>Ga0209098_1000255_pt1 | contig 60987 bp, 54 predicted proteins | sample AD_JPNHW1_MetaG_FD_184429 | JGI IMG/M metagenome (GOLD analysis project Ga0209098, IMG submission 184429) | Active sludge microbial communities of municipal wastewater-treating anaerobic digesters from Japan - AD_JPNHW1_MetaG (SPAdes) (version 2) | ecosystem: Engineered > Bioreactor > Anaerobic...
CGGCTGTCCGACTAATTTTTTTGTTTTATCTTTGCTCATAGCCCTAATTTAAGAAGTTATGGCAAAGATGGCAAGTATATCGGTTCATTCAGGTATGCTTGCCTATTTTATCTCGTCCACCAATGATATTTTTGTATAAATCAAATATAGGAGATATGAAAAAAACAAAAATTTATTTATTAGCAATGCTTATTGCTTTTATTCCTGTTACATCTTGTAATAATGGCGACGATGATGATGATAACAATACAACCCCAACAGCATCGAATGTTGTTGAAATTACTGCAAATATTGATGCTGTTACAACATGGGTAACCGGGAAAATTTATGTTATAAAAAAATGGGATTTTTATGTAAATAATACACTTACCATTCAACCGGGTGTGATAATAAAATTTCATCCAACATCAGGACCAAATCTTACGCTTGGAAATACAGGAACTATTATCGCTAATGGTACTTCAGCAAGCCCAATTATTTTTACTTCATATAAAGATGATACCAATGGTGGCGATACCAATGGCGATGGAACAGCTACAACTCCTGCAAAAGCCGATTGGGGAACAATTAATCTTAATGGACTTAATGGATCTATTTTTACGTATTGTACTTTTATGTATAGCGGAATTAATCAATATGCTGCTCTGGAACTTTCAGCTGGTTCAAGCGCAACAGTTACTCATTGTACTTTTGCTCATAATGATGGTTCTTATTATTATGAGGGTGTATTGAATGGTACTAATTCCGGAGCTGCAACTGTAATTCAGCATAATGTTTTTTATGATAATGTTGTTCCTTTATCAGTAAGCACATTGTATGGACTCGACAGTACCAATACTTTTCATAATCCGGCTGATATTTCGCAAACCAATACTTATAATGCAATTTTTGTTGAGAGTATTAATGAAATTGAAACTCCAATCTCATGGCTTGAAGATGAAGTTCCTTATGTAATTGATGATAATGATTTTTGGATTGAAGCAGCGCTTACGCTTGGCGATAATGTTGTGTTGAAATTCAAACCTTCTTCGGTTATTGTTTTGAATAATGGCGCGAATCCTATAGTTAACTACAATGGTTCCGGTGTATATTTTACTTCATATAAAGATGATACTAAGAAGGGCGATACAAATGCCGATGCTTCTGCAACATCACCTGCAACAGCAGACTGGGAAGGTATTTACAATAATGTTTCTTCATTATATGAAACATGGTCGAATATAAGTTACGACAACCATTAATAGAACTTAATAAATAAAAAATGCCTTTGAAATTTCAAAGGCATTTTTTATTTATTACCAATTGTTAATTTAAAATAGTCCAAAGGATATTTTAAATTTTACAATGGTTATGCCGATGACATAGATGTTATAGTACAATTTATTGGACTATTACATATATACAATCGGTATAACTGATGTTTCGCAGGATTCAAAAAAATTTTAAAAAAACTATAATTAATAAGGATTTTAAGAGTATATGCCACCCACCTTGCTCGCCTCGCTGCGAAGCCGGCCGACGAGGCAGATAGGCACAACCCAATTAACTGAACTTGTTTGTAAGCTATATGGTCTTGAAAGTGTAGTACCTAAGGTACAATAAGAAGTGTGTTGTGCTTTTTTTTACCAAGCTGTTGTCCCTAAAGGGACATATAATAACATAATGTTGTTTCGATACAAATTATAATTTTGCGTAACATCAGTTATTTAATTTTTTTTACAAAAGCATATTTATTTTTCCTATCAATTCATCTGCTTCTTTCTTAGCATAGAATACCGAACCGGGCACAGGCCACAAATAATCTTTTCCTTCAAGCGAAACTTTTAATTCCCATTTTTTAGTTACAACTCTTTTCGGAACTCCGCCAATGTTACCAGCTGTTACAAATCTGCTTGACGAACTTTTTTCAATGTGAAAACTTTTAATTTTATTTCCCCAGTTTTCTTTATGGATTTTTCTTTCACTCGGGCGATTGACCCAAAGAATATTTTCAGAATGATTAACTCCTATCTGGTAAATTTCTTTTCCTGACGACATTGCCCAAAAGTACAATGGAAGAAAAATAATTCCGATAAATGTAATTACTATTCCAAGTCCAGTTGTGTTCTCTTGTGGGTTTGATGCAGCAATTAAAGCTATTCCCATAAAAGTGAAAAATACAAACATAAACATGCAAAATGCTGGTAATGATTTGCGGTTACTGCTTTTCCACACTCTCACCGAAACGCTTGCATCTCTTTTATTGTTTTGCAACCCGGGAGTTGAAGCATGTGGCTCTGACTTTGAATTTTGTTTTCCGGTACTTACATTTGTTGTTGGTGGCGGTGGTGGCGTTGAAGAGAACATTGACTTTATTTCATCAAGTTCATTTGCTTTTAACCAATTTGACAAACCATTGTACCAAACCAAAGTATCTTGTTTTATTCCTGATAATTTCAATTCAGTAAAAGTCAATGGACCAATTTGTATTCCATCATCTAAGAAGTAATATTTTTTTTCTTCCATAAAATTCTTTTTTATCAAATATAAAAAATATTGCTTAAAAGTACACTGAATCTTTACAAATTTGCAAAAAGCAAAGATGTTTAGATTCAGTAATACTGAGCGAATAAGTTTCGGAATTTTCGCAAACTCATTCAGTCGAAGTATAAATGATGTATGATGTGAAAATGATATGAGATTTAAATGTTAGTGCATTCGTGGTAAAAATATTTATTTCCTTTTTAATAATTTTTTGAAAATGGGTAATAATAATTGAAGTGTTAAAATTGCAATTCTAATCGATGCTTGTTAAAAAAATTAAAAAACATTTCATATATTTGTATACAAAATAACATAATTTATTATGAGAAAAACGAAAACTTTTATATCTGTAATAGCTTTGGTAATTTTTAGTTTTATTTCATGTAAGCATGATTCAAATGTTGATCCCAAAATTGTTGATGTTACCGCAAATATTGATGATGCTACAACATGGGAAACAGGTAAAATATATGTAATTAAGAAAGCTGATTTATTTGTTAATAATGAACTCACCATTCAGCCTGGTGTTGTTATCAAATTCCATCCTGCCTTAGGATCTGGCTTAATGCTTGGTGGTTCGGGGAAAATAATTGCCAATGGTACTTCTGACAGTAAAATAGTTTTTACTTCATATAAAGATGATGTTCATGGCGGAGATAACAATTATGATGAAAATGCAACATCGCCGGCAGTAGGTGATTGGGGAACAATTAACCTGAACGGGATAAGTGGTTCTGTTTTTCAATATTGTGAGTTCATGTTTAGCGGAAAGAATAAATGTTCAGCTTTAGAAATTTCAGCATCAGCATCGGCAACAGTGAAGAATTGTATTTTCAGAAACAATGATGGCCTTTATAACGAAGGTGGTGCTTTGAATGCATCAGCATCAGGCGAATCAACAATAATTGAAGATAATATTTTTTATAATAATAATATTCCGTTATCAATAGCTGCAAAATATAATTTAGGAAATTCTAATACTTTCCACAATCCCGATAATGCATCAGAAAAAAATAAATACTGTGCTATCTTTGTAAGTGGCAGCAGTATTGATAATCCTATTTCCTGGAGTGAAGACGAAGTAGCATATTTTCTAAAACATAACGGTGATTTTGTAGTTAATTCAACACTTACGCTGGGTGATAATGTTGTAATTAAAGCATTAGGCGAATATGCTGATATTTTTTTAATGAATGGCGAAAGTTCTATTATAAATTTTAATGGTTCAGGAGTTTATTTCACATCTTATAAAGATGATGCACATGGAGGCGATTCTAATGGAGATGGCAATACAACCAGCCCTGCTGATGCTGACTGGTTCGGGGTTGTCGACGGTTCATTTGTTTCATATACTTGGTCGAATATTTTATACGATGGTGTGTAATATATCATGAAAATATTTCAAAGCTCTTGATTATTCAAGGGCTTTTTTATTCCTGGTATTTTATCGGTTAATAATTTTTTGTTGCTGCTTATATTTTTTTACTTTTACTTTTCATATTTAAAATATTAATTATGAGAAAAATATTTTTTGTGATTTTCCTTTTATCAAATTCAATTATTTATTGCCAGGAAAACGACACACAGAAAAAAAGTTCCGATAATATAAACTTTACTTTTAAAACCGATCAGGAGCCATATTATCCAAAAGGTGATGCAGAATTCATAACTTTTTTTTATAAAAATATTAAGTTTTCCGACGAGGCTATTGATAATAAATTAAGCGGAGAAGTAATGGTAAGCTTTGATGTTATGCCCGATAGTACCCTAGCCGATATTAATATTTTAAAGGGAGTTGATTCTTTCATCGATGCGGAAGTTTTACGTATATTGAAAGAAATAAAATATGCTCCCGGAATTATTGATGGAACAAAAACAAAAATGAATGTAATTCTTTATATTCCTATCAAAGCTCAATAATTTTATATATTGAATTAATCTTTAAGCATCATACAATTAAAAGTGAAATTATAATTCAGTAAATTCGATTTGTTTTTGTTTAAATAATCTGCCTGTTTGTATTCTGCAATAGCTGGTACGTATACTTTCAGGAAAAATCTATTAATAAACGGATTCCTTTTCCTATTTTTGTAATGAATAATAAAATCAAATTATATGAAAAGCAAATCAACAATTAAATTAATTGCATTATTAATTTTATCATTCTCAATTATGACAGGATGTTCAAAGCGTAACAAGAAGAAAGATGATAAAGAAAAAGTTCCGGCTATTGATTTAACAAATTTAGATCAGACAATTAAACCGGGAGCTGATTTCTTTAAGTATGCCAATGGCGGATGGCTTAAGAAAAATCCGATACCTGAAGAATACAGCCGTTATGGTGCATTCGAGGTATTGCAGGAAAAAAATTACAATGATTTAAAATCAATTTTAGAAGATGCTTCTAAAAATAAAAATGCTGAGAAAAACAGCAACGAGAAAAAGATAGGAAACTTTTATGCAAGCGGTATGGATTCCGCAAAAATTAATAAAGATGGAATTGCTCCACTTAATGATGAGTTTGCTAAGATCGATGCAATAAAAACAAAAGATGAGCTGACTAAAGAAGTTGCACATCTTCATGAAATAGGGCTGGGTCCATTATTTTATGTTTATGCAGGACAGGATGAAAAAAATAGTGAAATGGTCATTGCCCAATTGTACCAGGGCGGTTTAGGAATGTCGGATCGTGATTATTATCTTGAAGATGATGCACGCTGTAAGGAAATCCGCAGTGAGTATGAAAAATATGTTACAAAAATTTTCAAACTCATGAATGATGATGATAAAACAGCTAAAGAAAACGCTTCAACAATTCTATCTCTTGAAACTAAAATTGCAAAAGCTTCATGGACACGTCTTGATTTAAGAGACCCTGTAAAAGGATATAATAAAATGTCGGTTGCCGATTTGCAAAAAAAATGTCCTGAAATAAAATGGGATGAATATTTTGCAGCAATCGGTTTGAAAAACCCCGGTGATATTAATGTTGGACAACCATCGTTTTTTGTTGACTTAGCAAAAATTATTAAAAATGAGAATATCAATGTTTGGAAAACTTATTTGCGATGGAACCTGGTTAATGGTTCAGCAGGTTATTTAAGTTCTGATTTTGAACAGGCATCATTCGATTTCTATTCAAAAGTGATGAGCGGAAAAACTAAAATGCAGCCTCGCTGGAAACGTGTGCTGAATGCTACAAATGGAGCTTTAGGCGAAGCAGTAGGTCAGATTTATGTAAAAAAATATTTCCCACCCGAAGCAAAAACTTCTATGCTTGAACTGGTAAATAATCTTAAACTTTCGTTACGCGATCGCATTTCTGTATTAACATGGATGGGCGCTGCAACAAAAGAAAAAGCATTGGCAAAACTCGATGCAATGAATGTAAAAATTGGTTATCCTGATAAGTGGAGAGACTATTCTAAACTTGAAGTTACTACAGATTCATATGTGATGAATGCTTTAAATGCTGAAAAATTCAATTTTGAATTCCAGATGAGTAAAGTAAACAAACCGGTTGACCGTGATGAATGGCATATGAATCCTCAGACCGTGAATGCATACTATAGTCCTAATATGAATGAAATAGTATTCCCTGCTGCTATATTACAACCACCTTTCTTTAATAAAGATGCTGATGCTGCTGTTAATTATGGTGCGATAGGCGCTGTTATTGGTCATGAAATGACTCACGGTTTTGATGACCAGGGAAGACAATATGATAAAAAAGGTAATCTTACCGATTGGTGGACTAAAGATGATGCTGCTAAATTTACTAAACAAACTTCAGTACTTATTGAACAGTATGATGCATTTAAAATTTTAGATTCACTGCATGTTGATGGTAAACTTACCATTGGCGAAAACATTGCTGATGTTGGTGGTGTAACAGTTGCTCTGAATGCATTGAAAAAAGTTATGCAGGAAAAAAATGATACTGCAAAAATTGATGGGTTTACCCAAGAACAAAGATTTTTCCTTTCATATGCCGCAGTATGGAGAACTAATATTCGCGACAAAGAACAAATGCGTCGCCTGAAAGAAGATGTGCATTCACCTGCTATTGCAAGAGTAAATGCAACATTAAGGAATATTCCTGATTTTTACAATGCATTTAGTGTGTCAGAAAATGATGCATTATATCTTGCTCCCGATAAAAGAGCAAAAATTTGGTAACCTGTACAATATGTTTTTTTACTACCGTTATGATTGATGTAGTTTATTCCACAGATTAAAAACTACAAAAAGAGGGTAGAGCAAAAAGCCGGCTGGAGACAGCCGGTTTTTTGTTGAATTAATACAAGCAAAAATGTATTAATTCAATTAAAATTTTATTTACCTTTCAATTCTTTTATTAACTTGGCAGTATCATTTTAGGTAATTTTTATTTTTGGGCTAAAGCCCGTTATTATTGATAGTTATTAACCCCGACCTTAAGGTCGGGGTTATTCAGGCAACAAGAACATAAAGGACTTTAGTCCTTACATTAAAAATTATCGAATGATTAATTATATAATATTAAGGTATAAATATATTTATGATAAAGCTGAATAAGGAAAACCCGCGCAAATCATTAAATAAAGCTTTTCTCAAAATCAAACCGCAACGGAATGATATTGAAAAATTCAAAAAGAATCTGATAGATGTTTTAGATAAAATAAATGAAAATGAATCGGAAGAATATCATAAAAATCTTGTTTCCGACTTTTTAAAGAATACGTATTACAGTCCCGAACATTTTATTAATACAAAAGGCAGGAATGACCTGGTTATTCATAATGGTAAGGATGCAAAATCAACCGTTGGTGTAATCATCGAAGCAAAGAAACCTTCTAATAAGCCCGAAATGCTAAGCCCTGAGAATATTAATGTAAAAGCATTTCATGAACTTATTTTATATTACCTGCGTGAAAGGATTACTTTAAAAAATCTTGAGATTAAATATCTTGTTGCAACAAATATTTTTGAGTGGTATATTTTTGATGCCAGTTTATTTGAAAAATTATTTGCTCAAAATAAACGGTTAATTCAAAAATTTACTGATTTTGAAGAAGGTCGTCTTTCCGGTAAAGACACAGCATTTTTTTATAAATCAATTGCCGAACCCTTTGTAAAAGAACTTGAATCAGAAATTTCATTTACATATTTTAATATTCGTGAATATAATGCTCCGTTACGAAATAATGATAAAAACGATGATAATAAACTGATTTCCCTTTTTAAATTATTATCGCCGCAACATTTATTAAAGCTTCCTTTCCTGAACGACAGCAATAGCCTGGATAAAACTTTTTATTCGGAATTACTTCACATTATAGGGCTTGAGGAAACAAAAGACGGAAGTAAAAAACTGATCGGTCGTAAAGATAAGAACCGTTACAGTGGTACTTTTATTGAAAGCGCCATCATGCAAATTGATACTCTTGATAAAATTTCACGATTAAATAATCCATCTCAATATGGCGACACCAAAGATATAAGATTATATAATGTCGCTCTCGAGCTTGTGATTACATGGATTAACAGGATATTGTTTTTGAAATTGCTCGAAGCCCAGTTAGTAACATATCACAAGGGAGATAAGAATTTTCAATTCCTGAATATTGAAAAAATTAAAGATTTTGATGAGCTGAACACATTGTTCTTCCAGGTTCTTGCGCGCAAATACAATGAACGCAATGACGAAATCAATAAGCATTTTCCCAATGTGCCGTACCTGAACAGTTCTTTATTTGAACCAACTGAAATTGAACACCAGGCAATATTTATCAGCAGCCTTCGCTCCGAAAATAAAATTCCGATTTTATCAAACACGGTGTTAAAAGACCACAACGGCAAAAGAAGAAGCGGCGAACTGAATGCCCTTGAATATATTTTTGAATTTCTGAATGCTTACGATTTCAGCAGCGAAGGTTCTGAAGAAATACAGGAAGAAAATAAAACGCTTATCAATGCTTCTGTATTGGGATTGATATTTGAAAAAATAAACGGTTATAAAGATGGTTCGTTTTTTACACCCGGGTTTATTACCATGTATATGTGCCGCGAAACAATACGTCGCGCTATTTTGCAAAAGTTCAGAGATGAAAAATCGTGGGAGTGTAATGATTTAACAGAACTTCATAATAAAATTACCGATAAGCAGGAAGCTAATAAAATTATAAACAGTTTAAAAATTTGCGACCCGGCTGTAGGTTCTGGGCATTTCCTGGTTTCAGCGTTGAACGAAATTATTGCGGTTAAAAGTGAATTGAAAATTTTATACGACAGTAATGGAAAATCATTAAAAGATTATGCAGTTGAAGTAGTAAATGATGAACTGGCAATTACCGATGAAGACGGGAAAGCATTTGTGTATAACCCTAACAACGATGAAAGCCGCAGGGTGCAGGAAACATTATTTCTTGAAAAGCAAACCATAATCGAAAACTGTTTGTTTGGTGTTGACATCAATCCCAACTCTGTAAAAATTTGTAGTTTGCGATTGTGGATTGAGTTGCTTAAAAATGCTTATTACAAAGCGCCCGATTTTAAAGAACTGGAAACGCTTCCGAATATCGATATCAATATTAAATGCGGAAACTCGCTCATAAGCCGTTACGAGCTCGACTCGGATATTAAGAAAGCTTTGAAAAAAAGTAAATGGAGCATTGACAGTTACCGCCTCGCGGTAATGTCGTATCGTAATGCTAAGAGCAAAGAAGAGAAACACGATTTGGTAAAACTAATTGAAAAAATCAAAAACGATTTTGAAAGCGAAGTTGCCAGTAACGACAAGCGTTTCCTGAAACTGAATAAAATTAAAGGCGAACTGGTTGCACTTACTACGCAAACTACAATGTTCGAAAGAAGCAAAGCGGAAAAAACCGAATGGAATAAAAAAATAAAAACACTTACTGCCGAAATAAAAAAACTGGAAGATATAATTGAACAAATTAAAAGCAATAAAATCTATGAAAATGCTTTTGAGTGGCGCTTTGAATTCCCTGAAGTATTAAATGATGATGGTGACTTTGTTGGTTTTGATGTGGTAATTGGAAATCCACCTTATATAAGACAAGAAGCATTTTCTGAAATCAAAACATATCTAAAAGATAATTTTGTTGTTTATAATTCTATTGCTGATATTCTTACTTATTTTGTTGAGCAAGGTTATAAAATTCTTAAATCAAATGGCATATTTCAATTTATTATTTCGAATAAGTTTACTCGTGCTAATTATGGTAAAGAAATAAGGAAATTTCTTGTCGGAGAAACAAAATTGACGCATTTTATTGATTTTAGTGGGTTGCCAGTTTTTGATGAAGCTACTGTTGATGCGGCTATTCTAGGCTATATTAAAAATATAAAGGAACAGAACCAATTCGTATATGCAAATATTATTAAGGAAGAATTTAGAATAAATGAATTTGAAAATTATATTTCAGGTATAAAAAAATATTTTTCGCAAAACGAGTTGAATCAAAATACATGGGCTTTTGAGAATGAAGTAGTTTTAAAGATTAAAAGAAAAGTTGAATCTCAAGGCATCCCTTTGAAAGATTGGGATATTACAATTAATTATGGAGTAAAGACAGGTTGTAATGAAGCTTTTATAATTGATGATAATAAAAAATCGGATTTAACAATTGCGGATAAAACAAGCGAAAAGATTATTGTTCCTTTATTAAGAGGTAGAGATATTCAAAAATATTTTCCTGAATATCAAAATTTATGGCTGATTGCAACATTTCCAAGTTTAAAATTGAGAATTGAAGAATATCCCACAATAAATTTTTGGTTAAAATCTTTCGGCCGAAAATTAGAACAATCTGGTGAGACAGGCTCAAGAAAAAAAACAAATAATAATTGGTTTGAAACTCAGGATAACATTGCTTATTGGAAGGAATTTTATTTGCCCAAGATAATATATCCTAATATGACAAAGTATATGCCTTTTGTAATAGATATTGATGAACATTATTTTCATAATGATAAATCTTTTCATATAATTGCTGAAAGGATTTATTGGTTAGGAGCTTTTTTAAATTCAAAATTATTCAAATATTGTTTTAAAGATAATTTTCCAGAATTATTAGGTGGTACACGTGAGTTACGAAAAGTATTTTTTGAACCAATTCCTGTAAAACAAATTTCCGAAGAACAAGAAAAACCATTTAAAGAATTAATTTCTCAAATTATTTCATTAAAAAAATCAGATTCGTCTACAGATACCACTGCACTTGAAAGCGAGATAGACCGCATGGTGTATAAGCTGTACGAACTAACGGAAGACGAAATTGCAATAATTGAAAACTCGTAACTATACTGAATCTTGACGAATTTGACTTTGCAAATTCGTCAAGATTCAGTATATTCATAACTTATTTTATTTTAAAGGTATTCATGAGATCACAAGTTCGGTTGCAAAAATTTCCTATTCGTGACAAGTCGGGATAAATCAGCATAACAGAATCTAAGCACAGTTTGTTTTCCAAATCTGCTAAGATTCTGTATAAATGGATAGTCCTGATTTTAATTCAGGTTGCTATCAATAAAATGATCGGGGACTTCTTCCCAGGAACTGCATTTTTTTGAAACATTTCTTTTAAATGTGCGGAACAGTTCCCTGTTATCAAAATTTTCATCCGAAAAATGCTGCTTGATAGTTTCCTCTAAAGCCTTTCTTAAATCGGTATCGAGGTAATCGATAATGGAGTCAATTTTTATTCGTGCCATTAATATTTTATTTTAAAATTCTAAAATATAGTTAAATAATAATTTTATTAATCATTCATTTCTTTTGTCTGTATTAGCCTAATAAAGTTATTTTATAAATGTAATTAACTTTAAAAGTAAATCAAACTTTAACTTTTAAAAAAACATATTCAATTATTTAAAATATTATATATGTATTCTAAGAAATTATAAAATCAATAGTTAAACAATAAGTATTAATAGATTGAATTTATTTAAAAAAAGTATAATATAAAAACAATTTAAATTTTAAAAACCCTATACTTATAAGTAATTACCCTTAGCGTGTAGGTAATAACCCTTATTTTTAATATGATGATAATACTCCGGAAAAATGGTGAGGATTGAAGTGTAATAAGGGTTATAAATGAAATGATTAATAATTTAAAAACAATAGTGTCCAAAACGTTTTTTTTAACAAGAACAAAGTCATTGATTCTATTGAATATTACCAATCATATTCCTGTTTTTTTTCAAAAAAGACCCCACTGATAAATTTTTAATTCAAATGTTTCTGTATTCTCAAATGGCTTAACTAGCCATAGTTGTAAGTTAATTTTAACGAACAAATTTAATCGTATAAACCAAACCAAGTTTGAAAGATGCCATTTGAATTTAGCAATTGCTTTTAATATAAGAATCGTTATTAGAGCAGTCCGGATTTTATCATTACTACATTTTCGCTTGTGTCAATAAACGATTTAATGTGTAGCAGTTGTTTTATTTCTCTGAAGAATATTTCCACCTGCCAACGATTTTTGTAAATTTCGCCAATAGTGTTTGCAGTCCAAGTCATTTAATTCGTAATAATTTCGATAGTTTGTTTATTTACATCATCCCAAACAACCACTCTTCTTAGTCTTTTTGGATATTTATTTTTTGATGAAGTATTTTTGAGTTTGATGATTTCATCTATAAGAATATGTTAGTGTCTGTTCTCAGGCAATTCGTTTTCTTTAATAACAGTGTATTGAATATTTTCTATGTGCCTAATCACAAAATAACCATCCTTGCTGTCCCCAATATTTAATAGTGAGAAGTCGTTATAAGATCGGTCGGCGACAACAACGCTTCCTTTCAATAATGGAATATCATACGCCCCTTTATTATCAGCTGTTTTACATCATTTCTTATTTTAATCGTTTAGGATACAATTGGTATAAAATCAATAAAAACATACTCACTTCGTTCGTATTGTTTTTTTATTTTCTTCAAAAGCATTAAATATAATTTGATATTGAACGACAAACAACAAACTCCGCTGTGGCGGAAAACGAGAAACATTACACGGGATTATTCGCTGCGCTCATGATCCCGAAAGGGGATGCTAAAATCAATAAAAACATACTCACTTCGTTCGTATTATTTTTTTATTTTCTTCAAAAGCATTAAATATAATTTGATATTGAACGACAAACAACAAACTCCGCTATGGCGGAAAACGAGAAACATTACACGGGATTATTCGCTGCGCTCATGATCCCGAAAGGGGATGCTAAAATCAATAAAAACATACTCACTTCGTTCGTATTATTTTTTTATTTTCTTCAAAAGCATTAAATATAATTTGATATTGAACGACAAACAACAAACTCCGCTATGGCGGAAAACGAGAAACATTACACGGGATTATTCGCTGCGCTCATGATCCCGAAAGGGGATGCTAAAATCAATAAAAACATACTCACTTCGTTCGTATTATTTTTTTATTTTCTTCAAAAGCATTAAAATAAATTTTATGCTTTTTCCGAAAATAAAAAAAGCTCCTGACGGAGCTGTTTTTATTGATTTGCGGAGAGAGGGGGATTCGAACCCCCGGTTCGCCTTACGGTGAACAACGGTTTTCGAGACCGCCGCATTCGACCACTCTGCCATCTCTCCGAATTATCTGCAAATTTAATTTTATTTTTTTAAATGGGATGATATTTATATATTCATTTTATCATGGAAATATTTACTGTGTCCGGTTTCAATAATTTCACAGATAATTTTCTCTGTTAAATTTCCAATACCTTTTAATGATGTAAGATTATTTTTTATTTCAGAAACAGGTGTTTTAAGTTCTGATATTGATCTTGCGGCAAGACCAAAAAATGAATCTTCACCTTTTAGTTGCTGGATGTAATTTAAATGTTCGAGCATCACTATGATTTTATCATTCATTCCCAATAAGCCGGAATATACATGAAAAGGAATTCTAACAGGTATATGATATTTTTTTACAAGTGAGAAAAATTTCTTGTTAATACCGCAGTAATACTCATTGTTTGCATTTCCCCATTTTGAAGGCGGATATATTTCTTGATATGTCTTTATTAATGAAGGTTTGAATTCAGATAATGTATTAATGAAATGTTGTTTTTGTTTTCCTTCTTTTAAAGTCATTCCACCGAAAATTATGAAATCGATACCTGCATTTCTTGCTTTACTTATACTTTCTTCTAAAAATTCATCAGTATCGGTAATGTACGGAATGACGGGCATCAGGAACATTCCGCAGTTTATTCCCTGTTCTTTAATTTTTTTTATTGCATCTAATCTTTCAGATGGCGAAGGAACTCCGGGTTCAAAAATTTTACTGACAATGTCATTGCAACTTGAAAAACTGAAACTAATAATTGCTTTTGATTGTTTGTTGATTTTTGAAATGATTTCCAAATCCCTTAATACCAATGTTGATTTGGTTAAAATATGAACAGGGTATTTGTATTTTTCAATCAACTCAAGTGTCTTTCCCGAGAGAAAATATTTTTTTTCAATAGGCTGATATGCATCGCAAACGCCGCCACCTAAAAGAACAAAACCTTTTCGTAAGGGGACTCTTTTATTTGTAGGGTTTAATTCTTTATCAAGTAATTCTATTGCATTTATTTTTACATCAACATTATGTCCGAATTCATTTGTTATATTATATTTTTCTGCGCGTCCGTCGCAGTATGAGCAATTGTGTGTACATCCGCGATACAGGTTCATGCCACATGATGAGATAAACCAACTGTCGACACATTTTTGTTTGCGGAGAATTGATTTTGCTACGATTTCATTAATCATAAATCAAAGTTATAAAATATTAAATGTAGAATGAAAGAAATAAAATCAGGAATAACAGAAAAACGCCAAATCAGTCACTGTGGAAAACCTCAAACAATTAACGACAAACAACAAACGTTACACGGGATTATTCGCTGCGCTCATGATCCCGGCAGGGGGAGCTAAAATCAATAAAAACATGCTCACTACGTTTGCATTATTTTTTATTTTAGGAAAAAGCATTAAATATAATTTGATATTGAACGACAAACAACAAACTCCGCTATGGCGGAAAACGAGAAACATTACACGGGATTATTCGCTGCGCTCATGATCCCGAAAGGGGAGGCTAAAATCAATAAAAACATACTCACTTCGTTCGTATTATTTTTTATTTTCTTCAATCGGATAAATATAATTTGATATTGGACAACAAACTCCGCTGTGGCGGAAAACAACAAACAAGAAACATTACACGGGATTATTCGCTTTGCTCATGATCCCGGCAGGGGGAGCTAAAATCAATAAAAACATGCTCACTACGTTTGCATTATTTTTTATTTTAGGAAAAAGCATTAAATATAATTTGATATTGAACGACAAACAACAAACTCCGCTATGGCGGAAAACGAGAAACATTACACGGGATTATTCGCTGCGCTCATGATCCCGAAAGGGGAGGCTAAAATCAATAAAAACATACTCACTTCGTTCGTATTATTTTTTTATTTTCTTCAAAAGCATTAAAATAAATTTTATGCTTTTTCCGAAAATAAAAAAAGCTCCTGACGGAGCTGTTTTTATTGATTTTGCGGAGAGAGAGGCTCTGTAAACTTCCCTCTCCAAGCGTTGATAATTCAGTGTTTCAATTTTTAATCTTAATTTTGCAACCGAATTTGCAACCTATTTTGTTTCTTTTGTTTTCTTCTTAAAGAACTTTTTTGCTTCGCTGCAAAGGTAAATAAAATAAAGGAAAATCAGAGAAAAATCTTCATTTATTTTATATATTTTTACACATTATTTTAATCAATTATTTTTCCATGCATTTGGATGCTATTTCTTACCTTCATTCACTTTTCGATAATGCCCTGAAAGCAGCAGAGCTTGACATTAAAACGTATCTTTATAAATTCAATTTAAACAAACATAAAAAAAGCAAATCGCTTGAAGAACTTGACACACTACTACAATCCGAACTATCGTCCCTTGCCTCTAAAATAAAGGAATTGGGCTATTATGATTATTTCGACAATTACCAAAACAAAGAAATTCTTTTTTCCATTTTCCAGTCTCAGTGCATGGATTCCGACAATTTAGATATAGAGCAAACCATTCTGAAATCAAGCGTAACACTGCATTCACAGCAAGCTCATATCGAAGATTGTTTAAATGAAATTGATGATACCGATATTCAGGATTTATTCTGTCGCATTAACGATATTATTTATAATGTAGAATTATTCATGAATAACAAAATTGATGTTATAAAGAACGATAACCTTCATGATTTGTTTAATAAACTTTTGAAAATTGTTGTAAAGCCTGATAACTTCACAGAAGCCAATATTTCTACGTTATCTAAATATTGGGATGTTCTTAATGGTCTTAACTATGCTTTCGATAAAGGTGAATTTGATGATAATATTGATTCTGAAAATGAAATTTTCATCAAGGTAATGAATGATTGCTTTAAAATTGCTGATACTTTATTAGACTTTCTCGACAACCATAATTTGATTCCCGAAGAAGAAGAGCGTCCATCAATTCTTGATATTATGCTCAAAAAAGAAAAACCTGAATCAACAGTTAAATCAGCAAAACAAGCTGCAAAAAAATCAATTCCTAATTCCTTTTCATATATAAAATATACCAGTCATCTCACACATATCACAGATATGTTAGGAGCATTGAAGAAAAATAAATTTGTTGCTGATAATACCGAATTAAAAGACTTTCGCAAAATCTTTAACAATACTTTGCCTGATTCTCAAGTCGTTTGGACAGGCAACATTTCCGAGCTTGTTTATTTCGTCAAAGTCCTACACAGTTTTCCGGGTTTATTCGAGGATTTAAAATCTAATATTTGGAAAGTTACTGCTAAACTTTTTATTGATAGTAATGGAAATCCATTTGATTGGAAAAAATTCAGAAGCCAGAAAACACCTGCAAGAGCAACTGTTTTAGACAAGGCGGTTGCTCACCTTAAATAATACTCTACTCTATACTAAACTTTCCTTAAATTTATTTAACACAGTCATTTTTTATGCCTGTTGTTATTATTGTTTTTACTAATACTCTACACTCTACATTCCACTCTGCTGCTTCATATAGCCTGTTTTTACTGGCATTTCCATTATTTTCTTTGTATCGTTTTTTCGCGCAGAAAACAAAAATTCAATTTTTTGTAATATCTAAAATTTAAAAAAATGGAAGTAATAACAATTACCTCAGAAGCATTTCAGGAAATTATCAATAACATTTCTGAAATCAGTAAAAGAATTGATAAAGCTAACAAGCAAAATCCTTTATCCGAAGTCTGGCTTGATACCTCTGATGCCGCCATGCTTTTAAAAATATCTAAAAGAACACTTCAAAACTACCGTGATACTGGCATTATCGGCTTTAGTCAGATTGGAGGCAAAGTATATTTTAAAGCTTCCGACATCGAAGAGCATCTATCAAAGCATTACAACAAGGCTATTAAAAAGTAAAAATTGGTAAACTTCTATCAGTCTATATTAAGGGTAAAAATGTTACCGATTTAGTAACACCTGTATTCATGTACGATACTGTTGAAATGATTATAAACAGGGCTGATGCAGGGAATATTAATTTGATTGAGCATGTTACACCCTTATTAAAGAAAGTAAATATGAGTTATTATAAAGATAATGATAGAGCTTCATGGTCAGGATATGCAGATAATTTAAAAGTTATAGTATCTGAAAACTATATTAAAATCAAGGATAGCAGTCTTTGTAAATACTATCATGGAAACAACTTTGAAACATTAACGAGAGAAGAAACAAAACTTGTAATTGAAAAAATAAGTGATTTCCTTCATTTGCCAATGCACAAAGCAGATGTAAACAGAATTGATTTTGCAACAAATTTCATTATGCTCTACGATTTATCGTTTTATATGAATCGTCTCGGTTATTTGCAATATTATCAAAGGTTGGAGCAGAGCAATGGTTTATATTATAACAATAGCAAAACATCAAGAAATATTTTAAAACAATTGGTTTTTTATAATAAGGTTGCTGACTACAAAGCAAAGGGTTTGCCTATTCCTGAATACTACGAGAATAAAAATGTTTTACGTTATGAAATTAGATTTTTGAAGTATTTGTTACAACAATTTAATTTACCTAAATTGAAAGCTGCTAAACTTTATGATGAAAAATTCTTTGCCTTGTTGTTAAAGATTTGGAAAGCCGAATACAAAAGAATCAGAAAAGCTCACGACAAAAATAAATTCGATTTTTCACAATTAAAATCTATAGCAGACTATTATCAGCAAGGCTCTATTGCATTAAACATTTTAAATGGTGGCGAAGTAAAAACATTAAAGAAAATTGCCGAAGCACAAAAAAAAGGGATGAATCGTAAACTTGCTTTCGATATCAGAAAAAAAGCCAGAGAAGCCGCACACTCTGATTTATTAACCATTCCAAGCGATTATATTGTGGAGCTCAATGAAAAGATTGATATGTATTCGATTTAGTATATTTTTTTATAATAATTCATTATAAATTACTTTGCTTTTTATATTTTTACCATATCAAAAATTAGAGTTTCCTGTAATGGACATTACTGAATACCACGCAAAGTATTTTGCACACGAATTAACAAGACGCTATTCATCAAATAGCTTGGAGAAATTCACCGCATCACTTTCAGATGCACAGGTGGATTTAAACCCTCATCAGATAGATGCTGCTTTATTTGCTTTCCAATCACCTCTTTCAAAAGGGGCTATTTTAGCTGATGAAGTAGGTCTTGGCAAAACTATTGAAGCAGGTATTGTAATTTCTCAAAAGTGGGCTGAAAGAAAACGTAAAATATTAATAATTACTCCTGCTAACCTTCGCAAGCAATGGAATCAGGAAATTTCGGATAAATTCTTTTTACCATCTTTTATTCTTGAAACTAAATCCTTCAATGATGAAATTAAAAAAGGTAATTTCAATCCATTTCAGCAAACAGATAAAATTATTTTATGTTCTTATCAGTTTGCAAGGTCTAAAGAGGCTTATTTAAGCAGAGTTAGTTGGGATTTAGTTGTTATTGATGAAGCTCACCGTTTGCGGAATGTTTACAAACCTTCCAACAGAATTGCACGTTCTATAAAGGAATCATTAATAACATCTCCTAAAATTCTTTTAACGGCTACTCCATTACAGAACTCTTTACTTGAATTATATGGACTTGTTAGTATTATTGATGAATATACTTTTGGTGATTTAAAAAGTTTTAAATCTCAATATACAAGGATTTCAGAAGAAAAGAATTTTGATGAATTAAAGAAAAGATTGGAACCTGTTTGTAAACGTACCCTTAGGAGACAGGTTAAAGAATATATCAATTATACAAAACGCACCTGTATATTGCAAGAGTTTACCCCAAGAGAAGATGAACAGAAACTTTACAATTTAGTTTCCGAATATTTACAAAGACCTAACTTATATGCTTTGCCTCCGGGTCAGCGTACTCTAATGACCTTAATACTTCGCAAACTATTAGCTTCTTCAACTTTCGCTATTTCTGATACATTACATGGTTTAGCTAAAAAGCTTGAAAATACAATTACAAAGCAAAATAATATTAATCAAAACTTTGATGATGTTATTTCATCTCATTATGAAACCTATGAAGAGCAATTAGATGAATGGAAAGAGGAGGAAGAAGAAGAAAAACCAAAAGAGGAGAAAATCTATACCGATGCTGAAATAGATGAAATCAAGCAGGAAATAAAATCCCTTGAAGAGTTCAAAAAATTAGCAAAATCCATTCTCGTTAATTCCAAAGGAGAAGTTTTATTCACTGCATTAAATAAAGGCTTTCAGAAACTAACAGAACTTAAAGCTAAACGTAAAGCTATTATTTTTACTGAAAGCACACGTACGCAGGAATATCTTAAGGATATTCTTGAAGCAGGAGGCTACAAAAATGAAATAGTATTATTTAATGGCAGTAATAATGATCCTTTAAGCAATCAGATTTATCAGGAATGGATTAAAAAGCACAAAGGCACTGATAGAATTACTGGGTCAAAAACCGCTGATAAGAGAGCTGCATTGGTTGATTATTTCCGTGAAACAGCAACAATAATGATTGCCACAGAAGCAGCAGCAGAAGGTATTAACTTGCAGTTTTGTTCCTTAATAGTCAATTATGATTTGCCCTGGAATCCGCAACGAATTGAACAACGTATTGGCAGATGCCACCGTTACGGGCAAAAATTCGATGTTGTTGTTGTTAATTTTCTTAATAATTCAAATGCCGCCGACCAGCGTGTATATCAGTTGTTGGATCAAAAATTTCAACTTTTTGATGGTGTCTTTGGTGCCAGCGATGAAGTTTTAGGGGCAATTGAAAGCGGTGTTGATTTTGAAAAAAGAATTGTGAATATTTATCAAACCTGTAGGACTACCGAAGCTATTCAGCTTGCATTTGATTTTCTGCAAAAAGAGATGGAACCAGAGATTGAGCAGGGCATTGAAACCACGCGAAAAAAATTATTGGAAAATTTTGATGAAGAAGTGCATGAAAAGTTAAAGATAAATCTTAAACAAAGCAGTGATTATTTAAGCAAATTTGAGAATTGGTTGTGGCAGCTTACTAAATATTATTTACAACCTTACGCAACTTTCGATGTTTCCGAAAATAGTTTTTTCTTAAAGAAAAACCCTTTCTCAGATGAACCTATTCATAAAGGACCGTACAAAGTAGGAAATAAAAAAGTCGGTGAAAGGCGTAAAGCGGAAGAATTACAGCCAAACGAAAATCTTTATCGTGTTGGTCACCCATTAGCCCAAACGCTTATAAATAAATGTAAAGGTAGGGAACTACCACTGCAAGAATTGGTTTTTGATTATTCTAATTGTGAAAAGAAAATCTCAATACTCGAAAGCCTGATAGGCAAACAAGGTTGGTTACAGGCTAAGCAAATTTCAATTTCAAGTTTTGAAACGGAAGACCATATTTTATTTGCTGCCTTTGATGATAACAATAATGCTTTGTTACCGGAACAATGTCAGCGTTTATTTTCATTACAGGCAAAAACAACACTTCCATTTTCTGTTATTAATGATGAAATAATACAACATTTCAAAGAAATCTATAATGCTCAGCAAATAAGCATCATTGAAGAAAACCTGCAACGCAACAATAGTTTCTTTGATGAAGAAGTTGACAAATTAGAAAAGTGGAGTGAAGATGTCAGGAATAGCATAAAGTTTGAAATTAAAGAACTTGATAAAGAAATAAAATCTCGAAAAACTGAAGCAAGAAAACTGTTGAATCTTGAACAGAAAGTAAAAGAGCAGCGTATTATTAAAGAATTAGAAAAAAAATTAGCCGAAAAACGATTTAACCAATATCAGAATGAAGATGATATTGAACACCGGAAAGATAATTTGCTTGATGAGGTTGAAAGCCGTTTAAAACAACATATTTCAGAACAAGAATTATTTACTTTACGTTGGAAAATTATTTAATCAATTTTTATCGTTTTGGTGATGTCACCGAAACGTTAATTTAAACATAGGTAATATGAATAAAGAAGTTATCATTAAGCTCAATAAAACTTTTGAAGAAGCTGCGTGCGAACAAGATGGTATTGAATATTGGCTTGCCCGCGAACTTCAGCAGTTACTTGGATATGCTGATTGGCGTAATTTTTTAAATGCGATTGACAAAGCTAAAGAAAGTTGTCAAACCACGGGTGAAGATGTTTTTAATCATTTTGTTGATGTCACCAAAACGATACCCATGCCTAAGGGTGCGGAAAAGAGCATTAATGACATTATGCTTACAAGATATGCTTGTTATTTAATTGCTCAGAATGGCGACCCTAAAAAAGAACAAATTGCTTTTGCTCAAAGTTATTTCGCAATTCAGACACGTAAGCAAGAGTTACTTGAAGAGCGAATTCAGTTGATGGAGAGATTGCAGGCAAGAGAAAAACTTGCTGCTACCGAAACAGAACTTTCAAAAAATATTTATGAAAGAGGTGTCGATAATAAAGGGTTTGCAAATATTCGAAGTAAAGGCGATTGGGCGTTGTTTGGCGGAAATAATACCATCACAATGAAGCATAAATTAGGAGTACCTGAAAACCGTCCCCTTGCCGATTTTTTACCCACAATTACTATAACAGCAAAACAATTAGCAACAGAGATTACAAATTTCAATGTTAAAAAGAACGACCTAAAAGGTGAAACAAATATCACCAATGAACATGTTAAAAATAATTTTGATGTTAGAAATTTATTAGGTAAAAGTGGTATTAAACCTGAACAGTTGCCTCCGGAAGAAGATATTAAAAAATTAGAACGCAGAGTAAAATCTGCAGACAAGGAAATTGCAAAGAAAAAACTTAAAAGAAAAAAAGACTAAATGTCCTTAATGATATATCATTTTATTAGGAAAACTGAGCAATAAAATATGTCAGAAGAAGAAAAATATATAAAAGAGCAGCTTAATAAAACAGGTATTGTAACCATTGAAAATATCACTTTACCAACTCCTTTATTTATTTCTCAAAATGATTATAAATGCGATGGTGTCTTTTTTAAAAATTGTTCTTTTAGCAGTGAATTAAAATTTTTTGAAACAAATTTAAAATTCGGCCTACAATTCTATAATACTAAATTCTGGCATCTATCATTTGTTAAATGTACCGGAACTGGTTATAATGAATATTTCAACCCTAATAATGAATGCATACTTTTAAAAGATTGTGAAATTAGAAATGATTTTTCTTTTGAATTATGTAAGCTGGAACGTGAACTTAGGCTAATTGACTCTAAAGTCGAAAAGCTTAATATTGTTGAAAATATTTTCAGTAATCTTTATTTCCTTAGAACTTCTATAAATAATTTTTCAACTATTGCACATAATGAATGTACTAATTTGGATATACGTTTTGAAAAATCATTTATAAATAATTCATTGCGATTTGAACAAAATGTTATTCCTTCTTATGTATTTATGGATTCTACCTTTAAATCCGATATTTTTATTTGGGGTGGAACTGCAAAAAATGGCATTACCTTTAATGGTGGTGTCTTTGAAGATACTTTTAAAATTCATGCAGTAAAATCAACAGGGAATCTTACATTTATTGACGTTAATTTTAAAAAAAGTTGTGAAGTCCTTTATAACGACACTAAACATAATGCCAGTGGTGGCTGCCCAAAAATTTACATTTTAGATTCTGAATTTAATAACGGTGTCTACATTAATGGTAAGGATGACATATTTGCTGAATCTCCTATTGTTGAAGATATCACAATTAATATTTCACCTAATCTAAAAGGCAATATTGAGATCATGAACTTTCATGTTGGTATTTTGAATATGGGTGGCACCAACACATCAGCAAATATATATTTACAGGACTTATTAATTAATCAAATAAAAATAAAAGGTTTAATAAATAATGCTGGTATAATATTTCTAAGAGTTAAGGCCTCATATAAAAAATGGTATTATGATAAAGAGCAAAAACAATTTAGAGAAAATGCACTCTATATTGATTCTACTAACTTCGGTAAAGCTCAATTTTTTAATACTGATTTCGGTTCATTTCAAACAATCGTTTTTCATAATAACATTTTAACTGATATTTCCACTTCTCTAATGAAATGGTTTACTCCAGATCAGTTACATGTTTTTAATGAAAAAGAATATGAAAAATTGCTAATTGAAGCAAAGAAGTCAAAAAATAAGCATCAATATGAAAATGCCTCTTCTTCTCTTGATCTTAGCTACTGCCTTAATCAGGAATTATATAGACAATTAAAATTTGCTTCGCAAAAGCAAGGTGATAAACCAAGTGCTTTAGAATTTCAACGGCATGAGATGAATTATTATAGAAAAATTGTAAAACTGCGTAAGCCTCGAAATTGGAGTGAACATTTAATTCTATGGAGTAATCAATCAAATGATTTTGGTCAAAATTGGATTAAAGCATTGATACTATTAGCAGCTTGTTCATTTATATGTTTTATTCCAATTGGTTTTCTTAATAGCAATGAACTTGATTACTCAACATTTGCTTCATCACTTTCTGATATTGCTTTCAATCTTAAAATTATCTTTTGGGAAAATCTCAATAATTGGCTTATAATAATAAATCCGGCACATAGTTTAAAAGACTTAAATGAAAATTTCAGTCATCTTTCAAAATGGATTTACTTTTGGGATTTTTTAAGCAGAATAGTAGTTTCATATTTTATTTTTCAAACAATAAGTGCATTCCGAAAATTCAATAAATAAATGGCAAAACCCTTACAAAAACTCGAACTTACATGGATTGGCAAAGGAAGCGAACCACAGCTTGAGCCTCGCATTTTAATTGAAGACCCAGGCAAAAGCTTTGGTGACCCCAATTCCGAAAACATGCTTATCCATGGCGATAACCTGCTTGCTTTAAAAGCCCTTGAACAAAATTTTACTAATAAAATCAAGTGTATATACATAGACCCACCTTTTAACACAGGCAGTGCTTTTGAACATTATGATGACGGTATTGAACATTCTATTTGGCTTGACTTAATGTCAAGAAGATTAAAAGTGCTACACGCCTTGTTATCTAAAGATGGTGTAATATTTGTCCATTTGGACGATAATGAAGCTGCATATTGTAAAATCTTATTGGATGATATTTTCGGACGTTCTAATTATATTAACCATATAATTAATGCTACAAACAAACCTTTTGGTTTCAAAAGCACATCATCGGGTCTTTTTAAACAAGCAAATCATATTTTTTTCTATGCTAAGAGTAAATTAGATTTTGTTCTAAACAGTTCTCATTTATTTATAGAAAAGGGTTATGATACTCAATATAAATATATATTTATTAACCCAAATGATCCAAGAGAAAACTGGCAATGGGATACAATTCAAAATATTCTTTCAAAAAAATTAGGATACAAATCTCCTTATGAAGCAAAGAAAAATGAAAATGACTTTGACACTCAAATAGCAATGTTTGCAATTGAGAATGCTGATTTTGTTTTTAGAACAGCTTCCGTTTCAGGGGGTGCATATTTGAAAAGGAAAGAAACAATAATAAAATCTAAAGGAATTAAAGATAAAATTGTTACTCATCCAGATGATGATATGGATTACCTATTTATTGGTGGCGAAAGAGTACTTTACTATAAAGAAAGATTAAAATTAATTGATGGTAATTTATTGCCCGGAGACTTAATTACTGATATATGGTCAGATATTTCTATTGAAGGATTAGCAAACGAAGGTGGTATTGATTTTCCAAAAGGGAAAAAACCGGAAAAACTTTTAGAACGATGCATAGATATGTCTACAAAAGAAGGCGATATAGTTTTAGATAGTTTTCTTGGTTCTGGTACTACAGCAGCTGTTGCCCATAAAATGAAACGTAAATATATAGGAATTGAGTTAGGTGAACAAGCAATTACTCATTGTATACCAAGACTTAAAAGTGTAATTATAGGTGAGAAAAGTGGTATTAGCAAATCAGTAAACTGGAAAGGTGGCGGAGGTTTTAAATATTATACGCTTGCGCCCTCATTAATTCAAAAAGACAAATACGGTAATGATATAATTAACCCCGCTTATAATGCAAATATGCTTGCAGCTGCAATGGCTAAACAAGAAGGATTTCGTTATTTGCCTCATGAAAGTATTTATTGGAAACAGGGTAACAGCAGTGAAAAAGATTTTATTTTCACAACAACCCAATTTATTACAGTAGAAATGTTGGATAGACTTGCCGAAGAAATGCAACCCTACGAAAGTTTATTAATTTGTTGCAAAGGCTTTGCTGCTTCATGCAAATCAAGGCACTCAAACATCACTATTAAAAAAATCCCTCAAATGCTATATGGTAGATGTGAGTTTGGCAAAGATGATTATTCATTCAACATTGTAAATCTTCCACATGATGAAACAGAAATTGATTCAACCGATGAAGATGAAATAAACATTGAAGAAACAACATCAAAAAAAAATAAAACCAAAAAGAAAGTTGAAGATGAAAACCAATCAACACTTTTTTAATTCCTAATGCAAAATACGACCATGAATCAAATAGCAGAAAATATAAAGCAGCGTTTATCACTTCGCCAACCTTTGCAAGAGGCATTAGATATACTTGTTCATCTTTCGGGTGAGTTAGAACTTAAAAAAGATGTTGACCTTAAAACAGAATTGGAAAAAGTGCAAGCGCTATATCCAACCTGCACCGATTTTGAAAGAGAGTTTCCTTCTATCTGTTACAGCATTGCTACAGGCGTAGGTAAAACACGCTTAATGGGTGCTTGTATTGCATATCTGTATTTAGAAAAAGGAATTAAGAACTTTTTTGTATTGGCTCCTAACCTTACCATTTACAATAAACTCATTGAAGATTTTGGCAATAGTAGTTATGAAAAATATGTATTCAATGGTATTGCAGAGTTTGTCCATAACAAACCTGTAATTATCACCGGCGACAATTACAATCAGGTAAGTTCTTTGTTTAGCAAAACAGAAATTAGAATAAATATTTTCAATGTTTCAAAATTTGCTCGTGAAACAAAGCCTGTAAAAGAAGGTGGGAAAAATATGACACCTCGCATTAAGCGTCTTTCTGAGTATATAGGTCAAAGCTATTGGAATTATCTAAGCAATTTGAACGACTTGGTTATTTTAATGGACGAAGCGCACCGCTATCATGCCGATAAAAGCAAAGATGCAATCAATGAATTGAAACCTGTCTTAGGCATTGAATTAACGGCAACTCCAATAGATGAAAAAAGTAATCTTTTCAGAAACGTGGTGTATGAATACAGCTTGGCTAAAGCATTAGACGATGGGTTGTATGTGAAGAACCCAACCATTGCTACAAGAAAAGACTTTAATCCGCATGGAAGAAGCGAAGAAGAAATTGAAAAAATAAAATTAGAAGATGCTGTAAGCATACACGAAGATACAAAGCAAGAGTTAAAACTCTTTGCTTTGAATACAGGTAGAAAATTGGTGAAGCCCTTTATTTTAGTGGTGTGCAAAGACACTACACATGCTAAAGCTGTTTATAATTTAGTTACTTCTGTGGATTTTTATGAAGGTACATTTGCTGAAAAAGTGTTACAGATAGATAGCACCACCAGAAATGAAGAATTAATAGAAGAACAATTTATTTCATTAGAAAAAGACGACAATGAAATTGAAATAGTAATTCATGTGAACATGCTCAAAGAGGGTTGGGATGTTACAAACCTTTATACAATAGTTCCGCTGAGAGCAGCCAACGCATCAGTATTAGTTGAGCAAACCATTGGCAGAGGTTTACGTTTGCCTTTCGGTGGAGAAAGAACAAACAATGAAAAAGTAGATAAACTCACTGTCGTTGCACACGATAATTTCAATAAAGTAATTGCAGCAGCCCAGGATCCCAATTCAATTTTAAATAAATTAAAATTTGTTGAAATTGATGCAGCCCAACTAAATGAAAGAGTTGAAGTGGTAACGGCGCAAAGTACCATTACAGTTAATTTGCAGAACGAGCAAGAAGTTGTAAATAAAATTCAGGATGCTACTCAAAAACAGAAACAACAAAATATAGTTGATGCGAAAAAAGTTTTAGTAAATGTTATTCCGTTTTTCAATACAAACTCTCAAGTAAAAAAAGTTGACGACCTAATGAAACCTGATGTGAAAGCACAGGTTATGCAAGCAGTTCATAAAGAATTAAGCACAGGGCAGATTAATATTTTTGCTGATCAAATTGCAACCGAAGCAGATGAAATTTATGAAAAGCTGGTTGCTGATTTCAAAAAGAATATCATTGAAATGCCAAGAATGGATTTAGTGCAGGGCGAAGTAACCGCAAGTTTTGATGATTTTGATTTAGATAGTAAGGACTTTTCCTATGATCAGCTAAATGAAGAAATTGTAAGAATTGGTTTGAAGGATAAAAGTTATGATATAATAGAAGTCAAAACAGGCGTAAATTATGGCAGTCCGGTGAAATTAATAATTTCAGAGCTGATTAATTTTTCCGAAATAGATTATGATGCAAATGCAGATTTACTGTATAAGCTGGCAAAACAAGCAGTAGATAAGCTTCAAAATAATTTAAAAGAAAACGAAGTCTTGAAAACTATAGTTTTTCAATCACGCAATTTTATTGCAAATAAAATCTATTCACAAATGATGCAGCATTTCCGTTTGCATGAACCTGAATACATTAAACCAAATGTGAAGCCATTTACACGCATTGAAGAATGGAGCGGTACAGCTTTAAAAGGTATGAGTAGGAAAGATTATCGGGACGATAGCTTTCCGGCCAGCCAGGTAACAAAATTTGTTTTTTCAGGTTTTGAAAAGAGCTGTCACTTTGAATACAAGTTCGACAGCCGCACTGAACAAACACTTTCCTATGTTTTAGAGAATGACAAAGAAGTTTTAAAATGGTTACGACCTGCGCCAAATCAGTTTCGTATATACTGGCACAACAACAGTAGAATTTACGAACCCGATTTCGTTGCCGAAACAGCAGATTGTATATATTTAATTGAAGTAAAAGCAGCCAATGAAATCAACGATCCTGATGTTCAGGCTAAGGCACAGGCAGCATTAAAATATTGCAAGTACGCAACCGAATACACAAAGGAACATGGCGGCAAACCATGGAAATACGCCCTTATCCCACATGACCAAATATCAAAAACAAGCAGTTTCAAAGGAGTTGTTTCACCAAATATTTACAAATAAAAATTTATTTTATTTATACCTTAGCATAATTAATTATCACTTTATGATCAATAAAGAAAATTTAAATGTAATCCATGATGATAATCTAGAAACCCTATTGCATAATCTTGGTTTACTTGATAAAATTAAAAATGGGGAAATAAAGTGTAAATTCTGTAGTGATAAAATTACTATTGAAAACATTAATGGCATTTTCCCTCAAGGTGGGGACATAAAAATATCATGTGACAAACCCAAATGTGTTAAAGATCTATCAAGTTTTTTAAATGATAAATTATGAATATTCTTGACATTACAATAAACTTAAATGTAACAATAATAATCAGCGTTGCTATTATTGTTGTAACATTTGGCACAACGGTATTTTACCTCATAAGACACCCTGAAACTCTTGAAAAATGGGCTTCTATTTTTTATAGAGTTACAAAATACCTATTGAATAAAGGTGAATACCAATATGTAAAATATGATATTCAAAGTAAAGTAAATTCATATTCAAATAAGCTCTCGAAGGATATTCCTAATTTATCTCCTTCTAATATTGTTATTCACTGGATAAATGAAAACCAAACTCGTGAACAATTTATCAAAAACAATGCATTTATTATTAGAATGCATAAAAGTGTTAATCAAAACAAAAATCTAGTTAACGCTTCTATGGCATATATTTCTGGTGTCCTTTTAAGAAAAGCTAAATCCTATATAGCCAAATATCAAAAAGATTCTATTGATTTATATGTTGCTTATAAATTATTTGAAAATCAGAAAGCAGATATATTAGATCAGTTTGTCAGTGATTTTCTCCGTGATGGTCTTGAAAAAGATAAGGTAGGTCAGCTTTATGACAATTTCTTTGATATTGGCAAAGCAGGTATATTTTTCCCTGTATTCATACAAGAAATGAATTTTTTAGGTGAAAAAATTTTTGCAAAAGGTGCTGAAAAAGAAAAAATCTATAAGGAAGTTACTGAATTAGTTGCTTTACTTTACTGTTATGCAAATCGAAAATTTGATGAAAAAGGCGCTAATGAATTTGTTGGTAGTTATTGCAAATTCACAATTCGCATATTGGGTAAGAAATTTAAAATTGATAATGAAGGTAAAAAGATTTACATCAATGATCTTAAAAAAATCAGTAGTGAAATTGAGACAATATATTTAATAGGTAATATTACTAATAAATCTTTCATTAAATCTGTAATTAACGAAAGTGGTCTAGATTATAGTATTTATTTTACTAAAGAATACGCTGCAATAATAAAAGATAAAGAAGGTCAAGATTACGAGGTTCAGAATTTTTTAATGGTTTTACGTAATAACAAAATTGCAGTATATCATAAAAAATGATTTTAAAAATATCTTTTTTACGCCAATTTTTATTTTGCATTTCTTTAATTACATCATTTTAGCTTAGTTCACCTCGTAATATTACTTTTTAATTATATTTGTTTTCTCTATTTTTGGCTAACTGTATTTTGCTATTTAAGTTATTCTTAAAATTTCATTTTTTATTATCATTTAAAAGCTGAATGATTTTAAAGTAACATATATCAATAATTTTCGTATATAATTTAATATTTCTATATTTTTTTTATGAAAATTGATCTTACAAAGGGGCTTAATATTGAAATTGGTGGTGAAATGGGTAAACATGGAACCATTGCCATCAATTATCTTATTAAGCTTGGTAAGTCATTACAAGAACTTGTTACATCTATAGCAAAAAATACTGTTGAATCATCAATAGATTTAAATAATTTCGAACTTGATTTATTAGGTATAAAAAAATGCTGTACAGTTCTTGAAATTAAGTATTCTTTACCAAAACAACATGTTTTAGGGAACATTGACGAACAGCGTTTATTTGTAAATGACCAGTTAGATAATTTAATAAAATTATCCGATAAATCTGATTATTTAAAATTACTTGAACTTTATCCTGATGCTTTTCGTCGCAACTATATTGTTGAAAATTTATATGCATTTACCACCAGTTTAGGAAATACCCCAGTAAGATTTATTGATTATGATAAGAATAATAATGTAGTTCCAATCTACAAGATTAGAAAATTTAATATTGAAACAAAAAATAAATTAATATCAGATGTTTTAAATGTTACTGAACCAGGTTTAACTGAAGAATTTGTTGGTCATATAAAAATCACTAATATTCCTGGCAAAAAACCCAGGCAAAAAGTTTTAGACTATTTTGATAGACCTAATTTATGTGTAGCTTTCAAGCCAATCTCTTTAAGATATTTTGACAGACTTTATATTTTCAATGATTACTTGTTATGTGAAGTTTCAAGAGAGAATAACAATATAATAATTAAACACCCAATGCTTGATATAATTGGGGTTGGCGAATCTCAAGTTGATGCAGAGGTTGATTTTTCTGAAGAATTTGATTTTCTTTATAGAAGATGTAATGAATTACCTGACAAGAAACTTACCAAAAGGCTTCAAAAAATAAAAAAGATTATTAACCTTTTTGTAAATAGAGTTGAAGAATGAGCTCACTTGATACAAAAAAAACACTTCAAAATCTTCTTCAAAAAGGTTTTGTTGAAAATTCTGGGGACCATAAGTTTCTTGAATTTTGGCATAATGATAAATTAGTTTTACATACAAAAATAAGCAGAGGTTCTTCAAAAGACATTGGCATTTCCTTAGTATCTCAAATGGCACATCAATGTAAACTGAGTAATAATCAATTTATACAATTTGCAAAATGTAGTATAAATAAAGAAGAATACATTAAAATACTATCAAAAAATGGTCTTCTTGACTAACCCTTTTTCTACACTTAAATTTTTACCTTTTTCTAATTCAAATTTTAATTATTTCCCACCGCTCAAGCCTTCGCAGGTTTATAGGGTGTTCAGCATCAGTTCGTCAGCAAAAAATCACGCCAGCCCATTGCAGCCCTTGTTAGATAAGTGTCTGTTTTAAATGTCTAACAAGAGCAGCACCGCCAAAGGTTGCTATCGCAAGGCTGTCATGCTTTTTGCAGTTCCTCCTTCTGCTTCACTTGCAGCCTTTTTCGTCCTTTCAGGCACTTTGCTCTCTACTGCTCAATTTCATTCAGGGCGTTCGCAGGCTCACTATCCTTCATTTCATTTCGCCTTCGTTCGCTTCAGTCCCTTCAAGTCCGGCGGCTGCTTCTTATTTTGGCTCGCCTGCGTGTCGCTGCGGGCTGCGGGCTTCCGGTGGTGTCGGAAAATACCAGTATTTATAAATTAATTATCTTACATCACCGCCACCACCGTCGCCCTTGTGTTGCAAGCAACATATGCCATCCAACGCACTCACTACGTTACGTGCTTTTTTGTCTGCCACCCTTGCTCCGCTCGCAGTGGCTCGCATCTCTGAAATGCTTGGTTTTGTTCCGGCTGCAAACCGCTTCGCTAATTGCAGCCTCCACTTCGTTTTGAGCTGTAGGCACTATAAACCTGCTTTAGGCTTTTCCCACACCACGCATTCCATAAATAAAATATTGTAAGTTTCTACCAAATCACTATGCACTTTAATCAATGCTATAATGGGATGGTCATTTCTAATGTTTTATTATCAGCATTCTTGAATTGTCATTTCTATTTCCTTACCACCAAAACAGCCACCGCATTTTGAGGAACTAAAGGTTTTTTTTGTTTCAAAAGTAGCAATGTTTTCAACTGCATCATATGCTTCTGATTTAGGACAATCTTTAATTGAATCTAAAATTTGTTTTACTTCTTCATAAACATCTTTTGGTAAATCAGAAGACATATCAAATCTTTTTCCACTCTCATACATATATTTAAAAAGATTTGGATAATTGTCCTTTATTTTTACCCCTTTCCCTTCATACAACTCAAAGTGTGAAAAAACAACTTTATCACACTTTCGCCCATCATTGGATTTGATTTTTTTTGGCTCTAAACCTATCCAATTTATTTTATATTTTATATCCAAATCTTCTTTCCAAGCTGTCTTTCCTCCTATACCAATTACAGCATCATAATTCCAATTTCGGATTCTTCCCATACAATCCTGATTGCCAAATATCCCTTCTTTTTTAGGATCTCCTTTATGTGTTCGCTTATAAATTAAAACTTTCATATTGATTTTTTATTACTCTTTTCATTGTCATATATGCGTACAATACTTTTATCGGCTGTCCTTCTTCTTTGTAGGTTTTTCAATTTCTTTGCAATTTTTGCATACTTCAATAAGTTTTTTAAATGCGTTTTCCCATATCTTATCATCACTGGTAAAGTCGCTTTTTTCTAATAAAATTAAATAGTTTTCTATTGATTTTTTTGTTGCTTCATAAAAGAGTTTTCCATTAATTGTTTTTTCTCCATCTGAAAGCTCTAATAACTTGCCATTTTTATTTAGGAACCAGCCGCTTTTAGTTTCTGCTTGATGCAGTAAACCACATCGAACATTATAATAAAAATCAGTACTCTTATCATATAGTCCAGGAAAATTTGCTTCTTCTCTTTTAAAAAAGCTTTTAAATACTCTTAGTCCTTCTCCTCTTCCTTCTGTATTCTCTAATCCTTGATAAAAACATTCAAGCGTTTCAATAAGAAAGCAACAAATTGCCATTGAAAGAAATGAGCTTAAATCGCCTTTATTTGCTTTATCAATTACTTTTAAAAATCTTCTGCTCAAGCGATGTTCAATTATCGATATGAATGTTTTCTTATCCTTATTGTCCTTTTTATTTAGCATATTTTCTAATTCTGAGAGCCGAATTAGTACTGGATAGGTACATATAATTGGATCCTTTTTATTCATTTTATTTTATTTTCTTTTAATTATTATTAAAAGATTATCTCCTATTAAAATAAACTTTTTTGTTTGCTTTTAAATTGTTTATCCCTGTAAGTCTATTGGCTGCCAATAATTATTAGTCAAATGTACTTATTCTTAATAATCTCAAAAAATAAAAATTAGGGGTATCATTTATAAAAGTCTTAGGCAAAGTTAAGCACGGCTTCGCTCATGCAAGGTCAGGCACTGCGTGTTTTGACAAAAAAATTTTTACTTATTCTCATTTTGCTTTTTAAAGTGTAAAATTTTTTTTGTCAAAAACCTTGCGTTTCGCTTAAGCCTTCCGCTTTTTGTTGCCTAAGCTTTTAAAATGATATACTTTTTTTATGCGGCGGCGAACGCCATTGAGCCGCAGAACCTCAATTTATTTATTAACTAAATCTTTTATTTATGAACATAAAATATTTTTTCGATTGCCACTCACTCGAAGAAGTGAAGCGCAAATACAAAGAACTTGCCATGAAGCACCACCCCGATAGAGGAGGAGTAACAGCAATAATGCAGGAAATAAACAATGAGTACGAAGAAATTCAAAAGAACCCTTTGTTTGATTTTGCTAAGCAGAGCGAAGAAGATAAACAGGAATTTATCCGTTATCCCGAAATCATTAATCAAATTATCTGTCTTGATGGTTTAATAATTGAGCTTATCGGCAACTGGATTTGGCTAAGTGGCAACACATACACGCATCGTGCCATATTAAAGCAAATTGGCTTTTATTTCGCATCGAAAAAAGTTATGTGGTATTACCGCCCATCTGATTATAAAAGTTTAAACAAAAGCCCTAAATCAATTGAAGAAATAAGAAAAAAATATGGCAGCGATATTGTTGAAAGCAAAAAAGAAAAATTTGTCCTTAAATAGAAAAAGGGCTTAAAAGCCCTTTTCTATTTTTGTACATAAAGACATTAAGAAACATCAATAATTGCAAGTGAATCGAACTTGCCGTTTTTCAATGAATATTGAACATTGTTTACCATTTGAAAAAATTCTATTTTCAAAAAGAATAATTTCGTTCCTGTGCCTGCTGGTAGTGCTGTCGGTGTTAAAACCACTGGTACGGCAGTTGTCCCGATAGCAGCATTTACGGCATTTGTTAGTTTGAAATCATAAGTTGCTGTACTGAAATTTATAATTTCTTCAGCTCCGCTTATTGTAAAGTGTGTAGCTCCAGCAGGTGCTATAATATCAGTTGTTGGAGTAATATTAGGCAAAGTAATAACGCCTGTTGCGTAGTTTATACTCCATGTTTTAAACAACACCGTTCCAAGTATTGAATCAAGATTAAAATTAAAAAGTTTTAAAAAAGCTTTTCCGTTTGCAGTTCCAATACCTGTAGCTGCCGACCTTGCACCTCTTACACTTGTTGAGTCTTGCTTTGCAATGTTTGACATTATTTTTGTTAACCTTGATGTTGCTCTGGAATCGGTAGCATTCATCAATATCGGGCGTATTGAATCTCTTAATAACTTTCCTGATTGAGCAGCTAATTTAAACTCAGTGCCATTTTCACGGGTTCTCACAAAAGCAGGATCAGTTTTTATTCTTTCCCCGCTTACACCACCTTTTGCGCGTGCCAGATGTCCGTCCATTGATTTATAGAAAGTAATATCTCCGATAGTGCCTTCTAATTTTATTATACCTTTTTGCTTTGCCATTTTTTTTAAAGTTTAATTGTTAATAAAATCTTTTTTTTTTCGTAAAAATAAACCATTTGAAACCCTTGTGCAATCAGGTACTTCCGCTCTTGCCGAAATATGCTTATTCTTCCATAAACATATTTTATTTCTACCATAAAATGAATTACCTTTGCAATATTAAAGCCATACAACAAGCATAGATGAAGTATGGATAGTGTATTAAATATTTATATAAAATGGAAAGAGTTTGTATTTATCCGAAGGATATTCAATTAATAACCGGCAAGAGTGAACGCTGGGGAAGGGATATTATTCGTAAAATCAAACAAGAGTTTAATAAGCAGGAACACCAGTTAGTAACTATTGATGAATTCTGTAGCTACATGGGCTTAGATGTTGCCACTGTTAAGCAATGTTTGATATACTAAACTACTTTTTTTAAATACAAACTATGTATTAAATAAAACCGTCTGTCAGATTAAATCGTGACTATTACAATTAATTCAATACTGGCGCATTCATAGAATATTTGTTCATTATCTTGTCCATATCTGTTTTTATTAGATCATCAACGACTCTGGCATATTTCTTAGTCATATTAATACTTGAATGCCCAAGCATTTTAGAAACAACTTCCATTGAAATATGATTTGAAAGCGTTACGGTTGTTGCAAATGTATGTCTTGCAGTGTGTGTACTTAGATGCTTATTGATTCCGCATATATCAGCTATTTCCTTTAAATAGGAATTCATTTTTTGATTGGTTAGCACCGGCAGAACCGAACCATTATTTTTACAATTTGGATTGTTTTTATATTTGTTCATTAAATCCATTGCAGGCGCCAGTATTGGCACATTGCACCAGTTCTTTGTTTTCTGCCTTCTTTTTTTAATCCATAGTTGCCCATTCTTTTCCTCAATATCTTCATAAGTCAAATTCTTCACATCAATAAAAGCCAATCCTGTAAAGCAGCAAAATAAATAAACATCTTTTACCTGCTGTAATCTATCTACTTTAAATTCTTTTTTTATCATTGTGTTAAGCTCCTCTTCGGTAAGATAGGCAAGGTCAACATCGTCTAAATGAAATTTAATATTTGAAAAGGGATTAGTTTTCATCCATCCGTTTGCTAATGCAATGCGTACTATTTTCTTAAAATTTTTAATATACTTTGTTGCTGTATTATGACAACATTTGCGGTTTATCTTCAAATAATATTCAAAGTCGCTTATAAACATTGGAGTAATTTCATTAAGCTGTAAATCTTCTCTTTTAAATTTCAGCTTTATAAAATCTTCTATGTGCTTATAACAGGTATTATATCTTTCAACAGTTCCGGGTGCAAAATCTATGTTCATTAAATTTTTGCATTTCTCATTATGTTCCTTAAAAATTTCAAGTATCGTTTTACTTTTACTGTCAATGCCCATGTACTTATCGCGCAAACTAAAGGCTGTGAGAGCTTCGTTATGTTCTTCCATATAAATTTTGTCAAACAAAATCTTTGCTTTTACATAATCGAGGTAATCGTTTATTTCCTTTGATTGCTTTGAATTTCCTTTAGCACAGCTTTTATCATTATCCCATAAACATTCATCAACATTTTTTTGAATGACAAATTCCGCACGTTTTCCATTGATAGTAATTCTGGCATATATTGGTAATGCCCCATTTTTCAACGCTCTTGAGCGTTTTACAAAAAATAAAATACTGAATGTTGGTCTTTTCATACTTTTAAATTTTAAGGTTTATAAAACTATTATTTAAAAGCAAAAAAGTAAAATGCAAAATATTGAAAACATGTGAAATAATCTCCAATTCGGTTGCATAAACTTCAGAATGTTTTTGCAACCGAATTTGCAACCGAATTATTTGCGTTTTTAGGGCATTTTTTGCATTCGGCGCAAAATAAAAAACCACTGAACTCGTTGTAAATTCAGTGGTTTGCGTTTTGATTCCTTTTTTATCAGCGGAGAGAGAGGGATTCGAACCCCCGGAGGTGTTACCCTCAACGGTTTTCAAGACCGCCGCAATCGACCACTCTGCCATCTCTCCGCTGCAAAGATAATATTTTTCTTTTAATGAAAAATAAGTTTTTTAAAAAAATAGGGAAATAAACGGGGCAGATTAAATAATTTCTTTGCTTTTGAGGTCGTGTTAAGTTAATTTTGAAATGACGGTAATCTTGAGTAATACGAAGGATGAACCGCTTAAAGAATGTTCACATTTCGATAGACTCAATATGACATTCTGGGACATAGTAGACTTAACTTAACACTAGTTATATCCATCATGCCCCACACATGCAATGCTTATGGGAGTGTGTTTGTGAAGAAATAAATAAAAACAAATCGTGAATAAATCTTTTCCGTTTCAGTATGAATGGGTTTAATTCATTCTATAATTTTATTTTCGATCACATTTTTAAACGTGAATGTATTCCCTTTCTCAGCTCCCTTGAATATAAATAATAATTTAAGCTGATTTGCATTTACACAAACTAAATTAAAGTTTATGGCTTTAAATTCTTTGGTGTCCAGGTATTTTATTACCGGCGATTTATCATTACAGTCAACTCCTTCTATCCATGCAAATGCAACAGGAAATATTTTTTCTCCTTTATTATTCAGCAGGTAAATATTTTTAAGTTTGTTTTTAAATTTAAGTTTTGAAAAAGAATTGTTATTTATTGAAATAATCACGCCTGTAGCGTTTTTGATTGAATCGATATTATCGCATGAAATATAACTGGTATTGCAGAATAAACATTTGGTTTGACTAAAAATACAAAGTGATTCGGGAGCGATACAATAATTTGCAGGATTCCATAAACTGCATTTTATATCCTGTTGCGATTGAACATTAAGATGCATGATTAGAAATGCCGATAATAAGAAAAAGATTCTTCTGATCATAAATAAGATCTTATGTTTGTCATTTAAGGAATATGCAATTTAATCCGAAACGGGGAATGATTTTAATTATAAATAATCTTTAAGCGTATGTTTTTTAAAATAAGAATTAAAATCCTCTGATGCTTTTTTTATTATACCACCCATAAGGCATTTATCAAAAGGGCATACCGGGCGGTCCATTGGGCAGCCTGATGTATTAATTGGTCCTTCAATAGCTTCATAAATATCAAGTATGGAAATTTCTTCAGGTTTTTTCTTTAAAAGGAATCCACCGGAAGGTCCTCTGCTGGAAATTAAAAAGTTTGCTTTTACCAGGCGTTGTAATACTTTGGCAAGATGGTTGGCTGAAGCGCCGGTTTTTTCGGCTATATGATTTACATTAATAAGTTCTTTTGACCGGGCAATGAGAACCATACTGTGAAGGCCAATAGATGCGGCTTCGGAGATTTGTATAATTCTTGACATTTTACAAAATTTTAGTAATCAAATATCTGTATAATTTTTAAGCAACCAAAGGAATAATTGATAATTTTTATTAAAGTAAATTTTGAAATGTATAGGTTTGCTTGTCTGTTAGCTGTTGTGGCTGTTTTCGGAGTAATTATATTTTTTGTAGAAAAGCAAGTGATAGAAAAATATTAATGATGATATGAACAACGCAGTGCCCATGCAGATGTAAAATATATTTAATGATAGAGTATTTATAAACTGAAATTTCCATAGAAGCAAACCTGTTATTATCATGAAAGCAATAATAAAGTAATCATTAATTCCTCTATACGAGAATATGCCGGGCTTTTCACAATCCAGTTTTATTATGCTGTTAACATGTTTTTTTGCAACTTTATAGAAAATAAATGAAAAGAACAGCAAGCCGGATAAAAAACCTAAACCTACATTGAAAAGCAGGTGATGAGAATAATAGTAGATGTAAATAGTTCCTTTTTTTATAAGAAAAGCGCATGCAAAAAACCAGATGATTCCTGAAATAAATAGCAGCCATTTCTTTGGAATACTTGGTTTATAAGGTGTAATTGCCCTTTCCATTATAATGAGAATAGAGAATATAGTATATTACAAATATCAATATTAAAAAGAAAAGATTTTTAAAAAGGGAAGATGATTTATTAACAGTTTTTTCAACAAAATTTAATGTGAAGAACAGGAAAAAGATTGCTAACTTTTATTGGAGAAATAAGCTACTTTTTCTAACGAAGTAATCATATCATATTCTGCCAGGAAAATATTTTTATTTAGATTCAATGGTGCAGTAGTAAAATTTAATATTCCTTTAATGCCTGCTTTTACAAGCATTTCGGCGATATTTATCGCATGTTCTGCGGGGACAGAAATGATGCCTATTGTTATTTTTTCTTTTTTAATTATCTGTGAAAGCAGATCAATATGATAACATTTTATTTTGGAAAATTCTTTATTGGATTTTTCGGGATTACTGTCAAAAGCAGCTACAACTTTCAGATTGGTATTTTTTTTATTTAAATAGCTGATAAGCGCTCTGCCCAAATTTCCAACACCAACAAGCGCTACTTTCTGTGCTGTTTTAGAATCAATGATATCGCCAATCAATGAAATCAGTTTTTTTATTTCATATCCTTTTCTTTGTGAACCCTAATACCCGATAAGCATTAAGTCTCTTCTTACTTGTACGGGAGTTAAATGAAGCAGACTTGCCAATTCATGAGAAAAGATATTTTGTTTTTCATTAGAAAAAATCCTGATCAACGCCCTTCTGTATTGACTTAATCGTTCAATGGTTTTTTCAGGTAAAATACCCATAAAGTTATTTGTTAAATCTTTAACAAATATACTAAAAATAACCGTTTATTTCAGGGATAATAAAATTTTTTCTTTCAGAAAAGATTCTGCCTTTTCTAAATTGATTTGTGCATTTTCAGAAAGCCCTTCTTTAAATTCCCATTCATATCCTTTAATGTGCAATAAGTATGTGTCGGGGCTTTTACTAAAAACTTTTTCACATAAATCTAAAATATATGCGGGCGATGCGGCATGTGTTGTAAACTCTATTTGCGAATCATTCGGACAAACTTTAGTAAATACATAATCATGAATTTCTTCTAAACTTGCATCACAAAAAATTACAGTATCGAAATCTGCAATTTTTGCCGAATCTTCAATATTCAGCTGGTAGTTGGAATCGGTTTCCACATCCATTATATTTTCAGAAGCGATCCATTTTTCTATTCTTTCAGAAAGAAGAACACCTAATGCATCATCTTGTCTTCCCGGGTTACCGTAACCATAAATCAGAATTTTCATTTTATGAAATAATTATTTAATAATCATTAAAACAAAAATAGTATTTATTGTCGATTCAAAATAAGAAGAATGATTTTTTACTTTATTGTTTTTCGAAAAAATAAAAAATCTGAAGAACCGATAAAGATTTTATTTTACAATAATAATACTTCCGCCTTGGTAAATAACCGAAAGGTCATCGTTCTTCCTTACCTTAGCAGTTGTGTATCCCGAAGGCATATCAATAAGCGCATTGGTTCTTGCTTCAACAGTTTTGTCGGAAGAAGGAATACCAAGTATTGTATCAGCCATGGTATCATCCGATTTGTAAACACGAATGCGAACTGCTGTATCGCTGCGGTTATTGATGAAAATCTTTGTTGTGTCAATTCCCGGATAGGGAAGATCTGGGGGTACTGCAATTGCCGGGCTTCCTATATCGATGGGGGTATTGTATTTAATTGCTTTGGCAAGTTTGGTATATTCCTGCTGATAGGCTGCTAAAGTATAAGGTCCGTAAATAGTAACAGCACCTTCATAATTTTGTATTTCATATTCTTCTTTAGTTGTGATGTAATATGAATATGCATTTGCATAAGTATTCAAAGCAATTTCCGAAATATCAGAACCAAAAACATCGTGGATTGAAGTTCTTAAACGTCTTCCTGCCATAGTTGTCATTTCGCCCGGTATTCCTGCAATTGCAAGCTTCCCGATTTTTATTAATTGAATAGGAACAACATTTGGTACCAAAGGATATGGTGTTGCTTTACCAACAGGCCACATTATAGGTTTAGGATAGTGCCCGTTCACTAAATTAATATCTGCATTACTGCCCGGTAAATTCCAGCCGGATGGAAGTTTCCCGACGAGTCCATTATAAGCAATTAATAGTTTTCCATTTTCAGTTAAAGTAATATTGTCAGATGTTATTCCTTCCCTTAGACTAGTAGTTATGCTTATACCCATGAATAAAGTGTTTCCTTTGCTGTCTTCGGTACTTCCTGCTGCCATTGATAATCCTACCGCAGCAGGCCATGTGCGAGCATTTGGAATGCTATCAATGGTATCGTTCGACATGTCGATGTGCGTGTAACTGTAAGAAATTCCGGTATCCAATAAATCAGTAGCCGTATTAAAAAGTTCTTTCGATTTTGAATAAAGCATATTGCCGTATTCCTGCATATGAAGAATATCATTCGGCCCTCCATCGGGCAAACCATATTTTATATTTCCCGAAACATCGCCGGCAGTCTCGTTTGCAAAGGCACACACAAAAGTTTCGTTCGAATCCACATCAGTCGCCATTTCATTTTCAAAAAGATGCGAAGCCCATCCGAAATTATCACCGGTTATTAATGTATTGGTCTGTCCGCGTGAAGTAGGATGGAGGCTGTACCAATTCAACACACCAATTGCTTTTGTATTTCCATTATTGTTTTTTACAAACTTGAGCGATAGCATCACCGTATCTGTATTGGTAGAATAGTTATTTTGTTCAGCTATGGGATTATTGTTGTACCCTGTTACGGAACGATTCCTGCCGCAATCAGATAATCCGCCTTTATTAAAATATATATTTCCGGGAGCAAGATTCTGATGCGCTTTTCGCATAGCTTCTACTATTCCTTTTACAATATGGTCGAAACACATCTGGTCAAAACCGCCACCGGTAAAGTTATACAGAAAATAATCAGAATATCCTACCGGTGCGCTATGTGTATGCGTTCCCGATATCAAAACATTGTCGACATTATATTGATGATTAAAAAATGGGTCGTTCTGTAATTCTTCAATAACTTTTGTTTTAACAGCTTGCTTGCAGGTTAAAATATCAATAACAATAATTGCAATACGTTTTTGTCCCGATTTATCGGCAATGATGAATGCTCTTGCATACAATGGTGTTTCAACTTCAGTGGTTTTTTGCAGGTCATCGGCCATGCCGTGCATTCCCACACCAAATGTAGGATAGGTAACATCAGCTATTCCTGTTCCTATAATAAAATTACTTGTTGAAGTTTGCGAAAAACTTAACTGAAAAATAAACAAGGCAAATATTATTGCAATTAATCTCTTCATCGTTTACTGAATAACTAATTTGCGGATGATGTTATTTTTTTCATTTTTAATTTGAATGATGTAAGTCCCTTTTACAAGAAAACTGAAATCAAGTTGTTGAACAGTATTTGTTTTATTTATTTTTTTTGAAAATACTTTTTGTCCCATCAGCGAATAAACAGATAATTCAGCGTTGCTGATTTGTTTTGTTTCAATATTTGTTATTCCATCGGAAGGATTCGGAAAAATATTTATTGAAGCGTTTTCTTCCGTTACATCAATGTTTACGGCATTATCAATGTATACCGAAAGATCATCAATTATTATGTCGTAACCGAATTCACTGGTTGCTTTGAGTATGATATAATTTTTATCCCCGCTGAAAGAAGTAGGAATTTCAAATGAATATTGATACCATCCGGTTGTACTTTGTATTGGAGGTAATCCTTTGTAGCGGATAAGTTTTCCAAGATGAACAGCATTACTTAACGTGAGTGTATCATTCACATAAATATCCAGGCTGTCTTCTTTTGTAGGATAACTGTTATCGCGGAACATCCAGAAAGAAACCTTTGCAACATATACTCCAACTGTAGTAAGATTTATCGAAGGTGAAATAAGAATTGCCGATTTTCCTTCTGAAAGATTGTAACAGAAATACCTTGCCATTCCAGTTCCCGAATGCGGGTTGCATATGGCATTTGTTCCAATGGTTATATCATCCCAAATGGATTTATAACCGGCGCCACTTACCTGGATATTTTTCCAGGCACATGGAATAGCAGTAGAATCAAATGATTCGTGAAATAAAACCTGGCTGAAAGAAAAATGGTGAACAGAAAAAATAAGAAATATGAGTAATAATTTTTTCATTGCAACTGAAATAATTATATCAAAGTTAAAAGAATAAATGAAAATGGTTAAAATTTTTAACATAAAAGATTATCAGTTAATATTTATTCTGTTTATTACTTCGGTTCTTCTGCATCTCCTGACACATAATTTTCCTGACCAGGATCTTGCTACTTACGACTTGTGTCTTGCAACTTACTCCTCATAGCTTTCCAATTTGTATCCGAAATATTAATATTTATTTGTAAACGAGTATATAAAAATTTATAAATTTGGAAAAGAGTTTATAGCAAAGTGTGAAAAAGAATAACATTAATAGAGCAACACAAAAATTAGGCATTCATTTTAAAAATCAAAACAAAAAACAAAATGATAAAAGAATTTTGACAAAAAAGAAAAATAAAAATGCCACGGCACAAAAATTTTGAAATTCAACCGAACCTTATTACACATCTATCGTTATGGTGGACCAAAGTTCCACAACCTGCGCTACAACCAAAGCTTGGTTTAAGAGCTTGCAAGCTAGCCCGGGAGAAGAAGTGCGAAGCATTAGTGAATATGTTTAAAAGTTAAAATATGAGGAAGCAAAAATTATAGAAGATGGTAGAGAGGGAAAATAATCAATCGGACTTTATTTTATTCAAAACCGAAGATGAGAAAATATCGGTGGATGTTCGTTTTAAAGATGAAACAGTATGGCTTACGCAGGAGCAGATGGCGTTACTTTTTGGTAAAGCTAAATCTACAATAAATGAGCATATACAAAATATTTTTAATGAAGGAGAGCTTGATGAGGCTGCATGTATAAAGAAATTCGGAATTTCCGAATTTCAGCAGAAAGCCCCCAATTACTATAATTTAGACATTATAATTTCTGTAGGATATAGAGTAAAATCATTGCGGGGAACACAGTTTCGCCAGTGGGCAACAAAACGACTGAACGAATATATCCGTAAAGGTTATACAATGGACGACGAGCGCCTTAAAAATTTGGGCGGTGGTGGCTATTGGAAAGAATTGTTGCAGCGTGTACGTGATATTCGTGCTTCCGAAAAAGTATTTTACCGCCAGGTGCTTGATATTTATGCAACAAGTATTGACTACGATCCCAAGGCAGAAATTTCCATCGCTTTTTTTAAAAAAGTTCAAAACAAAATTCATTTTGCAGTACATGGACAAACAGCAGCCGAAGTTATTTATAATCGTGCTGATGCAGAAAAAGAATTTATGGGACTAATGACATTTCCGGGCAGTCGTCCGTATTTAAAAGACGTTGTGGTTGCAAAGAATTATTTAGACGAAAAAGAGCTTCGTTCGCTTGGGCAAATAGTTTCGGGGTATTTAGATTTTGCAGAGCGTCAGGCAGAACGAGAGCAAACAATGACAATGAAAGATTGGGCTGAACATCTGGATAAAATTTTAACAATGAGCGGAGAAAAACTTTTGCAGGATGCTGGTGCCATCAGCCATGAAATTGCTATTGAAAAGGCTACCGCTGAATATCAGAAATATCAACAAAAAACATTGAGCGAAGCAGAAAAAAATTATTTAGAAAGCTTGAAAGTTTTAGAAAAGAAAACAAGAAAAGAAAAATAATGTCTATGCATTTGCAGACACATCAGCCACCGCTGATCATAGCCCCTTGAATTTACGCTGAAATCAAAGATTGTAAAGAGCTACTAAACACAAAGTTTCTGGAGATAATTATGTTTGTTTAAATCCAGTATCTATTGCATAGGAAATAGTGCTGTATGATTACCGATCAATGGCGTATGATTATAAAAAAGAAAGAGCTGCTTCAACGAAGCAGCTCTTTCTTTTAACAGGTAGTAGTGTTACGACCTGTAATTATCAATTAAGTTTTGGTTAGAATCGAATAATTTAATATCCAGAGGCATTTTGCCTAATGCATGTGTAGCGCAACTTAAGCAAGGGTCGTAAGCCCTTATGGCAACTTCAATAGCATTTTTCATTCCTTCGGTAATTTCTTTTTTACCGGTGAACATTTTCTTTGCTACATCGTTAACGGCCCTGTTCATAGGCTCATTATTGTTGGTTGTTGAAACAATAAGGTTAGCCATGGTTATCTGGTCATTCTCGTTAATCCGGTAATGATGGAATAATGTACCGCGTGGAGCTTCAATCAAACCAACGCCTTCCATTTGTTTCTTGCCTTTTTTCACCAAATCGGTTTTCTGTAAATCAGGATCGTTCAATAATTGTTTTATCATTTCACCTGAATGTAACAGTTCAATCAAACGTGCCCAGTGCATGTGAAGACTCATGTGATTGGGTTTTCCGTTGGTGTATTTTTTATATTCTTCAAATTCTTTTTGTGCAAGTGGAGTAGGGATGAAGTCGCAGGTATTCAAACGTGCTAATGGGCCTACAGTATACCAACCGTTTTCTTTTCCTATTGATGTAAGGAATGGGAATTTCATATAACTCCATGAACGAACTTCTTCATTGATGTATTTGTAATATTCCTGGTAATCCACATCGTTCAATATTCTCTTGCCGTCTTTGTCAACAGCGCGAAGAACTCCGTGATACAAATCAAGAGCGCCGTCTTTTCTTACAAGGCTCAGGTGACTTGAAGGGAATACTGCGAAGTTGTCAACGAAATCTTTATTTGCTTTGTGATATTCTTTAAATAAAGCAACAGCAGCTAAAGCCCAGTCGATCATCTTATCGATGTTCATCGGGTCGGCGCCTTTCAGGAATTTATCACGTTCTTCGATGGTGAGGTTTTTATTGATACCACCGGGTATAGCGCCTGTTCCGTGAATTTTCTTTCCGGCAGTTGCTTCAATAATTTCCTGTCCGTATTTACGCATCATCACACCCTGAACAGCAAGATCGGGGAATTTTAATGCAACGCCAATTACATTACGTAATGCAGGGTCGCTGTCGTATCCTAATAAGAAGTCGGGTGATGCAAGGTGGAAGAAATGCAGTGCATGCGACTGGAACATTTGTCCGTAGTGCATCAGGCGGCGCATCTTTTCGCCGGTAGCAGTAAGACCGTCGCCGGTTCCGGCTCCCACAATAACATCGAGTGCTTTGGCAGCAGCCAGGTGGTGGCTAACAGGACAGATACCGCAAAGACGCTGAACCAATACAGGAGCTTCCCAGTAAGGACGTCCTTGTACGAAACGTTCAAAGCCTCTGAACTCAACAATATGCAAACGCGATTGTGCAATATTCAATTTATCATCCATGTGAATGGTCACTTTACCGTGGCCTTCAACTCTGGTTACAGGTTCTATAGTTATCTTGTTCATCGTACCTCTTTTTAAAATTAATCAAACTTAATTACTTCGTATGGTAAATTCATTTCCTTACCGGTAAGCAATGCATATACTGCTTCCCATATCAATTCTGCTCTTGGAGGGCATCCGGGCAGGAAGTAATCTATCTTTACTATTTCATGACAAGGATAAACTTTATCAAGAATCATGGGTAGTTCTTCATCGTTAGGCATGATCTTATCAGGATTGCAAATTCCTGTTGTAGGTCCGCCAAGGTAAGCTTCATCCAGGCATTCTTTGATAGGAATGCCATTTCTTAAAGCGGGCAAACCTCCCATGATAGCGCATTCGCCGCATGAGATAAGTATCTTACAATTTTTACGGAATGCAATTAAATTTTCTACGTTCTCACTGTTGCAGCATCCGCCTTCAATAATACCTACGTCAACAGGTTTTGTGAAGGTTTTTATATCGTCGATTGGCGATTTATTAAATTCAACCAGTTCGATTAGTTGCAGAATTTTTTCATCAATATCGAGTATTGACATATGGCAACCAAAACATCCGGCCAGTGAAGCTGTTGCTACTATTGCTTTGCTCATCGTTTTTCCTCCTGATTAAATTTTTTCAATATCACTACCTATAGGTTTTTTGTCGTATTTACGTTTCCCGATAGGAACATCGTAACCTTTTTCTTTCTTCAGAATGGCGCCAACAGGGCAGATGTCCATTGCTTTCTGTGCAAGAGCATCGTTCATTTTTGCAGCCAGTTCATGGTCGATATGTATCTCGAGTTTCTTTCCGCGTTTGTAGAAAGCGAAATAACTCTTATCATCATCGGTCTTTATAATGCGGATACATTTTTTACAAAGAATGCAACGGTTCCTGTCGATATATAATTTAGGACTTGTTGCATCAACTTTTTTCATTGGGAATGTATAAGGGAATTGCGGAACCATCATCTGGTAGCGATATGCTAAAGCCTGAAGTTCGCAGTTACCGCTTTTTTCGCATGAAGGGCAGAAATGATTTCCTTCAACAAAAAGTAATTCGATAATAGTTTTCCTCATTTCATTCAGTTGAGGAGTATTATTTTCGATTTTTGCTTCAGCGCAATCATTGCCAATTGGAGTAGTGCATGCAGCAACAGGTCTGCCATTCATTTTAACAGTACAAACACGGCATGAACCGGCAGGAATAACACCTTTCATATGGCACAGGAAAGGAATATATACTCCATTCTCGGCTGCGGCATCCAGCAGGGTTTGACCGGCTTCTGCCTGGCAGCTTTTCCCATCTATAGTGAACTTGATTTTGCTCATATATTATTTATTATTTTGTTCAACAATTAATGTACATTTATTTTTCTTTTAACCACTTCACAGGAATCTTTAACAGAAGCTTTCATATCAAAATCATAAACGCCATCTGCTTTAGGTGCTTTTACCAATGATTCATATTTATCCCTGAAATTTTCAATAGTGGTAAGAATAGGGTTGGCACAGGTTTGACCAAGCCCGCAACGATTAAGGTCTTTCATCATTTTTCCAAGTTTTACCATATCGTCGATATCTTGTTTTACACCTTTACCTGCAATTACTTTTTCAAGTTTTTCTTTTAGAACAGGAGTGAGGGCACGGCATGGAACGCATGAACCGCATGACTCGTCAACAAAGAAATCCATGAAGTTGGCAACAACGTCTTTCAATAATTCTCTTTTCTTGCCAATAACAATCATCGAACCTCCGGTTGGCAGATCTTCGTTTGCTATCTTTCTTCCGAATTGTGAAGGGTTGATACAAACGCCTGAAGGGCCTGCAACCTGCAATGCCTGTATGTCTTTTTCAGCACCGCACATTTCAAGCATATCTTTTATGGTCATGCCCCATTCAATTTCATAAATGCCGGGTTTTGCACAATCGCCGGAAACGCTGAGTACTTTTGTACCTGTAGAATCAGCAGTACCAAAACCTTTATACCAATCGGCGCCTTTTTCAATAATCTTTGTAACAGAACAAAGAGTTTCTACGTTGTTTACAACGGTTGGTTTTTGAATGTATCCTTTGGTAACAGGGAATGGTGGACGGTTGCGTGGTTCGCCGCGTTTTCCTTCAGCCGATTCAATCAGCGCTGATTCTTCACCGCAAACGTAAGCGCCTGCTCCGAACTGGATACGAATTTCGAAATTGAAATCTTTTTTTCCTGCTATACCCAATCCGAGTAAATTATTTTTACGGTGAGCATCAAGAACTTTTTCAAGATAACTTTTCAGATATACATATTCATTGCGGAGATAGAGTATTCCTTTTTTTGCGCCTATTGCGTAACCTGCAATGGTCATACCTTCAAATACGAGGCTTGGCAATTCGGTTAACAATACCCTGTCTTTAAATGTTCCGGGTTCACCTTCATCAGCATTGCAAATCACGAAACGATCCTTATCTTCCGAACGATTACAGAAATCCCATTTCATACCTGTAGGGAAACCTGCGCCGCCACGACCTTTCAGGTTAGATGCTTTTATTTCGGCAATAACCTGTTCGGGAGTCATATTAACTAATTTCTTTATTGCATTTCCTGCAACGGTTTCAGTAAAAATAACAGGACCTTTTTTCCTGATATTATTATTTACCATGGAGTTAATAAATTCGGTGGCATTAGCGCCATCGCCTTTATCAAATACCAGGTCGCGAACATTTTTTCCATTACGGAAAGCTTTTACCAGTTGCTGAACTTTTTCTTCATTCAATTTTGTGAAAACTACGCCGTTGATGATTGCTGCTGGTTCCTGGTCGTTCATCCCGATACAGGCGGTATTAAACAGCCCGATTAACCCATCAGGTGTAACTTCACCAAATTTGATCCCTGCTTCTTTTTCGAAAGCTTTTGCAATTTCGTTTCTTCCCATCATACAGGCAACAGCGCTGTCGTTCAGGTAAACGGTATATTTACCTACCGGTGTCAGACTGAAAAAATGATAAAACGAAATGGTTTGTTCGATATCAACCTGTGAAATATTGCATTCACGGGCAAGAGTAACAATAGCCTCATTAGGAATATGCCTGTATTCATTCTGAATATCAAGTAGCATATCCATAAGACGGCGGGCTTGTTTCTTGTACTTGCCGGCTATTTCGATAACTTTTGATTCTATGCTTGCCATTTTACCTCCTGAAATTTATATAGTTTTTATTTGTTATTTGTTTAACAATTACAGTCAAAAATATATATTTTTTTTTAAATGCAAGGGATGTATGAGATATTTTTTTGTAAATATATTTAGTTGTGATGAATGCTTGTTTTGTAGGATTTTAAATTTTTATATCCTTACACGGGGTATTATAAATTACAGGTTGTAAAATTTTTTATGGTTTTAAAAACCTTACTACCTCTGAATTTTTTCCTGAATCTATTTTAAGAATATAGATTCCTGTTGCCAGTAATGAGGATTCGATTTTTATTTTATTTTTTCCTGATGGGAAAATATTTTGATTTGAATAAATCATTTTTCCTGAAAAATCGAAGAGGGATATTTTGATTTTAGATGAAGAATGTAAGTTGAAATTCAAAACTGAATTGGTAGCAAGTGGGTTGGGCGAAACCGTTACATCAAATATATTCCCGTTAAATTCGCTGATGTGTTCCGAAAAGGGCGGACTTCCTGCATCTACCCAAGCGGAATATATTAATTCTGCAAGGGCATGAGATGCATTATGCCAAAGGGTGATTGTAAAGTTTTTTGATTTATCGAATAATGCCTGGTAATATTGGGTTGTATTATCATTGCCTGCAATAGTTTGTGCGTAGTTATCTGAATAAAGTACGCTGTCGATATATGTGTAATTAATATATAGATAATCGAAAATATATTTTTGAACATTATTTACAAAGTGAACCGTATCACCAGCATAAGTATTAAGATTGTTAACGAAATTATTTATCATATACGATTCATAACGGGAATGCACACCGGTTTGATTAGTATATTGACCGTTATAATTTTTTGTAATATGCAACGGCATATGTCCATCGCCAACATAATGCCCGAGGTCTGATGCATGAAGAATGACTGCATGCCAGTTGTGTTGCATGAACGCCAGTTTTAAAGAATCATACATGTTTTTTGTTGCCCAAGGAAGTATCCCTTCATTTTCAACAAAATTTTGTCCATGCAAAGCAATCACTGAATCATAAGTTGAAGCGATATGTCCGGTAGAAATAAATTCTGCATAATTGTCGATATCGATGTAATGGCGCATACTTTCGTTAGGATCCCAGCTTTTACGGTCATCGGCATCGGAGCCATGATTGGCAAGAGAATCAGCCCATATCATAAATTCACTCATTGATGAAGGAAATGATTCTGTTGATTTATGATTTATCCAATAATGCCCGCTACTGCCCCAGCTTATAAAGAGAAGAGAAAAACAGGATATGAAAAACAGGATAATGATCTTTTTCAAAGTGATGAAAAATTTTATATACTATAAAGGTACATAAAATATGATCATGAAATTCATTACTCCGATGAATATAATACCGATTGTATTATCAACTTGGTATAAAATGATTGTTGTAACTGTTATTGCAGAAAATAGGAGTGAGGTAAGAATTATAAATTATCAATGATATCCGAAAGAAATGCAGATACTTTTTTTACTCCTGTTTTCATTTCTTTAGTCATTTTTTCAGCATAAAAAATACTTTTGTATTGTATCGCCAGAACGCTGAATTTAGGATTGATGGTTTCTTTAAGAAACTTGATCATCATAACCAGTGATAGTTTATGTGTACCAAGAGAAAAATCTGTTATTCTTTCTATAGGAAGATCAGTGAATTCGCCGGGGGCAAGTTTAAGATCAGCAGCATCAACAATGATGATATGCCCTGGATTGAAGTCTGCTATTGCTTTTGTAAAGTTTTCCGGTGTTGTAAAACCTGTAAATATCCTTACCTTAGGATTTTCATTACCATACTTTTTCTCTAAGTATAAAGTAATTTCAGGACCTGCTTTGTCATCCTGCATTAATTCAGAACCCACACCCAAAATCGCCAGTTTTTTTGTTTTCTTAAGCTCTTCAGTTAGTGATGTAAGATTTCCTGGGTGCAAATCTTTTTTCCAATCGGGGGTAGGTTTAGGAGGGGCTATTTTCATAAAGATTATAAATGCATTAACCGCAAAATAAACAAACTTATAAACAATACATACAAAGACATTTTTACTTTCCCTTGTATGCTATGCAACTACTTTGCTTATTTTGCGGTTAAATATTCTATTGTATTAAATATCTACTTTTAAAGATTCCCTGTTGAAATGAGCGAGTTCAAAATCTTTGGTCATTTCTAATGCATCTTTAGGGCATGAGTCAGTACATTGACCGCAGTAAATGCATCTGTCCAGGCGTACTACCGCTTTGAAGATCTTTTCTGTTTCAGAAATTTTAAAAATTTCTATTGCAAAAGAAGGACAATCGCGCATGCAGATTTTACAGCCTATGCATTTACTCTGATCAAATTTTAATTTTCCCCTGAATCGGTCAACCACTTCAGGCTTTACAAATGGATACAATACTGTCGCAGGTTTTTTGAATTGAGATCCAAAAACCAATGAGAGCATTTTTCCAGGTCCTTTTATTTTATTTGGCATATTATATCAATACTTTAACGATAATATCAATCAATATCTGAAGAATGGCCAGAGGTGCAAGGAATTTCCAGCAGAAATTCACCATTTGTTCAATACGTATTCTTGCCATTAATGCACGCAATAAAGAAAGAATGAATACTACAAGAAGTGTTTTTACAAGATAGATCAATAACCCAAACCAAATGTTTGTACTCCAGAAAGGAAGAAATACAGCTGCAATTATAGAAGCACCTATGATCATTTCAATATCGAGGGACATTCTGAAGAATGCAAGAAAACGTCCGCTATATTCAGTAAAAGGACCAGCTACTATTTCAGTTTCTGCATCAGGTATATCAAAAGGTGTTCTTTCCAGTTTACCCTGTATGGCTATTATTGCTACTATAAAACCAGGAATATTTGCAAGAGCCATTAATGGATTATTACAGTAAAATTCAGTTATACCACTAAAAGACCAACTGTCAGCAAGGATGGCAGGTCCCAGAAGGGACATGAATAAAGGAACTTCATAAGCAAAAAGCTGGGTAATGGTACGCACTGCACCAATAGTAGCATATAATGAAGATGATGACCAGCCTGCAAGGAAAAATGTTACAGTGGGAATAGTAAGCAGATACAATACTACGATCAAATCTCCATCAAAAGAATACAAAGCATTTGTACTCCATATAGGAAGATATAATATAACTACTGATGCTGCAGCTATTGCAAAAGCAGGCAATATTTTAAACATTGCTTTATCGGAATGCGTAGGAATAATTCCTTCCTTACCCATGAGTTTTATAAAATCTGCTAATGGCTGAAACCATGGGGGACCAACACGATTCTGAAAACGTGCAAATAATTTACGATCCACAAACTCGAGTATAATACCATAGATACTGAGGAATAAGATACCCGGGAAAATAAAAATATAAAATAATGACATTAACATATTTAAATTATAATTAGTTTTAATTCATTAGCCTCAACAGTATTCAATTAAGTCAATTCGTTCAGTGCATTAATTTAATCTTATGTCCGTCAAATCCACGTTTTTTATACCAGTCGATGCTATATTTACGTAGGTTTTCCCAGTCCATTTTGTCTTCACGACCGTTTTCAATCTGTTTAATTGATATTGCCCTGTCTGTACAGGAGAAGCATGGATCTATTGCTGCAATTACTATAGGTACATCAGCTAAGTATCCACCATCAATCATATATGATATCGATGCAAGGTTTGCCATTGTAGGAGCCCTGAGCTTAACCCTTTCTGGTTTTTCAGTGCCATTGCCACGTACGTAATGTATATCCTCTCCGCGGGGAGCTTCATAACGAACTGTTGCTTCATTGGCAGGTAATTTTCTTGGAGCTTTTACTGTTAAATCACCATCGGGCATATTTTTCACTGCTTGACGGATCAGCTTGTACGATTCCATAAGTTCCAGTGCTCTAACAACAACTCGTGCAAATACATCACAACCATCGTTGGTTATCACATTGAAATCAAGTTCATCGTATACCAGATATGGGTCATCTCTTCTCACATCGCGGGTAACACCGGATGCTCTTGCTAAAGGTCCTGAAGCATGAAATCGCATGGCAATATCATAAGTAAGACCACCAACATTTTTTAAACGACCCATCATGGTTGTTTCAGTTGTTGCAACCTCGATGTAATATTTTGTACGTTCTTCTAAAATATCTACTGCTTTAAGAATCTGTTCCTTTTGTGATTCGGAAACATCCCTGCGAACTCCACCTAATGTGTTAATGCTATATTGTACACGTCCACCGGTAAGCATAGCTAGAATATCCATTACTATTTCTCTGTCTCGCCAGCTATACATGAATAAACTGTCAAATCCTATTTCATGAGCAGCAACACCTACCCATAGCAGATGGCTATGAACGCGTTCAAGTTCACCAACAAGTACTCTGATGTATTTTGCACGTTTAGGAATTTCAAGCCCTGCAACTTCTTCAGTTGCTGTAATAAATGCAGTCGTATGGGAGTGTGAACATATTCCGCAGGTTCTTTCAATTAAATATAGGTCCTGAATATATGATCTTTGTTCACAAGCTTTTTCCATACCACGATGGTTATACCCAATAGTAACATTGCTTGCAGCTACTCTTTCGCCTTCAAGGTAAAGAGTAAAGCTTTCAGGCTCTTTTAAAGCGGGGTGCTGAGGTCCTAATGGGATTTCAACTCTTTTTGGCATATGATTCCTCTACTTTAGTTCTTTATTCTTAGGTTTCCAGTTTTTTAAAAGCGGATGTTCATCCTGAGGCCAGTCTTCAGGCAAGGGATAATGTCTTCCAGCAGGCAAGCCGTCAACTTTTAATCCAAACATACCTTCAAGTTCCTTCTCATAATAGGTTGCCCCGTTATAAATTTCAAGTACAGATTTTATTACAGGATCTGTTTTTGGAGCAAAAACCTTAATATTCATCAGCATACCTTCGCTGTTGTTTATGTGATATATAACTTCAAGGTTATCACCTGAATCAAGACCAGTAATTGTTGACAGAAAATCGAATTTATATTCTGAATAAAGATATCTTAGTACATCCAATACTTTATCCCTGTCAACTTCAATCGTTATACGCCTGGCTCTAATAATAACACATTTATCACCTAAAAATGAGAATTTTTGTGTAAGTCCAGATAAAATATTTTCTTCTTTGCTCATATAACAACTTATTTTTTCAGACTGGTTACTAGTTTAACAACGCCATCAATTATAGCTTCAGGTCTGGCTGCACAACCCGGAATATATGCCGAAACTGGTATTACAGCATCTACACCGCCTTTAACGCAGTAGCAGCCCTGAAATACTCCGCCAGAACATGCACATGTACCAACAGCAACAACAAATTTAGGTTCAGCCATCTGCTCATAAATGCGTTTAAGTCTTTTAGCACTCTGTTCCGTTACAGGTCCTGTACAAACCAAAACATCTGCATGGCGTGGAACAGCTTTAAGAAGGACACCCAACCTTTCAACATCATATCTGGGTGTCAAAGCAGCAAGTGTTTCAATATCGCAGGCATTACATGACCCGGAATTGTAATGTAAAATCCAGGGTGATTTTCTCCGTGCCCAATTAATAGTTTTATCTAAAACCATTTCCTACTATATTTTTATTAATAATATTAACAAATTAGAAAGATTACTTTCTGAACAAAATCAATAATGCCAATATTGCTGCAAATATATAAACAAACGACAACATTGACACTTCCTTTGGAACGGTAGCTACAATTAGAACTACGACATGCATTATTGTAAAGAAAAATGCAAAAGGGAAAAACTGCCTGTAATCAGGCTGAACCTTATGCGTTTTTACATCCTCACCGCTAGCATATGATTCACCTTTGCCAACAGATGCAGTACCTTTAGGAGCCAAGCCTTTAGAAACAAAGCCAAGTAAAATTACTACTGCAAGTATAAGAGCAAAGGCGATGGGTGGGGACAGAAGTATATTTTCCATTTTTTATAACTCCTTATTCGTTTTTTCTGAAAATTTTTCTGACATCAAGCGAATCTGTATGATTGAAGATATTTATAATAATTCCGGCAGCTACAGCCAGTATTACAACTTCAATAATGATCAAGGTAATTACCATACTCTGGGCTGTTGCCATTTGTCCGGTAACTTTACCTACATAAATAAGCGTTAGCGTAACACCTTTTGTAAGCACCTCAAGGGCAATGAGTATACGAATCAGATTTCTTGTTGTAATCAAGTAATAAAATCCGATTATATATAACAAAACTACGGTAAGAAAAATTATAGTTAGCATGTTTTAGTTTTTTGATCTTTCTTTAAAAAGAATTACTATTCCAAATACTCCAGCAAGTATAACAATTATTTGCCCGGCTATATCTAAACCTCTTGTATGCCATATTGTATTTTGTACAGTATTTTCAGCAACGGTACTGGTAAACGAAGTAAAGTCCAAACCGGGTTTTGTGATTAAAATAATACCTGTAACTACAATAATAATAATTGGCAAATAAATATATCTGCTTAGTCTTTTCTTATTTTTTTCTGCTTGCTGTTCTGGATTAGGTTGATCAGTAAGGCTTATAGTACTAGCGAAAATGGCAGTAACTAACCCGGCACATACAGATAATTCAAAAACTGCTGCAAGTGGAGCACCCATCAAAAACATGATTATAGATAAAAGAGCACTGGCAATTGCAAGAGCAATAACCGCTTTAAGAGTATTTTTGATCAATGCAGTGAACAATGATGAAAATACCAGCAAACCAAGGAGAATATACAAAACTGTGTTGTTCATATCTAAGTCTTAAAACAATCCTTTAATCTTTAAAAAATTCAATACAAACGGGAAGGCAATACCTACCAGTACAATGATAATTGCAAGAATCATTGATGCTGTGATAAAACCTTTATTTGCTTCTTTTGTATTTTCAAATTCTTCAGTTGGTTTTCCAAAGAATACTTTTCTCTGAAGAATAAGAAAATAAGACAAAGTTAAAATACTTGCCAGAAGTGCAATAACCGAATAAGGTACATATCCGCATTGCCATAAAGCAACAATAATAATAACTTTACTCCAGAAACCTGAAAGAGGAGGAATTCCTGCAGTCGACAAGAATGCAATTGCTGATGTTCCTGCCGTTATTTTCATTTTACCACCAAGACCCTGAAGTTTATCAAGTTCTTTATGGCCTGTTTGAGCTTCAACAGCTGCTGAATTAACAAATAATAATGATTTGAAAGTAGCATGATTGAAGAAATGCAAGAAAGCTCCGAGGAATCCCAGTGGTGTTCCACAGCAGGCTCCTACTATAATATAACCAATCTGGCTGATACTTGAATAAGCCAGCATTTTTTTAAATTCATTCTGACCAATAGCCATCAATGCACCAACCACTATCGAAATGATACCAAGTAATGCAAAAATATCTTGAATAATAGCTATCTGTGGGAACACTACCATTAATAAACGAATAATTGCATAAACACCACCACCTTTAGTAACAATACCTGCAAGAAGTACGGAAACAGAATCGCTGGAATTTGAATATGCATCGGGTACCCACATATGGAAAGGAACAAGCCCTGCTTTTATTGATAATCCGGTTACAAGGAATATCACAGCTAAAATTATTTGAGTTGATACAGTTGTTAATCCGCTAAGTTGTGCTCCGAGTTCGTTATAATTTAAAGTGCCAAATGTCATAAAGAATATGGCTACTGAAGTAAGAATCATTACGGTAGCTATACTCGACATCAATAAGTATTTAAATGAACCATTAAGCGCCATCAATACTTTTTTCTTTGCAATTAAAATAAATGATGCAACAGAAGTTATTTCAAGGAAAACATATAATGAAAAAATATCATTTACCATTACAGTTCCGTTCATCCCTATCATTATTATAAAAATAAGTTGGGAGAAGTTGAATATTTCATCATTATCAGAATGTCTTCTTATAATTAATGAAATAAATGAAATCAAACCTATAGTAAAAAGTACTATTGCCGCATACATATCAATTGAAAAACTAATAAAATAGTCCATTTCGATTGATGAAAAAACGTTTCCGGCTATTTGGAAAATTACCGTACATGCCATGAACATTTGAAGTAATGTAACGAGTATTCCCGTTCCAAATGCAAGTTTTTTTACTCCCTGTGTGTAAAACAGGTTAAGAAGTACGATTCCAATAAAAGGTATTAACACAAATAATGTTGGCATTTATATTTCTCCTACATTAAAATCATCGTGGTTACTATAATTATTACAATTCCGATTAATGACCAGCTAACAGAAGCTGAAAAATTACCAGAATAAGCTTTTTTCAAAATTTTTGATAATGATGTTGCCACCCACACGCAGAACGTGTCATAAAACCAGTCGATAGCTCTGTCAATAGCATATAAAGCTTTAGAAAGTATGCGTACAAAGAATCTGCTGATATCATAAGGATCAAAATATCTTTTTTCAGCCCAGTTGTACATTTGATGAAGTCCAGGAGCATAATGAATATGGTCTACTGCGCCCAAACCTCTTTTGGTTTTTTTCACACCATATATGTGGTTAGCAAGTGCAAGTAAAAGGACGATAACAGAAATTATAACCAAATTCCATGCATGTGGAAGTCCGGAAAAATCATGACCTTCCATTTTTGCACCAAGAACAGGTTGTATTAAATTTTGTAATGGGAGTGGGTTATATACTCCAAATAGAACGCAAAAACCTGCAATCACTATCATTGGAATTAGCATAGGCCAACTAGCTTCTTTAACATTACTAATATCAGTTGTGGGTTTTCCAAGGAATGCAGCATGTCCAAGTTTTAGGAAAGAAGCTGCTGTAAGGAATGCTCCTAATAATGTAGCAAGATAAAATATGGTTCCTGATTCTAATGCTCCATCAAAAATTAATTCTTTTGAGAAGAATCCGTTTAATGGGGGAACACCAGAGACTGCAGCTGCAGCAATAATGAAACAAGTAAATGTTACAGGCATTTTTCTTCCCAAACCACCTAAAACTTCAAGATTTGTTGTCCCAACTTGTTTTTCAACAGATCCACCGATAAGAAATAACGTACTTTTATACATGGCATGGTTTATCATATGAAAAATACCACCCACTATACCAATAGGTAAAGCTGTCCCAATTCCAAGCACCATATATCCTACTTGACTGATTGCACAATAAGAAAGAAGCTTTTTAAAGTCTTTCTGGATTAGAGCCATCATTGCAGCAAGTAGAATTGTAATTGCTCCTATCGACATCATAAGTGTACTCATCGATGAGCCAGGTTCAAATTGGTATAAGTTAAGTGTAATTCTAGAAAGGAAATAAATTCCTAAAAGTTTTTCAAGAGCAGCAGGAAGAAAAGCCATAAAAGGGAGTGGTGCAGATACAGCAGCATCCGGAATCCAACTATGGAAAGGCATGGAACCTGCTTTAGCAATTGCTCCAATCATTACAAGAATGAAAGAAAAACTTCCCCAATAATTCATTGGAAGATTAATTTGATCCATTTCGAATGTACCGGCTTGCCATCCAATCATTAATATGCCAAGAGTCATTAATAAATCAGCAACTGCTTGAATTATTAACGCTTTTGTTGCAGCTGCAAATGAGTTCTTACTACCTGCAAAAATAAGTACAAATGTTGTAAGTAACAGACCTTCCCAAAAGAAAAGCATAAGAAGAAGGTTATTTGATAATGCTGCTCCATTTACCATTGAAACTGTTATTAAGAAGAATGCGAAAAACTGTTTCACATAATACTTCGTTCCTTTCATGAAAATGGTTGAATACAAAGCAATCAAGAATGAAAAACCAGCTGAAGCCAAAATTATAAAACTACTGAACTGGTATAGTCTAAACGAAAAATTAAGACCAAATCCCGTCCAGGGAATTGTAAAAGCGGCTTCTTTATTAAACAAGCTGATTGCTAATATTAAGTTGATGGTTACTCCAGCCAAACTTATAAAGCTTTTTAACCAAAAATCTTTTTTAGGTAGTAACAATACCACCAATGCAGTTATTGCTGGTATTAAAACTGGATAAAAAAGAGAAAATTGCAAAGAATTAAGTCCAAACATACAGTTTTTATTTTCTAACTCCTTATTATATTAAAAAGATAACATGGCCAACTGGCCAACAATTGAATTTACAAAATCTGCAGGGTAATATATAAGAATACCACCTAATATTGAAAGTACAGCTAATGCTACTACACTAGAAACCATTGTAAATGATCCACTTTCATTGATTTCGGGATATTTGTTTTTACCGAAGAAAATTTTGATAAATAATCTAAGCATATAAATCGCTGTAAGAATTGCTCCTACAATAAATATAACTGCAATCCATGGTTCGTTAGCCAGTACAGCACCATTGATAACCATCATTTTGCTGAAAAACCCACCCAATGGTGGAATACCCATTACAGATAAAGCACAAATAATAAAAGATATTGCCGTAATAGGCATGGTGTATATTAAGCCACCCAATTTTCTTAGGTCTTTAGTATGGGTCTTCTGTTCAATGATACCGGCACAAAGGAATAAACCTCCTTTTGCAAGTCCATGCATAAGAATATAGAGAATAGCCCCTGCTGCCCCAATAATTGTTCCGGTAGATAGTCCAAGGAAAATAAAAGCTATTTGACTTACCGTTGAATAAGCAATAATACGTTTAATATCATTTTCAATCAAAGCAGCACCTGCTGATACCAATGCGCTAGCTCCGACAATAATAGGAATAATTGTATGCCATATATCGTCAATTTCAAATGTAATTAGAAAGAGACGTGCATAAACATATACCCCAATTTTAACAAGAACAGCCGCATGTAGTAGCGAGGTAACCGGCGAAGGAGCAACCCCTGCATCAGGTAACCATGTGTGAATAGGTAATGTAGCTGATTTTGAAAAAATACCGGCAAGGATTAAAATCATTGCGACATTAGAAATTTTAGTCCCTCTTAATTCGATTAAGTCAAATGTTCCTGTTTCGTTATAAATAAGGATAAACCCAACGAGCATCAATAATGCGCCGAAAACTGTAATAAGAAATGCTTTGTCAGCTCGTTTAACAATCTCTTTATCTCTAAAAAAACCAATCAATCTCCAGCAACAAATAGCTGATATTTCCCAAAAAATATAAAGGAAAATTAAATTCGTAGTGTAAACAATTCCCATCATAGAACCAAGGAATAGCAACACCATCAAGTAGTACTCATTTTGGTTTTTGTAATGATCAATATAGTCCCAAGAATAATAAATTATTATTAATCCGATTCCGGCTGAGCAAAGTGCCATAAAAACTGCCAATCCGTCACCAAGAAAACCAAAATTGAAATTCATGGGAAAATCAATATTGAATTGCAACGGTGTCGTAATAGAACTTGGCAAAGCAATAAATGATAAGATAACTGAAGTTAAAACCAAAAGAATTGCAGTAATATTCCTGAATTTTTTCGAAATTGAACTTACTAATGGGAGTATAAATGCTCCAGCCATAGGAACAAATACAATTAAGCACAAAATCAGTTTAGCATTCATGTATTTTCAATGATTTGAAGCGGCAAAAGTACTCAAGAAAATTAATAAAAAAAATTTTAAACGTTTTTTTTACTTAAAATTGGAGTTTCCTCAAAAATTTCAAACAGGGAACAAAGAAAGCTGAAAATCGTCAATACCCTTTCCTAGTTTACCTTTAAAATTAATTATTCCACAACGTGTTTTTTTCAATAATTCGAAAATACCGT
>Ga0209098_1000259_pt1 | contig 60363 bp, 42 predicted proteins | sample AD_JPNHW1_MetaG_FD_184429 | JGI IMG/M metagenome (GOLD analysis project Ga0209098, IMG submission 184429) | Active sludge microbial communities of municipal wastewater-treating anaerobic digesters from Japan - AD_JPNHW1_MetaG (SPAdes) (version 2) | ecosystem: Engineered > Bioreactor > Anaerobic...
CCGCCAAGCCGGGCCTTCCCTCCGCCCGGAGCTTGCTTCAACCGACACCACCACCCCATAACCTGAACCAGAACAACAACCCGCTCGGACTCTCACCGCGGGTGGCCCAGAAAAGTGCATCCGGTCACCGTCGCTCCGACCGCCGCACAACACGCCCCCGGACCATTCCCATGCTGCGCTACATCTTCCGCCTTGCTCTGACATTCTCGCTCATCGTGGCGCTGCTTGCGCTGGTGGGCTTCGCGCTGCCGCGCTCTTACCGCGTGGTGCGCGGGATCGAGGTGGGCGCGCCGCCGGATGCCGTGTATCCGCATGTTGGCGATCTGGCTCGGTGGCGGGAGTGGAGCCCGTGGGCCGGGAGCGACCCGCGGCTGGAGGCGAAGTACTCGGCCGCCACGGCCGGTGCTGGCGCCTGGGCGGAGTGGCGCAGCGAGAACCATGGCGACGGCCGGGCGGAGCTGACGGAGGCGCAGCCCCCGGAGCGCGTGCGGTACCGGATGTCGTTCGCCGGGGCGGCGGTGCCGACCGAGGGCGCCTTCGAGCTGGTCGCCACGGGCGGCGGGCGGGGGACGCATATCACCTGGACCAGCGAGGCCCGGCTCGGCTGGAATCCGCTGACGCGTTGGCTCGGGATCCTGCTGCGCCGGGCGGAGAGCCAGGGGATGGAGCGGGGGCTGGTGTCCCTCCGGGATCACGCGGAGAAGGCGTCGCCGCGCGGCTGACCGCGTAAAAAGCATCCAACTTGCGAGGTGAAGGGGAGTGCCGCTTGACCGGTGTCACGCACCCGGCATGATGCGTGGTGCGCCAACCCCTGGCGCTCTGCAGTGCAACCCCTTACTCCCATGAATTGGAAAATCGAGATTCTGGAGAACCATACCGGGGAACTCGGCGAAGCCATTCGGCACGAGGATCACCTGATCGAGGCGGAAGAATATCACTACAACCAAGGGCAGGTGCTGGAGGTGTTTGTGCACCGGGCGGACGACACCGCGTGGCACATCTTCACCGATCTCGAATCGGGGCACCGCTTCAAGATCCCGCCGTTGAAGTACCGGCAGATCGCCTGATGCGGCGGGGCTGCCGGCCGTGCGGTGGTGGATGCGGCCGAAGCGACGAGACCGGTTTTCCCCTGCCGGGCTCCGGTCGCACGGCAGGTCCGGCAGTGCCCATACTACGGTGACGGACGCGCTGGCGACGGGGCGCCGATGGCGGCAGGCCCCGTGCGGGCGGCTTGTTTTGCGCGCCAGCGCAGTGGAGATTGCCGGCGCTGCTGCAGCCATGGAGACTGTGCCGATGCTGAAACACCTGATGGCAGGCAATCCGCCGCTGACACTGGCGGTGGCCGAAAGCATGACTGCCGGCCACCTGCAGGCGACGATCGCCGCGGAGTCGGGGGCCTCCGAGTTTTTCCTCGGGGGGATCACGGCGTACACGCTGGAGCAGAAGGTCCGGCAACTCGGCGTGGCCCGCGAAGCCGCCGCGCCGGTCGATTGCGTGTCGGCCGAGGTGGCGTGGCAGATGGCGCGCGGGGCATGCCGGCTGTTCGGCGCCGATGTTGCGGTTGCGACGACCGGCTATGCCGAGCCGGCACCGGCGCGCGGGTTTGTGCACCCCGGCGTGCACTGGGCGCTGTGTCACCGACTGCCGGATGGCGGAGAGGCGCGACGCGAGGGTTTTCTCGGGCTCGATGGCTTGGGCCGGACGGAGGCCCAGCGGCGTGCGGCGGCGGCGGTTTACGCGGCTTTGGTGGAGTACCTGGAAATCTGGAGGCGATCCGAGAGGTATTAAGCCCGAAAAGTAGCGGCAAACTGCTAGCCTCCCGCGGCGGTTGGTGCATGATACGCGACGCTTCTCCGAGAAACCGATGGCAACCGAAAATCCAAACCAGTCGGCGTCCGGCCCGGGCACACCCGAGCCGGTGTTGCCAGCCGGGTTGAATCCCGAGCGGCTGTGGGACGCAGTGTTGGCGCATGCCGGCGTGAGCGTGGCCGATGCGCAAGGCGTGATCCGGTTTGCAGACGATCGTTTCTGCGAGAGCAGCCGCTATGGGCGTGCCGAGCTGATCGGGCAGCCCTACAGGTTGCTCAACTCCGGGCATCATCCGGCCGAGTTCTGGCGGGATCTCTGGGCCACGGTGCTCGGTGGCCGTATCTGGCGGGGGCTGATCCGCAACCGTGCGAAGGACGGGGCCCTGTACTGGGTCGAGACGACGATCCTGCCCTTGCAGGGGGATGGCGGGAAGCCGTCCGGTTACCTCACCCTCCAGAACGATGTCTCGCGGCTCAAGCGGGTGGAGGATGAGCTGAGCCGCCTCACGCGCGATCTGGAGCGCCATGTGCGCGAGCGCACCGAGCAGGTGCAGCAGAGCGAGAAACTCTACCGGCTGCTGCTGGCTTCGGTGACGGACTACCACTACACCGTCGAGGTGCGCAACGGGCAGGCGGTGTCGACGACGCACACCCCCTCGTGCCTGGCCGTGACCGGGTACTCGATGGAGGAGTTTCTACAGAACCCGAGCCTCTGGATCGCGATGGTGCCGGACGAGGACCGGGCCGCGGTGCTGGAGCATGCGCGTGCCGCGCTGGAGGGCCGGAATCCGTCGCCGCTGGAGCACCGGATCGTCCGCAAGGACGGCCAGGAACGGTGGATACGGGACAGCGTCGTTGTCCGCCGCGACGGGGCCGGCCAGGTGGCCTTCTACGACGGGATCCTGACCGACGTCACCGAGGAGAAGCTGGCCCAGCTGGAGGTGCGGCAGCTCACCCAGAGCCTGGAGCAGCGGGTGGTCGAGCGCACGGCGCAGTTGAAGGCGGCGCACGACCAGCTGCGTGTGCTCTTCGAGCATGCGCCGGTGGGCATCAGCTGGGTCGAGAAGGGGGCGACCGACATCTACCACCTCAACGACCGCTTCTGCCAGATCATCGGCCTGAGCTACAACGAGGCGCGCAGCTACGAGAATCTGCTGAATGCGACCCATCCCGACGACCGTGAGGACCAGGAGGAGCTCATGGAGCGGCTGCGTGCGGGCGAGATGGACAGTTTCACCCTGGAGAAACGCTACGTGCACAAGGACGGGCGGATCGTCTGGGGGCAGCTCACGGTGGCGGTGTTGCGCAACGAGGCGGGGCTGATTACCCAGCATTTCGCCATGCTCGTGGACATCACCGATCGGGTGCGCGCGGAGCAGGAGGCGCGGGCGAGCGAGCTGCGGCTGCGGCGCTATTTCGAGAATGCGAGCGAGATCCTCTACTCGCTGGATTCGCGCGGCCTGTTCACGTTTGTCTCGCCGGCATGGACATTGAAGCTCGGCCATGCGCTGGGCGATGTCGTCGGGCACTCGGTCGCCGAGTTCGTGCACGAGGAGGACATGCCCGCGTGCGCGGCCTTCTTCCGCGAGGTGGTCGAGGTGGGGGTCTCCAGCCACTCTGTTGAGTACCGGATACGGCATGCCGACGGGACTTGGCGTTGGCATGCATCGACCGGCTCGGTGATCCGCGACGAGAAGGGCGATCCGGTGTTCTTTGGGATCGGCCGCGATGTCTCGCGGCGGCACAAGGCTCAGGAGGAGTTGCGCGCGGCTCTTGTTCGGCGCGAGGAGCTGGAACGCATCATCGACAGGTCTCCATCCGTGGCGGTCCTGTGGAGCGCGCAGGAGGGCTGGGCCGTACAGTATGTGTCGGAGAACATCTCACAGTTCGGCTATGGCGCGCAGGAGCTGGTCACCGGGCGGGTCCGGTATCTCGATCTCATCCACTCGGAGGATGCTGCCCGTGTCATGGACGAGGTGCGTGCGCACACATTGGCGGGGCATGCCGAGTACCGGCAGGAGTACCGGGTCGTGTGCCGCGACGGGCAGGTGCGCTGGGTCGACGACCGCACGGCGGTGCGCTTCGACGCCGAGGGGCGGGCCACCCACCACGAGGGAATCCTGACCGACATCACCTACCGGCGCGAGGTCGAGGAGCGCGAGCGGATCAGCCGCGAGCGCGACCTGCGGATCGCCCACGAGGTGCAGCAGCATCTGCTGCCTAGCGTCTACCCGGACATCGAGGCGGTGGAGACGGATACGCTCTACACCCCCTCGCGGCTTGTCGGTGGCGACTACTATGACTTCTTCGAGGTCGGCGAGCGCCGGTGGGGCTTCGCGGTGGCCGATGTGTCGGGCAAGGGGACCGCGGCGGCGCTGATGATGGCCTCGTGCCGCACGGCGTTGCGCGTGAAGGCCCAGGGTGGCTGGGACCCCGCGACCGTGCTGCGCATGGTCAATCTCATCGTCCAGCCGGACATGCCCAAGGCGATGTTCATCTCTGCCGTCTACGGAATCCTGGACCTGGAGACAAAGGTGTTCCGGTTCTGCCGCGCGGGCCACGAGCCCGGGCTGGTGGTCCGCGCCCGCACCGGCGAGGTGTTGGAGCTCTGCCCGGCGGGCATGGCGCTGGGGCTGGACCCCGGGGCGTTGTTCGACGAATGCCTGGAGGAGGATGTGGTCACCCTGGAGCCGCAGGATCTGTTGGTGCTCTACACCGACGGCATCACCGAGACGGCGAATCCCGAGGGCGAGGAGTTCGGGCGCGATCGTTTGGCCGCGGTGCTGCGCGAATCGCGGCATCTGCCGCTGGCGGAGATACGCCAGCAGGTGGACCGGGCCTTGTGCAGCTTCGCCTTCAACGCCCCTGCGGCCGACGATCGCACGCTGCTGCTGGTCCGCCCGCGCTGAGCGGCCGCTGCGACGGGCGATGTTTGTGCTCGTAGGCCCTAGAAAACCCGAGCGGACTCTTGGGGCAGTGCCAACCCTGCCGCGCATGGATATTCCCGCCGATTGCCTGAATTGCGGTGTCTGCTGCTTCTCTAAATCCGCCACGTATGTCCGGGTGAGCGGCGATGACTGGACGCGGCTGGGGGACGATGCCGACCACGTGGCCCGGTTTGTCGGGCAACGCGCCTACATGCGGATGGACGACGGCCATTGCATCGCGCTTCAACCCGCGACGCGGCGGGGCCAGCCTCCGGTCTTCTTCTGCTCCATCTATGAGAAGCGGCCCCAGATCTGCCGCGATGTGAAACGCGGCGCCCCCGAGTGCCAGGGCGAACTCACGACCAAGGCTCGGCGCGTGGCCGACGAATACGGGCGGTGAGTAGCATGTCGCCGCGAGGTCCCTGATCGGCCCTGCGGCGTCCCCTTCTCTCGTCGGCAGATGAACTTGGAATGGTGGATGCGCTCCCGGGTTTTCGTTCCGGCGTCCGTTCAAAAGCTTAAAAGACCAATAAAACGTAAGAAGGACCGCACTGGCTGAAAGGGGTTGAGTTGTGAGTCGGAATTTTGGACATCCATAACCAACGCGCCGGGACCCATTCAGCGACTGGCGCGCAACAGTAATCCCGTAAATCACATCACAATGAAATCACTGAAACTCGCTCTCTGCCTCTGCCTTTCCGCCGTGGCGTCCCAGGCTGCCAACACCTCCCCGATGGCAGAATGGCCGAAGGCCTACTCCGTCGAGATGGAGACCACCGCCGCCGGGCAGAAGTCCGCCACCAAGATGTTCGTCGATGGCGACAAGATCCGCACCGACATGGACGCGGGTGGCATGCAGATGAGCTCCATCATCCGTAAGGACAAGAAGAAGTGCTACTCGCTCATGCACGCGCAGAAGATGGTCATGGAGTCCGATCTCCAGGAGCCGCCGGCCGCCCCGGCCCAGGCTGGCGAGCAGCCGAAGTGGGAGAAGGTCGGTTCCGCCACCGTCAACGGCGTGGCCTGCACCGAGTACAAGGTCGTCACCAGCGGCCAGGAGATGCACTATTTCCTCAACAGCGACAATTACCTCGTCCGCCTTTCCTCCAAGGACATGACGATGGACTACAAGAACTTCAAGGCCGGCGCCCCGGACGCTGCCCTCTTCGAGGTTCCGGCCGGCTACAGCAAGCCCGGCGAAGCCCCGGCCGCCAGCGCCGACAACAGCAGCTCCTCCAACGACTCGAAGTCCGCCGCCCCCGCGGCTGAGGAGAAGCCGACCAAGAAGAAGAAGGGCCTCGGCGGCATGCTCGGTCGCTAAGCATACGGATTCCCGACTACAGACTACAGATACTGGACAAGCAGCGGCCCTCTCGAATGAGAGGGCCGTTTGCGTTTCCGGCCGGCACTGGCGAAACCATGCCGGGTTCACTCTGCCGGATTGCGCGCACGAACGTGCGCGGAGGGGCGCCGTCTTGCGGCGCCTGCTCGCGACAGCCGATCCCTCCTGCAGCGGCAACTGCGTCAGCACGGCACTGGCCGGCCGACGTACAATGCCGCGCGGGCTAGCGCCCGCGAAGGCGTGAGAGGAAACCGCGGACACCGCTCTGCGGTTTCTGCGCCGGCTGGGCGGGCGGCTGGTTGCCGGTGCCTTCGTGGCGGGCAGTGCCGAAGTGCTGCTTCTTGGGTTTGGGCTGCTGCTGCGCCGGGCGAGGACCGCCTTGGCCCGACTGCGATTTGGCGTGGCCGCCGTGCGACGGACCATGGCCGAAGCCCTGACCTTGGCCGCCGTGGCCGCGCTGCTGGTTGCCGGATCTGCCGCCGCCGTGCTGGCCCTGGGGTCGTTGCTGGCCGCCACCGCGGTTGAACCGGCCCCTGCCGCCGCCGCCCTGCTGCTCGGGGCGCGGTGGACGCATCTCGTAGGGGGCGTAGGCGAAACCCTCGAGCTTGATCCGCTCGATCGGCTTCCCGATGAAGCGCTCGATGGCCACGACATCGCCCTCGTTCTCGGGCGACATGAGCGTGTAGGCGTCGCCCACGGACTGGGCGCGGCCGGTGCGGCCGATGCGGTGGACGTAGTCCTCGGCGTGCGAGGGCACGTCGTAGTTGATGACGTGGGAGACTCCGGCGACATCGATGCCGCGGGCGGCGATGTCGGTGGCGACCATCACCTCGTAGCGGCCGCTCTTGAAACCTTCGAGGGCCTCGACGCGCTGGTTCTGTGAGCGGTCGGAGTGGAGCGCCGCGACGGAGTGCCCGGCGGCTTTCAGGCGGCGAGCGATGCGGTCGGCACCATGCTTGGTGCGGGAAAAGATGAGCACGCTCTGGAAGTCGGTGCGCTCCAGCAGGGCGAGCAACAGCTCGAACTTCTGTACTTGGGCGACCGGGTACATCGCATGGGAGACGGTCTGCGCTGCGGCGCGGTTCATGCCGACCTCGATGCGTGCGGGGTCGCGCAGGGCGAACGCGGCCACAGCGGCGATCTCCGGCGGCACGGTGGCCGAGAAGAAGAGCGTCTGGCGCGCATCCGGGCAGGCGAGGATGATCCGCTTCACGTCGGGCAGGAAGCCCATGTCGAGCATGCGATCGACCTCGTCGAGCACGAGGACTTCGATGGTGTCGAGTTTTAGCCCCTCCTGCATGAAATCGAGGAGTCGTCCCGGGGTGGCGGCGATGACATCCACGCCGTCGCGCAACTCCTTGCGCTGGTGGCCGTAGCCGACGCCGCCATGGACGACGAGCGCGCGGATGTCGGTGAAGCGTCCGAGATCGCGGAACGATGTCTCGACTTGGGCGGCGAGTTCGCGGGTGGGCTCGAGGATGAGCACGCGGGCCCCGCGGGACGAGTGGGCGCCGAGCTTGGTGAGAATGGGCAGTGCGAAGGCTGCGGTCTTGCCGGTGCCGGTCTGCGCCGAGCCGATGAGGTCCTTGCCGGCGAGCACGGTGGGGATTGCGCGAAGCTGGATTGGCGTCGGATCGGTATAGCCCATGGCTTGGACGCCACGGAGGATGTTCGGCGAGAGGCCGAGAGCTTTGAAAGGCATGCGAACGTGGAGTTTTCAGGAAACGGCGCCGAGGGCGACGGTTTTCTCTGGGGGTGCGAAACGCCCGGGCGGCCCTTCCGGTATTGCGCCCATCCGGAAGCGTCTCGTGCGGACAGGCGCGGAACTGCGGTCGCTCCGCTCACTCGGCGCGGAGGGCGAGGAGCGGGTCGACCTTTGTGGCGCGGCGGGCGGGGAACCAGCATGCCGCGAGGATGGCGAGGAGCAGGACCGCGGTTACGGCGAGGAGAGCGAAGACATCGATGCTTACCACGCGGGGCATGAACGCGGCGAGGAGCCGGCCGAGCGCCACGGCCCCGGCGAGACCGACCGCAGCGCCGATCGCGGCGAGCAGAAGACCGTCGCGCAAGACGAGGCCGAGGACACCCAAGGGGCGGGCGCCGAGGGCGAGGCGGATGCCGAATTCGCAGGTGCGCTGCGTGACGAGGTTGGAGATGACGCCGTAGAGCCCGACGGCGGCCAGGGCGAGTCCGACGAGCGCGAAGGCCGAGAGCGCCTTGGCGGCGAGAGTTAGGTTGTGCTGCTCGTAGTCGATGGTCTGGCGAACGGTGCCTGCGGCGAAGGTGGCGAGGTCGGGATCGACATCGGCGATGGCGCGGCGGAGTTGTTCGGCGAGGCCGGCGGGAGCCGGGCTACGCAGCACGATCTGCACGTGGGACCACGGTTCCCGGGCGAGCGGCTTGTAGATCTGGAACGGGGTGGACGGGTCGCGGGTGTTGGCGGCGCCGCCCACATCGCGGACGATGCCGATCACCTCGGCCCAGTAGGGTTGGCCGCTGTCCATGCTGCCGATACGCCGGCCCACCGCGGAGCCGTCGGGCCAGAGGGTGCGGGCAAGGGCTTCGTTGATGACGATGCGGCTGGGGCTCTCCGGATCGACGACGGGCTCGAAGAGCCGGCCGGCGACCAGCGGGATGCCCAGCGCGCGGAAATAGTCGGAGGTGACCATCACGTGGAAGGCGGCGGGCTGGTTGGCCTCGCCGGGCGACTGGCCCTCCTTGAGGATCTGGCGGTCGCCGTTGTAACTGAAGATTGGCAACGAGGTGGCGAGGGCGGCGCACTCGACGCCCGGGATGCGCTGGAGCCGCTCCTCGAGTTTGCGGAACAGCACGGCGCGCTGCGGCTCGGTCTCGTACTCCTTGCGCGTCTCGGGGATCGGGAGCGCCGCGGTGAGCACGCGATCGGTGTCCCATCCGGTGCGGCGTTGGAGGAGCCGGGCGAAGCCGTTCTCGAGGAGGGCGGCGCCGCCGAGCAGCACGAGGGCGAGGGCGACTTCGCCGACGATGAGCAGCTGGCGCACGCGGTGGTGGCCGCGGCCGGCGCTGGAACCGCGCCCCTGTTGCTTGAGTGAGGTGTTCACATTGGTCCGCGAGGCGAACCATGCCGGCACCAGGCCGAAGAGCACGCCGGTGCCGAGGGCGACGAGAAACGTCAGCCCGAGGATCCGCGGATCGAGCCCGAGGTGAAGCGCGCCGGCCGCGCCGCCCACGACGAGGGCGCGGTCGACGATCCGGTTGAGCCCGTAGGCGAGGGCGAGGCCGAGCGCTCCGCCGGCGATGGAGAGGAGGATGGACTCGGCCAGTTGCTGGCGCACGAGGTGCCAGCGCGAAGCGCCGAGGGCGGAGCGGATGGCGAGCTCGCGCAGGTTGGCGGTGGCGCGGGCGAGCTGGAGGTTGGCGAGGTTGGCGCAGGCGATGAGCAGCACGAAACCGGCGAGCCCGAGGAGCATCCAGGAGATGCGTTTGCTCAGCGTGTCCGTGAGCGCGGCGTGGAGCGGGATGGCGGCGTAGCGCAGGCCCGCGTAGGACTCGGGATGCTGTTTCGCCTGCGCGGCCACCACCGGTGCAAGCTCGGTGTCGATCTGGCGCGGAGCCACGCCGGGCGCGAGGCGGCCGACGAGGTCGAACGCCCGGTAGTCGCGCCACTCGATCTGGTCTCGGGTGAAGTCGAGCGGACGCCACAGGGCGGAGCCGCCCCAGAGCATACGGTAGTCGAACGATGGAGGCATCACGCCGATGATGGTGACGACCGTGCCGTCGAGCCGGAGGGTGCGGCCCAGGATGTCGGCGGCCCCGCCGTAATGTTGCTGCCAGTAGCGGTGGCTGAGCAGGACGACGTTGTTGCGGCCGGGCTGGAACTCCTCGGGTGCGAAGGTGCGGCCGCGCAGCGGGGCGACGCGGAACGTGGCGAAGAAGTCCTCCGTCACGGTGGTGCCGGCGATGCGCTCGGCCGGCTGTCCCGGCTCGGCGACGCCGAAGGCGGTGCGGCAGAACGCGGTGAGCGCCGCGAAGCTCGGGCGCTGGGCGCGGATCTCACCGAGCTCCTGATACGAGTAGGTGCGCGTGCCCCCGTAGGCGGGCAGGGCGGTCACCTGGACGAGCCGGTCGGATTCGGGGAACGGCGCGGTGCGGAACAGCAGGGCGTCGACGACGGTGAACATCGAGGAGTTCACGCCGATGCCGAGGGCGAGGGTGAGCAGGGCGATGGCGGTGTAGCCGGGGGAATGGGCGAGCGAGCGTAGGGCCTGGCGGAGCTGGGTGAACATGGGGCGACGTATTTTCGCTTCTGTGATAGGGGATGCTGCGGCGCGGCGCGGGTACTTGAACCGGGGGCGAGCCGACGCGCAGGGCGGAACTATGGGGGCGGCCTCGGGCGAGGCAATCCGGGTGTCGGGCGGGACGCAGGGCTGCGGTCGTTCCGGTTGGTGGCGGGACGGCTGAGGCGGAGCGGACCGCCGCGCAAAATGCAGCGCCCGACTCGGAAACGCTTCGGCGCGCTGGAGTCTCCGCGCGCGCCGGAGCGGCGGCCCGAAAGGCACTCTCCACTCGCGACAGAATCCACTCTGGTGTGAGTGATGAGGGGACCTGCCGCATCCCAACCTAGGCTTGTGCCCTTGCCCTCAACGCTTTTGCTCAGCCCTCTGCGATGCCCACATCGTCCGATCTCCCACAGCCGTTGACCCGGTTTCCCGCCGAAGTGCGCGAGGCGTACCAGGCTTTTCGCGCCAACGGCGATGAAGCCGCGCTGCGCGTGGTGGTGCTCGCCGCGGTGCGCGACTTCATGCCGCGCAATGCCGCGAGGTCTCGCACCGAGGCGTTGCGCCCCGAGGAGCGACTGATCGAGGATCTCGGCTTCGACTCGCTCGCCGTGGCCGAGACCGTGTTTTTCTTCGAGGACCTCTTCAAGGTGACCATCAAGAACGGGGACATCCTCGCCCTACACACCGTGGGGGAGCTGTGCGACTTCGTCGCGAAACGCGCCCGCGCTGCCTCCCCGTGAACTCCCCTGCGCCCGCTGCTCGCCGGCCGGTCGTCACCGGGCTCGGCTTCATCACTCCGATCGGCAACGATCGCGGCGCGGTCGCTGCATCCCTTCGCGAAGGCCGCCATGGGCTCGCCCCGGTCGAGTTCCTCGGCAACCCGAACGTGCCGGTGAAGCTCGTCGGCACGGTGAAGGAGTTCGATGTCTCCTCAACCAACTGCCGCGACTGGACGTGGCCCGCCCGCTACGACATCCCGCGCGAGACGCTCCGCGGGCTCGCGCCGCACGGCGTGTTCGCCCTCTGTGCGGTCGAGCAGGCGCTGGCCGACGCCGGCCTCGCTTCGACCGATGTCGCCAATCTTCCGGACACCGGCCTCTTTTGCGCCTCGGCCGGCTCCGCGCGGATGCTCCACCACAACCTCGGGCAGATGGACGCCGCCCGCGGCGAGCGCGGTAATCCGATGGGCGTCGTCAGCTCGATCTGCGGCACGCTCAACTTCACCCTCGGCGCGCACTTCCACATCGCCGGCGCGGTGTGCGGCTTCGTCTCCGCCTGCGCCTCCTCCAGTCACGCGCTCGGCTACGCCTGCGACGAGATCCGGCTCGGCCGGTTGCGTCGCGTGATCGTCGTCGGCGCCGAGGAGCACAACGCCGAGACGATCCTGCCGTTCGCCGCCATGCGCGCTCTCTCCGCGCAGAGCGATCCCGCGCTGGCCTCGTGCCCGTTCGATGCGGCGCGCAACGGCTTCGTGGGTGCCGGCGGCGCGGTGGCGCTCGTGATCGAGGCCGCCGACCTCGCCCAGGAACGCGGCGCGCCGATCCTCGCCGAGGTTGCCGGTTGGGGGCAGAGCGCCGATGGCCACAGCATGGCGATGTCGCACCCCGAGGGCGCCGGCCTGCGGCTGGCGATGCAGCGCGCGCTGGCCGACGCCGGGGCCGCGCCCGCGGAAATCGACTACGTCAACGCTCACGCCACCTCGACGCCCGTCGGCGACCGCGCGGAGGCGCTAGCGCTGGGCGCGGTCTTCACCGACGCCGGCGCCCGTCCGCGCGTAAGCAGCACGAAGGGACTCACCGGCCACCCTCTTTCCGCGGCTGGCGCGATGGAGGCGGCGTTTTGCACGCTCGCGCTCGCCGAAGGTTTCATCCCCGGAAATGCCCACCTGCGCAACGCGGACGCGGTTTGCGACGGGCTCGATCTCCCGCGCGCGACTCTGTCCGTCGCGCCGAGCGTGGTGCTGAACAACAGCAGCGGTTTCGGCGGCAGCAACGTCTGCCACGTGCTCAGGCGCTGGCGGGAGTGAGCTGCCTTCGTCGTGCGTTCTCGCCGGCTGCGGATCGGCTCCGGGCTGCTGGTCCTCGATCCATGCTTGCGCCGCCAAACGGAGTGCCGCCAACTTTGCCCGCTCCACATCATGGCAGACCCCCTGAACGAACGTCTCAAGCACCTGATCGTCGAAACCCTGCACCTCGAGGACATCGCGCCCGCCCAGATCGAGGATACTGCGCCGCTGATCGGCTCGGGGCTGTCGCTCGATTCGATCGACGCGTTGGAGCTGGTCGTGAAGATCGAGAAGGAGTTCGGGATCAAGATCGGCAGCGCCGAGGAGTCGCGGCAGGCGCTGGCCAGCATCGCCAGCCTCGCCGCTTTCATTCGCGCGCGCACCGACGTGTCCAAGCTGCTGCCCTGACCCGCACAGCGGGCCTTGTCCGCATGGCCAACCTTCCCCCCACAAGCATTTGTCTCGCCGCGTGCGACTGCCTTACGCCGTTTGGCGATGCCTCGTCCACGCATGCCGCGCTGCTCCGCGGTGAGCGGGCGCTCCAGCCGACGCCCGTACTCGGGTGCGATGGCGGCGATGCCGTGCCGCTCGCGCTTCTGCCCGGTCGCGCGCTCGACGAGGTCAACCCGCCCGCCTGGCTCCGGCCTCTGGCGACGATGCTCGCTTCGGTCTCCGGCCCCGGCTGGGGAACGGCGCGCCGGCCCGTCTGCGTGACGAGCAGCAACTTCGGCGTCGGCAGCCTCCACGCGCTGTGCCGCACCGGCGATTCCGGCCACGCGCCGCACGGCACGCCGCACGGCTCCGTCGAACTCGTGCGCCGCACGCTCGGCTGGGGCGAGAACGTGGCGATCTTCTCGCACGCCTGTGTCTCCGCGCACCTGGGACTGGTCCACGCCACGCGCCTGCTCGAGGCCGGCGCGGCCGACGAGGTGCTGGTCGTGAGCTACGATTTTCTCAGCCCCTTCGTCGCGGGCGGTTTCCACGCGCTGAAGATCCTCAACACCGAGCTGCCTGCGCCCTACCAGGACCGCGCTGCCGGCTCGATCGGCCTGGGCGACGGTGCTGGCTACGCGGTGCTGACACGCGACCGCGGCGACCTCGCCATCGAGGCCCACAGCCTGCACAACGAGCTCTACCACTTCACCGCCAACAAGCCGGACGGCTCTGGTTTCGCCGCCGCGCTGGCGCCGCTCGCCGCGGTCGCCGCCGGGCGGAAGCTCTGGGTGAAGGGCCACGGCACCGGCACGCTGGAGGCCGGCCGCCTCGAAGCTGCCGCCGTCGCGCAGGCCTTCCCCGGCGCGCCGCTCGTGGGCTGGAAGGGCAGTCTCGGCCACACGCTCGGGAGCTGCGGGCTGGTCGAGCTGGCGATCGCCGCCGCCGCGCTACGCACCGGAACGACCCCCGGCACCGTTGGCAGCGCGTCGCCGACATTCACCGACGCCGTGGCGCTTGCCTCCTTCGACAACCGCGCCTTCGACGGCGCGATCTGCGCCAGCAACGCCTTCGGCGGCGCGCACGCCGCGTTCCTCCTCAGCTATGCTTGAACGTTTCATCCAGGCCGTCCGCACCGACGCTCCCGGCTCCGAGGAGCCGGCCGCCACGCGCGACCGGCTGAAGGCGCGTTTCGCCCCCGGGGCGGTTCGGCGCATGACGCAGCTCGGGATGTTTGTCGGCGCGGTGCTCGGCGAGCTCCAGCCCGGCGAGGACGACGCGCTCGTGTACGCCACGCAGTTCGGCGAGGGCCGCGCGCTCGAGGGCTACCTCGACAGCTTCCCCGCCGCGAGCCCCACGCTCTTCCAGACCTCGATCCATCCCAGCGGCGCGCAACAGGGCTTGATCGGCCGGCAGCGCAGCGTGCGCGAGTTCTTCCCGTTGGCCGGCGGCAATCAGCTTGTGGCGACGGCCGTGCAGGCCGCTCTGCTCGCGCACGCGGAGCGCGTGCTGTTCTGCGGCGGCGAGGAATGCGCCACCTGGCTCGTGCCGCATGGCGCGGCGAGCGACCGCGCCTTCGCCTTCGCCCTCGGGCTTACGCGTGCCCATGCGGGGGATGCTGTAGGCCGGATCGCGCTGGAACCGGTGGCGGACGCTGCCGGCGCGCTCGCGCTGCCCGACTGGTTCGATCTGCTGCACAACCGTCGTTCGTTCGCCGGCGCCGTTGCGCCCGGCTGGAGGCTCGTCCTGGAATGGCGGTGAGCGCGCCTGTCCAGCCGCCGCGCAACCCTGGCCCGAGCTGGGGTTACCGGTTTCTGCGCACGGCGGACCGGGTGCTGCCGGAGTGCATCTACCGGCCGCTTCGCGGTATCGGCACGCTGATCGCGCTGGCGAACATGCCGGCGCAGCGCCGGCACTCGCGCGAGTACCTCGCGACGATCCTCGGCCGGCCGCCGCGCTTTCGCGAGGTGTTCCGGCACTTCTTCGCCTTTGAGGAGGCGTTGATGACGAAGCTGCGCGTGATCAACGGCCGCCCGCACCGCACGGTCTACGCGCCCGGCGCCGACGACTTCCGCGCCTGGCTGGAAGGCGGCGGGCCGGTGCTGCTCGGCACCTTCCATTTCGGCGTCTCCGATCTCCAAGGCTGCCAGATCGGCAGCTATGACAACCTTGAGGTGTACGTGGTGCGGCAGCGGGTGGGCAACTCGCACGACACCGACGCGCTCGCCCAACGCTTTGGCGGCCGGCTGCACTTCCTGTGGATCAACGAGCCCGGCGAGATGCTCTTCGCGCTCAAGGATGCCGCCGCCACGCCGGCGGCGATCGCGATGCAGTGCGACCGCGTGGAGTTCGCGGCGCGCACGGAGGCGTTCGAGTTTCTCGGCGCGCGGCGGCTGTTCCCGTTCACGATCTACCACCTCGCGCTGATCTTCGGGCGGCCGGTGCTGCTGTCGGTCGGTGTGCCCGAGAATCCGGACCTGGCGACGCTGCATGCCTCGCCGCGCTTCGATCCGATCCCCGGCGAGCCGCGCGAGGCGGCGCTGGTGCGGGCGCGGGCGCATTTCCAGGCGTTCCTCGCGCAGGTCGAGGCGCTGCTGCGGCGCGACCCGTACCTGTGGTTCAACTTCACGCCGCTCAATCCGGTGGCCGCGCGTGCCGGAACCGCGCCCGTGGCAGGCGGCGGAAGCGAAGCGCTTCCGCTACGAGGAGAAGGCGCTTCCGCATGATCCGCCGGGCCTATTTCGTGGGCGCGTACTACGCCTCGTGGGCGATTTTCGGCGGGGTGGGAGTGTTGCTCAATCTCGTGTGTCTGCCGCTTCTGCTGTGGCCGAGACGGGCGACTGGCGGGGCGCGCATGCGGCGGGTGATCCGCTGGCTCTTCGACTTCTGGCTACGCTGGATGCACGCCACCGGCGTGGTGCGGGTCACCTGGCGCGGCTTCGACCGTCCGCTGCAAGCTGGTGCTGTGTTCATCGCGAACCATCCGACGCTGCTTGATGCCACCTTCCTGCTCGCGCGGTTGCCCGATGCGATCTGCATCTTCAAGCCGGCGTTGATGCGCAATCCCGCGATTGGACCCGCGGCGGTGCTTGCCGGCTACTCCAGCGGCGTGCCCGGAGTGGACCTTGTGCGTGAGGTCGCGGCGAAGATCGCCGCTGGGCAGTCGCTGCTGGTTTTCCCCGAGGGAACGCGCACAGAGCGCGGTGCGGCGCTCAACCAACTGCGACCCGGATTCGCGCTCATCGCATCGCGGGCGCAGGCGCCGGTGCAGTTGTTGCGGATCACGTCCTCGCCCGGGTTGACGCAGAAGGGGCGGGCGTGGTGGAAGCCGCCGGCGGAGCTGCCCGGCTGGGTGACGATCACCTGCGACCGCCGCTGGGAGCACGACCCGGCGCGCAGTCCGGCGGAGTTAACCGAGGAGGTCCAACGCCACCTGCTCGCGCTGTTGCCCGTCACCAGCCGATGATCGCCTCCCGTTCCACGCATCTCGTCCTGATCCCCACCTACAACACCGGCGGCACACGCCTGCTGGCGACGGTGCGGGAGGCGCTGGCGCAGTGGCCGGACGTGTGGGTCGTCGTCGACGGCAGCACCGACGGCAGCGAGGCGGGCGTGGCCGAGCTCGCCCGTACCGAGCCACGGTTGCGCCTGCTCCTGCAACCGTGCAACGGCGGCAAGGGTGCGGCGGTGCTCGCCGGCGCCGAGGCGGCGCTCGCGGCGGGCTTCACCCATGCGCTGGTGATGGACGCCGACGGCCAGCATCCGGCGGATCGCATCCGCGATTTCATGGCGGCGTCGCAGGCGGAGCCGGAGGCGCTGGTGCTCGGGCGGCCGGTGTTCGGCCCGGAGGCTCCGCTGGTGCGGCTGAAGGGCCGCAAGCTCAGCATCGGCCTCGTGCATTTCGAAACGGGCGGCGCGGGCATCGACGACCCGCTCTTCGGCTTCCGCGTCTATCCGCTCGCGGCGACGGTGCGCGCGCTGCGGAGCACGCGGTTCGCCCGGCGCTACGACTTCGACCCCGAGGTGGCGGTGCGGCTGTTCTGGGCCGGCGTGCCGGTGCGCAACATGCCGGCGAGTTGCCGCTACCTCACGCGTGATGAGGGCGGAGTTTCGCATTTCCACTACCTGCGCGACAACCTCCGCATGGTTTGGCTGCACACCCGGCTCATCGTCGAGCTGCTGCTCGGTCGCTGGGTCGCCGTGCGCCGGGTGCGGCGACGGAAATGAATGGAATGGAAATCGGTCGCGAAACACTCTGTCGCCGGGCTGCCGCGGGCGTGGGGGTGGGGACGTTTCTCCGAAACGTCCTTGGCGGTTTCGGAGAAACCGCCCTACCTCGGAGGCGTCGCGCCTGTGCCATGAAACGATTTCCCTTCGTGCTCTGCCTCTTCTTCGGCGTATTTGCCCGCGCCGCCGTGCCGGCCGCGCCCGGCCCCGAGCTGGTGGCCGGCGAGAACGACGCCGCGTGGACGCCGCTCTTCGCCGCGCTCGCGGGGCAGGGTGGGGTGCGCTCGACTTTCACCGAGAATCGCTGGTTCAGCGTGAAGAAGACTCCGGTGGTGCTCCACGGCGAGTTGCGCCACTCCGACGAGCGCGGCCTAAGTCTCCACTATATGCAGCCGGAGGAACAGCTGCTGGTGGTCGACGACAAGGGCCTGCTCATGCGCAACGCCCAGGGCCGCACGCGCACGATGGCCGCCGATCCGCGCGCGCCGCGCATCGATGCCGCGCTGCTGCCCGTGCTGCGATTCGACATGCCGGCGCTCCTGAAACTTTTCACGCTCCGCGTCGCGCGCGACGGCGACGACTGGCGACTCGACTTCGTTCCGCGCACGCCGGAGCTCGCGCGTCACCTGAGCACGCTCACGGTCGAGGGCACGGGCGAACGCGTGAGCCGGCTGGAGTTCCGCCGCTCGGCCAAGCAACGTGTCGAGGTGCTCATCGGCGAGACGCAGACCGGCGTGGCCTTCACCGCAGAGGAGGAGAAGCGGTTCTTCCGCTGAGCCCATGGAACCGGCGCGACAGAAATGGACTGCGCGGGCGCTGCTGGCGTTGGGCGCAGCGCTGGGGCTGCTCTGGCTTTCGCGGCTCGATTACGCGGCGAAGATCTCGACGGACGTTCTCGATCTGATCCCCGCTTCCGAGCGCGCGCCGGAGCTGGCGCTCGCGCGCAGCATGGCCAGCGAACGCCAGGCGCGCGTGGCGCTCTTCGCCTTGGGCGGCCCCGACGCCGAGCGTCGCGTGCGCGCCGCCACGATCTTCGCCGACACTTTGCGCGCCGATCCGGCCTTCGCGGAGGTGCGTCCGATGGGCGACCCCGGTCCGCGCGATGCGCTCGGCCGCCAGCTCTTCGCGCAACGGCTGGAGCTGTTGCTGCCGGGCTTGCTCGCGGCGCGGAAGGCCGAATACGCCGCGGCGGCGCCATCCCTTGCCTGGCCGGAGTGGCTGGCCGAGCGTGCGGCCGCGGACCTTGAGGCGTTCCTGGTGAAACCGGAGGCGGTGGCGTTTCAGGATCTTGTGCCGGCGGATCCGCTACTGCTGTTGCCGGGGCTGGTGGCGCAGATGCCGGGTTTCGCGGAGACTGGCGGCGCGGCCGGCGACCGGGAGCTGATCTGGGCGCGGACGAGCGCGGCGCCATTGAGCGAAGCCGGGCAGGGTCCGGTGATTGCGGTCGTCGAGCGTGCGCTCGCGGCGGCGCGGACGGTCGAGCCGGCGGCGCAGTTGCAATGGGTCTCGATCGGACGCTTCGCCGCGGAGAACCGGCGGCGGATCGAGGGCGAGATGTCGTCGCTCAACGTGATCTCGCTGCTGACCGTGCTCGGCGTGGCGGCGCTGTGCCTACGGCGCGTCTGGCAGGCGGTGCATCTCGCGCCGGTTGTGCTCGGCGCGTTGCTCGGCGCGTGGGTCGGCGTGACGCTGTGTTTCGGCCGCGTGCACGTGCTGGTCTTCGTCGTCGGCTCGCTGCTGGGCGGCGTGGCGATCGACTACGGTTTCTACCTGTATCTCCAGCCGGCGGTGCGCGCCGGCGAGCTGTACCGCGAGAAGGTGCGGCGGCTCATCAAGCCGCTACTGGCCAGTGCGCTCACGACGATTCTCGGGTTTTCGCTACTGTTCTTCTCGGAGTTGCCGCTGATCCGGCAGCTTGGGTTGTTCGTGAGCTGCGGGCTGATCGCGGCGCTCGCGACGGCGCTGCTGTGGTTCGGGCAGCTCGCGCGTCCCTATTCGCAAACGTGGGCCTTCGCGCAGGCGCGATTGCACGGCGACCATTCGGCGTGGCGGCACGGCGCGCGTGCGCTGCTGCTCGCCGCCGCCGCGGTGGCGCTGGCCGGACCGTGGCGGTTGCACTGGCGCGACGATATCCGCGAGCTGGAGGCGCTGCCCGCGGCCTCGCGGGCGGAGGCGCTGGAGGTGCGCGCGCTCTTCGGCGAGACGCCGGAGCGCACGGTCTACCTCACACGCGGCGAGACGCCCGCCGCGGCCCGCGAGGCGCTGGGGCGGTTTCTCGATTGGCACGCGCGGGAATTCTCCGGCACGCCGGTGGCGTCGCTCGGGCTGGCGGTGCCGATGCCGGCGGAGTGGCGTGCCGCGGAGACCGAGCGTGCGGTGTTGGCCGGTTTCGAGCCGGCGTTGCGCGTGGCGCTGGAGCGGCATGGCTTCGACTCGGGCGAGTTCGGGGCGTTCTACGCCGAGTGGGCGAAGTGGCTGGCGTCTCCTGCCGGCGACTATGCCACCGCGGTGCGTTCGCTCGCCGATTCGTTGCAGGGGCCGATTGCGCTGACGATGGCGATCGAGCCCGGTGCGAGCTGGTTCGTGACGGTGGCGCAGCATCGACCCGGCGCCGAGCCGCCGTCGGAGTTGGCCACGCTTGGACTCGACCAGTTGCAGTCGCTCAACCGGCTGTTCTCGCGCTACCGGGTGTCGGCGCTGCGGCTGAGCGCGATCGGGCTGAGCCTGGTGGGCCTGAGCGTATTCGTGCTGTACGGGCTGCGGCGCGGCGTGCGGATCTTCGCGCTGCCGACCGGCTCGTGCCTGTTCGCCTTCGGCGTGCTGGGGCTAGCGGGGCAGACGCTGAACCTCTTCCACCTGCTCGGCGCGTTCCTCGGCGTGTGCCTGAGCCACAACTATGCGATCTTCACGGCGGAGAACGCCGCGCGCGGCGACGAACCGCCGCCCTCGATCCGGCTTTCGGCGCTGACGACGGCGGCGTCGTTCGGCGTGCTGGCGCTGAGCTCGATTCCGGTGGTGTCGGCGCTGGGCACGATGGTCGCGTTGATCGTGACGACGGCGCTGGCCGGCGTGGAGCTGGAGCCGATGGCGCGGCGGCGCGACGTTCGGACTTGAGCCGCCGCGGGAAACCCAGCACCAAAACCGCTTCATGCCTCCCACCTCCCACGAGCCGGCGCCCGCGCGGGTGCTGCTCGTCAACCTCAACAAGTACGATCAGCCGTACCCGGTCTATCCGGTGGGCGTGGCGTACATCGACGGGGCGTTGCGGGCGGCGGGGCATGTCACCGAAATCTGGGATGCGCGGATGGCGCAGGAGCCGCTGGAGGCGTGCGTGGCTCGGTTTGCGCCGGACTTCGTCGGGCTTTCGCTGCGCAACATCGACAACGTGCAGTGCCACAACCCGAGGTCGTTCATCCACGAACTGGTGGAGCAATGCCGGCGCGTGCGCGCGGCGACGGCGGCGCCGATCGTCCTGGGCGGAAGCGGCTTCTCCGTTTTTCCGGAGGAGATCTTCGCGCTCGGCGGGATCGACTACGGCATCCACGGCGCCGGCGAGCGGGTGATCGTGCGGCTGATCGCGGCGCTGCGCGAGGGCGGTGGCGAGGCGGCGCTGGCCGGGATTCCCGGGCTGGTGTACCTCGGGGCCGACGGCGGCGTGCGCGCCGTGCCGTGCGACGCGGAGAGCGCGGCGTTCACGACGGTGCCGCACCACGACGCCGAGCTGATGCGCGCCTATCTCGCGCAGGGTTCGTTGCCCGGCGTGCAGACCCAGCGCGGCTGTCCGCTGCATTGCTGCTATTGCACGTACCCGCTCATCGAGGGCACGCGCAGCCGGTTCCTCGGGGCCGAGCCGGTGGTGGAGGAACTGCGGCGGCTCTCGGCGCTCGGGGTGAAGTACGTGTTCTTCGTCGACTCGGTCTTCAACACCAGCAACGCGCACGTGGCGGAGCTGTGCGAGGCGTTGATCCGCGCCGACCTCGGCATGCAGTGGGAGTGTTTTCTGCGGCCGCGCGGAGTGACGCGCGAGATGCTCCAGCTCATGCAGCGCGCGGGGCTCAGCCACATCGAGTACGGCTCCGACAGCCTGTCCGACCGGGTGCTGGAGGGCTATGGAAAGAGCTTCACGTATGACGAGATCCGCACGGCCAGCGAGCTGACGCACGGGCTGGGAATGCGGTACAGCCACTTCATCATCTTCGGCGGGCCGGGCGAGACGCGGGCCACGCTCGAGGAGACGCTCGCGAGGGCGAAGGGGCTGCCTGGTGCGTACTATTTCGGCACGCTGGGGATGCGGATCTATCCCGGGACGCCGTTGTGGCGGACTGTCGCGCCGGAGTCGCGTGGCGAGGTGCCGGCCGACTACCTGGTCGAGCCGCGGTTCTACATCGCGCCGGAGTTCACGCTCGAGTCGCTGCATGCGCGGCTGCGCGAGTACCAGGCGGAGAATCCGCACTGGATCGTGGGCGACCCGCCGCCGGCCTTCACACAGACGATGGAGAAGCTGCGCCGCCGCGGCGTGCGCGGTCCGATGTGGGAATACGCGGAACTGCTGCAACGGCTGCAGCGCGCGTGAGGGAGAAGCGGGGCGGGTCGAGACGTAGCTGAGTCGCGGAGCGGTTCAGCGCGTGGCGCGGTGTCGGGACGCTGAACGGCTAGTCGCGCAGTTCGTTGAGGATCTCGGAGAGGATGCGCTGCGAGACGGGCTTGTCGCCGAAGGAGCCGACGCGGATGTCGAGGCGGGTCTGGGTCGGGGTCACGGAGGTGATGGTGACCGCGATCTTCTCGTCGCGGGCGGTCTTGGCGGTGACGATGCCTGAGATGGCGTCCGACTTTGTGGCGATTGCGGCAAACTGAAGATTCTTCAGCGCCTTCGAGGTGGCTTTGACCGTATCTGCGAGCGAGGAGTCTACAGTGGTCTGGAGCGCGTCGCGCACCCAAGCGACGGCGTCGCTCGTGGCCTCGCGGACGTGGGTGCAGGCACCGAACATGAGGGCGGAGGCGGCGAGGAGGGCCAGGGTGAGAAAACGAAATTTCATGAACAGTTCTGTTTTGTGGAGAATGCGACCGCGGCTGCAAACGGAAGTTCAGTCGGCGGTGTAGTGTACAACCTGCTTACGAATCAGGGGTGGCGAGGGTGAGGGGAGGATGCGATGAGACGAAGGCCCGTGATGCGTGCTCGGAACGGCGCTTGATGCCAGCGGTGGCGCAGCGGCATGCTGGCGGTCGGTGTCAGCGGTACTCGATCCACTCGGGCGAGGTGTACTGCTCGATGAGCGCCTGCTCCTCGTCGTAGTTGAACTCTGGCCAGCCGGGCGCCTCGATCTCGGAGGCGAGGGCGGTGGCGAGCTTGGCGGTGAAGCTGTCGTGGAAGGCCTCCCAGTCGATGGCGGCAGCGCAGGCCGGCTTCCAAACCGAGCCCTGAAGAAGAAGGCCGTGTTTGTTCCGTTTCTGGGCGGCGCCGGCGATCTTGGCGCGGGTGGCGGTATGGACGACGTCGTAGATCTCCGCGCGGTGGAAACAGACACCGGCGGGCTGCGCGGCGGCGGCCTGAGTAACGGCCTTAGCAAGCTCAGGCCCTACGAGGGGAGGCTCGATGTCGTCGGCGGTGGAGGTGCGTTTCTCGAGCTCGGTCGGGAGGCCCTGTTCGCGGAGCGCGTCGGCGAGGGCCAGGTGGACGATGCGGTAGCTCTCGGTGGCGCGGGCGTCGTAGAGCGCGTGGCCGCGGGGGATGACGAGGGCGTAGGTCCAGTCGTCGGTGTGGTCGACGAGGCCGCCGCCGGTGGCGCGGCGGGTGAAGTCGCGGGCGTCGGCGGGGAGCTGGGCGCGGACGAAGGCGATCTTCTGGCTGTAGCCGAAAGTCCAGGCCGGACCGCGCCAGTCGTAGTGGCGGAAGCGGGCGGTGGCCGGGCGCGGGTAGCGCTGGAGCAGGAGGAAGTCGTGCGCCATGTTCTCCGGGGCGTTGCCGGTGCGGACCGGGAGGACGTCGAGAATCATGCCCAAGGGGTGTCGCAGGCCGGCCGGGGAGTGAAGACGGAAACGTGGTCGTGCCTGTGCCCGAACTGAGCGTGTGGTGCGGGGGCCGGCTGCTTCCGGTTTATGCCAGCGCGTTCCAGCGCAGGCGTGCGCCGGCCAGATGGGCGAGACCGAGCGCGAGCGCCACCAGCGAGAACACCGGGGTCTGCCACGGGAAAGCGCCCGGATGATTCAGCATCGTTATCGCCTGAGGGATCAGCGCCAGCCCGCGCAGCGTGTAGAGCGTGCCGATGGCGATGAGTCCGCCTCGCAACCACGGCACGCGGCGCATCCGCCCGGCTGCCGACCAGGCGTAGAGCCCGAATGTCCCCAGCACCGCGACGATCACCAGACACACAGGCACGATCAGCCAACTGCCGCTGCGGATCATTTCCAGCACTGGACGCGGAGCGGTGAAGAACCGCGCTGTCGCCTCGCCGGTGAAGATGCAGACGACGTGGACGAGCGCCAAAGCGAAGTCGGCGAGCGCACAGGCCGCCAGGATCTTGTTGCCGCAGTTCGGCGACGAGTGGGTGGGAAACGGCGAGTACATGCCGCCATCGTTTCCCGGTGGGGCAGCGTCGCAACCGCTTCGTGCCGAGCGGTCGTGGCGCCGGGACCGGCGGCGGTGCGCCCGGCGCGGACAAAAGAAAACCGGCACGCGGAGGGGTGCTCCGGGTGCCGGCGGGGATGTTGCGGGGGGAAAGGGTTACTTCTTGAGCGGCGTGAGGCGGAGGAAGGCGACGTCGTGCGAATCGAGGCGCTTGGCGAAGGGCTTGGCGGTGGTGCCGGCATCCTTCTTGTCCCAGATGTCGCGGATGGCGCATTCGCCGCCGAGGAACCACATGTGGTGGAAGTCGATGGCGAGGTCGGCGGGCTTGTCGCCGGTGTTGAGGAGGGCAACGGCCCAGTCGCCGTTGCCGAGCTCGCGTACCCAGATTTCGCGGCCGGGCTCGGCGCGGAAACGCCAGCCTTCCTTGCCGGCCGGGTCCTGGTCGATGGCGAGCGCCTCCTTGTCGGTCATGACGGCGAGGATCTCGGGCGAGACGTGGCGGATGTCGGCGCCGGCCATGAGCGGGGCGGCGAGGATGGCCCACATCGAGAAGTGGGCGCGGGACTCGGCGAAGGTGAGTTCGGGGCGGCCGACCTCAAGCATGTCGGGGTCGTTCCAGCGGCCGGGGCCGGCGTACTTGCCGATGCCGTTGCCCTGGCCGTCGGCGGGCTGGACCATCGAATACTGGAGGTCGACGATGGTCTTCCAGCCGCGCTCCCAACGCTGCACGCAGTCGTAGCAGGCGGAGATGTCGCCGGTGGTGCGCCAGAGGTGGCCGACCTCGCCGGCCCACTCCCACGGCTTGCTGTTGCCCCATTCGCAGATGCTGAAGACGACCGGGCGCTTGGCGGCGAAGAGGGCGTCGCGCATGGTGGTGTAGGCCTCGCGGGCGTCGCGGGTGCCGGAGCTGCACCAGTCGTACTTGAGGTAGTCGACGCCCCATGACGCGAACAGGAGGGCGTCCTGGTACTCGTGGCCCATGCTGCCGGGGTAGCCGCCGCAGGTCTTGGAGCCGGCGCAGCTGTAGATGCCGAACTTGAAGCCGCGCTCGTGCAGGAAGTCGCCGAGGGCCTTCATGCCGGAGGGGAACTTGGCGGGATCGGCGACGAGGTTGCCCTGCGCGTCGCGCTCCATGAGTTGCCAGCAATCGTCGATGACGATGTAGGTGTAGCCGGCGTCGCGCATGCCGTTCTTCACCATGATGTCGGCGGTCTCCATGATGAGCGCCTCGTTGATGTTCTTGGCGAAGGTGTTCCAGGTGTTAAAGCCCATCGGCGGTGTGAGCGCGAGGCCCTCGAACTTCTGGGCGAGTGCCGGCAGCGCGGGCAACGCGGCGGCGAGGAGGAGACTGAGGAATTTCTTCATGGGAGGTACGGTTACGGCTGCGGGCGAAAAGTGATGCCGCGCACAGGGGAGTGAGCCCGCGAAGGTAGGGCGGATCAGCGGCGGAGCGAGAGGCGAAGATTGATTCCGCCGGTGCAAAATGTGATGTGTCCTCGCGTGCCGAGATCCGAAGCCGACCCGTTTGCCGTCGTCCATGCCGCCGCCGAGGAGCGCCAGACCTCCGTGGCGTACCATTGGGACAATGCCACGCGCGGCGATCCCGACCGGCTGGTGGTCCAGCGCACGCTCGAGGGGGCGGCGACCTATCGCGACACGGCGGGAGAGCACGCTGTGCCGGCGGGCTGCGCGATGCTGTTCACCCATCGCGAGCCGACGAGCTACGGCTATCCGCCCGGCGCCAGCGAGCCATACCGGCACCGCTTCATGACGTTCTCTCCCGCGGGCGTGAGGCCGCTTTTCGACCGCATCCGCGCCGACTTCGGCTCGGTGGTGCGGCTGCCGGAGGAATCGGAGGCGGCGGCGTTGTTCGACGAACTCTTCGAGGGCGTGCGCGGGCGGAAGCTGCGCGACCGATTTCAGGAATCGGAGCTGATCTACAGGCTGCTGATCGCGTTGTACCGGGAGCAGGTGCAGGGCGCGCGGGAGCGCGATCCGGTGGAGTTCGGTCTCCACTATCTGCGCAGCCATTTCCGGTCGCCGATCAACCTAAAGATCGTGGCGGCGAAATGCGGTGTCTCTCGCGAGCACTTCAACCGCGCCTTCCGCGCGCGGTTCCGCGAGGCGCCGGGGACGATGCTGCGGCGGCTCCGGCTGGAGCACGCGCACGCGATGCTGGCGGCGAGCCAGCTCGATGTGGCCGAGGTCGCGCGCGCGTGCGGTTTCGCCAGCGCGAACACCTTCGGTCGTGCCTACCGCGCACGCTATGGTCGCAGCCCCGCCGGCAGGCGGGGCCGGGGCTAGGTGCCAGTGTTGCGCGCCGTGAAGCGGTATCGACGCCGGCGCCGCGGCGTGCTGGGATTGCCCGCGCATGGAAAACCCCGGCATGTTCACGCGACACGATGAGGCTCCCTTCGCGCCGGCGCTGCCCGGCATCGAACGCCGGACGCTTAGCCACGGCGAACGCACCCTGATGACGGAGTTCCGTCTGCACGGCGGCAGCATGTTGCCCGCGCATGTGCACCCGCACGAGCAGATTGGCTATCTGGTCGCCGGACGGATGCGCTTGCGGATCGGCAGCGAGGAGCGGGAGCTGGTTCCGGGCGACAGCTGGTGCATCCCCGGCGGCGTGGAGCATGGCGCGACAGTTATGGAGGACTCCCTGGCGCTCGAAGTGTTCTCGCCGGTACGCGAGGACTACCTGCCGCATGGCGCCGCTCCGTCGGCCACGACAATGGCCAAACCCCCGGCCGCTGGACAGCCGGCGCCGGTCATCGCGCGGGCGACCGCCGCGGATGCCGCCGAGCTCCACGAGCTGCAACGCCTAGCCTACCGCAGCGAAGCGGAGCTGTGCGGGGACTGGAACATCCCGCCGCTGGTCGAGCCGCTTGCGGCGACCGAGCGAGCCCTGGCCGAGATGGTCGTGTTGAAGGCGACGCTGGGCGGCCGCATCGTCGGCTCCGTGCGCGGGCGGATGGTCGGCGCGACCTGCAACGTCGGCCGGTTGATCGTGCATCCGGACAACCAGGGGCGCGGACTGGGCACGCGGCTGATGCTGGAGTTGGAGGCGGCGTTGCCGCAGGCGAAACGATTTGAGCTGTTCACCGGTGAGAACAGCGCCCGGAATCTCCACCTGTACGCGAAACTAGGCTACAGCTCCTTCCGCACCGAGCCGCTTTCGCCGAAGGTCATGCTGGTGTTTCTGGAGAAGAAGCGGACCTGAGGTGTCGCACTCGGTGGCCGGGGGCCCCGGGGTCATGCATCGATCGCACGAGCGTGCGGAGCTTTCTGTCGGATAACGACTCGCCAGTGCACGCGTACCGCACTGCCCTTTGCTTCATGTCCCCCCGCCTGTTTCGTCGCCTCATCCCGGTCGTGTTCTGCTGCTCCGGCGCGTTTCTGTCGTTTGACGCTCCGGTGGCGCGTGCCGAGACCGCGAACACGCCACGCACAATGAGCCACGATTTTGTAGCCGTCACTCCGCGCGACCCGATGATCCAGTACATCGGGCGGGTCGCCTTCGTGGGCGATGCCGAGGCGAAGATGGGGTTCCCGGGCGTGACGATCCGCTTCGCCTACCGCGGTCCGGCGCCGACGATCCTCCTCGGCGCGAGCTCGGCGTTCTGCGGGTACAACCTTTCCGTCAACGGCTGGGAGCCGGTCGCGATCCGTCCGCCCGAGGGGCGCAGCGAGCTGACGTTGCCCAGCGGCCCGGCGCCGAAGGGCGGCTGGGTTGTCGAGCTTGTGCGCCGCAACGAGAACTGGCAGGGCGTCGCCTCTTTCTTCGGACTGCGGTTGCCCGCCGGCTGCGAACTGCTCGCGCCGCCGCCGCTGCCCAAGCGCAGGCTGATGTTCATCGGCGACTCGATCACCTGCGGCGAGGCGATCGACCGCGTCCCGCCCGAGCTCGACAACACCTCGCGCATGGCCAACGCGCCGCGCTCCTACGGCATGCTTCTGGGCCGCCAGCTCGGCGCGCAGGTCCATCTCGTGAGCTGCGGCGGTCGTGGCGTGATGCGCAACTGGAAGGGCGAAGGCGCCGGCTTTGACGTGACCGCGCCGCAGTTCTTCCAGCGCGCGCTGCCCGACGACCCTGCGGCGAAGTGGGACCATTCCAGCTACACGCCCGACGCCATCGTGATCGCGCTTGGGCAGAACGACCTCAGTTCCGGCTGGATCGACGAGGCGGCATTCACCGCCGCGTTCGCCAACTTCCTCGCCGACATCCGCAAGGTCCACCCGCGTGCCGCGGTGCTCTTCACGGAGAGCCCGATGCGAAGCGAGGACCCGGCGACCGAGGACGGCAAGAAACGCGAGTTCCAGCGCCGCTGCCTGCGCTCGGTAGTCGCGGCCGCGCGCAAGGCCGGCGACAAGCGCGTCGCCTTCGCCCCGCTGCACCAGTATCCCGGTACACCGACCAACGCCCACCCCGTCGCCTTCCAGCACGAGCAGATGGCCGCCGAGCTGATCGGACCGTTGCGCACGCTCGTCGGGTGGTAGAGGGAGAGGCGAGAAGCTTGAGGCGAGAGGCGAGAGGGCGGACGACAGCGGACCGAAGACAGAGGACGGAGAACCGTGGCGCCGGCCTCCGTGCCGGCGATGCCGGACACGGGTCTGGAGACCCGTGCCACGAGAAGCGGAACTTCCGGCTGTAGCGCCGTTCGTGAGAACGGCGATCCGGAGGGCCTGCGGCGCGACTGAGAGAGCTGCTCTCGCGAGCAGCTCCACATTGTGGCGAGGCGGATCAGGTCGGCGGGCGTTTCTGCGCGAGCAGGAGAAGCTGGGCGGTGGAGGTCGCGCCGAGCTTCTTCATGATCCGTGTCTTGACGGTGGAGACGGTCTTCTCGCTGAGCCGGAGATGCTCGGCGATCTCGCAGTTGCGGCGGCCTTCGGCGAGGAGATCGAAGATGCGCAGCTCCTGGTCGCTGAGGGGCTGGCCGGGTGCGGCCGGTTCGGCGGCGGGGTCCTGCCCGAGCCCTTCGCGGAGGAGCCGGCTGGTCACGACGGGGCTGGCGACGAGATTGCCGGCGTGGATCTCGCGCAGGGCGGCGACGATGCGCTCGGCCGGCTCCTGCTTCATGAGGTAGCCGCGGGCGCCGGCGCGCAGGAGGCGCTCGGCGTAGAGGACTTCGTCGCACACGGAGAGCACTAGGGTGGGCGGCAACGCGGCGGCTTCGCGCAGGCGCTCGATGAGCGTCCAGCCGTTGCCGTCGGTGAGGTTGAGGTCGAGCACGAGCAGATCGGGGCGGAGCTCGGGGATGCTGGCGAGGGCTTCGGCGCAGCTGCCGGCTTCGCCCACGACGACGAAGTCGGTCTCGCGCTCGAGTGTGGTGCGCAGGCCGAGACGGACGAATGGATGGTCGTCGACCAGGAAGACGCGGAGGGGGGCGCTCATGCTTTGGGGAGGGGCGGGAGGACGCGGGGCAGGGTCAACATCAGGCTGGCGCCGCTGCCGGGGGCGGGTTCGAGGGAGAAGTGAGCGCCGAGGAGGGCGGCGCGCATGCGCATCTGGCGCAGGCCGAGCCCCTCGGTGCGCCGGTCGGCCGGTGGCGGTGGTGTGCCGTCGTTGCCGATGGTGAGGGTGGCGTGGGTGGCGCCGACGAGCAGGTCGATCCAGACGCGGCGGGCGTGGCCGTGGCGGGCGGCGTTGCAGACGGCCTCGCGGACGATGCGGATGAGGAGGGCGGTCTGCTCGGTGGTGGGGGTGGGGAAGGAGGGATCGACGGCGAGTTCGCATTCGAGGCCGTGGCTGGTCTCGAGCTGGAGCGCGAGGGCGGCGAGCGTCTCCGCGAAGGGGAGGCCGGTGGGGGTGTCGCCGGCGAGCAAGTGGGAGATTTCGCGGGCGCGGCGGCCGGAGGTGGCGAGGGAGGTGCCGAGGGAGGCGAGGCGTGCGGCGGCGGCGGGGGCGAGGGCGGCGATCTCGTCGCGCAGGAGCTCGGTCTGGCGGGTGCAGGCGATGAGATCCTGGCAGAGGGTGTCGTGGAGGAGGTGGCCGAGGCGGCCCTGCTCCTCCTCGGCGGCGAGCAGGGCGGCGGCGGTGGCGCGTTGCCATTCGTGGGTACGGGCGTCGAGGGCCTCCTGCAGTGCGTGCTCGGCGTGTTTGCGCGCGGTGATGTCGGCGATGTCGAGGAGGAAGCCGCGGGGGGCGGTGTCGCCGGGGGCGCGCAGCGGCGTCCAGGTGAGCAGCCAGAAGGTGTCGCGGGCGGAATCGGGACGGAGTTCGCGGGAGGCGGGGCTGGCGGTGCGTATGAGGGGGAGCAGCTCGGGCCAGGGGGCGAGGAGCGTGGCGATGGGGCCATAGGAGGTGGCGGCGGGGGGCAGGCCGAGGAGGCGACGGGCGGTGGGGCTGGAGTCGACCACGTGGCGGTTGCGGTCGGCGACGATCAGGCCGTGGTCGTGTTGTTCGAGCACGAAGCTGCGGGCGATGGGGACGAGGCGCCAGAGTTGACCGCGGCTGAGGGCCCAGGTGAAGAGCCCGATGGCGCCGATGCGGGCGAAGGGGGTGAGGTTGGGCCAGTGGGAAGGGAGGAGTTGGGCGCGGTAGATGAAGACGGTGAGGGTGGGCAGGCTGTAGCCGACGAGCAGCAGCCCGAGCTGTGCGCGCAGCAGGGGGCTGGCACCGCGCCAGACGTAAAGGGTGGCGCCGAGGGCGAAGAGCAGGGCGGCGGCGTTGGCGACGAACAGGTACAGCAGGACGGGGCCGGAGCGGTAGTGGCCGAAACTCCAACCGGCGGTGGTGGCGGTGTCGGGGGTGATCCAGCCGGTCCAGGGGTTGGTGAAGGCCAGGGCGCCGAGCGACAGGGCGACGGCCATGAGTGATCGGCGGCGGGGGGGCGTGGCCCAGCGATTGAGGCCGGAGACATCGGCGAAGAGCAGGAAGAGTCCGGCGGCGAGCAGCGAGCTGAGGGTGCATTTGACGCCGAGGGCCCAGAAGAGCACCCCGGGATGGGAGGCGGCGAAGAGCCACTCGACGGCCTCGGAGCCGGTGCGGCCCGCCATGGCGAGCACCACGATGTGGAAGGCGCCCACGCCCGGCGCGGTGAAACGGCGGCTCCACCACCAGAAGCCGGCCAGGGCAAGCGCTTGGGCTACCAGCAGCACGGCGGTGAACGCACTCCAGTTATCGGGAAAGACGGTCATGTGGGGGAGGGCCAGTAGAACCGGAACGGGCGCGCGGGGGAAGCTGCGAGTCGGCGCTGTGGGAAATTTCCCACAGCTCGCCGGCGCTGTGGGAATATACCTGCGGAAAGCGTTGATTGAAAATTATTTACAATCGAATCGAGGCGGTGCGAACTGATGCTGCCGTTCCTCACGCGGTTACTGCGTTCAACCTACTCTTTCGATGTCACGTCTTTGCCTTCGGTCGTCCTTCGTCGCTGCCGTCTTGTCCGGCGTATTCGCTGTGCCCGCGTTGGCGGGTTCGGGCCCGGCGCGCGAGGTGGCGTTTGTCGACGGTTCGGTGGCCGACCACGAGGCGCTGGTCGCCGGCGTGCGGCCCGGCGTGGAAACGGTGCGGCTCGATCCTGCCCGCGATGAGCTGGCCCAGATGGCGGCGTGGGCGGAGACGCACTCGGGCTACCAAGCCATCCATGTGGTGTCGCATGCCGCCCCCGGCGCGCTACGGCTCGGCGGCACGTCGCTCGATGGCGCCGCGCTGTGCGACCCGGCGGTGGCGGGGCCACTCGCCCAGCTCGGCCGCGCGCTGAACCGCGGCGGCGATCTGCTGCTCTACGGGTGCTCGCTCGCTGCCGGGCCCGAGGGCGACGCGTACCTCGCCGCGATGGCGCAGGCGACCGGCGCGGATGTGGCGGCGTCGACCGGCCCCACCGGCGCGGCCCGCCTCGGCGGCGACTGGGCGTTAGAGGCGGCGACGGGAGCCATCGAGGCCCGCTCGCTGGCCTTGATCGATTTCCAGGGCGTGCTGTCGACGATCTCATTTTCATCTGGCGATACGGATCTCGATGCGGGCCACCTCTTCATCACCAGGACCGAGACAGGCAGCGGGAAGGACATCACCTTTGCCGAGGTAGGCAGCAGCGGCTTGGCCTATGACGGCGAGGGTCTGTATTCAATGGCTGAGGCATTCCCCGGCGTCAGTCTCCGGGTTTCCGCCCCCAGCGGCTACACCTTCGACATCACGTCGTTCGGCGCGCAGATGAGTACGGGTCAGCTTCAGATCAAGCTGACTTACGCCAATGGCGGAACCGCAACTTTTGCGCAGACGGGAATCAGCAACGCAGCTCTGACTTCGCTATCTGTCTTTGGTCTCAGCAACACCCCCATCAACGATGTGACGCAAGTTGAGCTGACGTCCGACATGGCGGGCGTGTTCAACCATTTCGTCATCACCGACGTCAAAGCGCCGCCCTCCTTCACCGGGCAGTACTCGCATAGCTTTTACGATACGGAGGTCGCGAACAGCTTTCCCAATGTGACGGGCACGCTGACGGCGACCCCGTCCTCCACCACAAACAGCCTCATCGCCTCCTACGGCATCACGGGCGGAACAACGGGTACTTACGCCGTTGGCGGTTCAAGCTACGACATCACCAAGGCAGGCGGCTACGGCACCCTTTACGTCAACAGCGGTACGGGCGCTTACGTCTATGTCCCCGTCGCCGCGGCGATCGAGACGCTCTCGACCAGGAATGACGAGGGCACCATTAGTCGTGTCACGAAAGTCGATTCGTTCGTCGTCACGGCCACGGACAGCGTGGGCGCCACCGCCGAAAACGCAGTGTCGATCGACCTCACCGGCCAGAACGACACGCCGGAGATCACCTCCGGCGCCACGGCCACGGTGGCCGAGAACAGCGCCGGCACCGTTTATACGGTCGCGGCGAGCGACCGCGACAGCGGCCAGACGCGGACCTACAGCCTGTCCGGCACCGATGCGGGGCTTTTCGCCATCAATGCCACCACTGGAGCAGTCAGCTTCAACTCCGTCCCCAATTTCGAGGCCCCCGGCGACATCGGCGGCAACAACGTCTATGACATCACCGTCAAAGCCACAGACAACGCTGCGATTGTGACGGGCTTCCCCGACAACAACGACTCCACGCCCAAGGCTGTGCGGATCTCCGTGATCAACGTAAACGATGCGCCCACGGGTGGTGACACGACGGCCACCTTCGACGAAGACAGTTCCCTTGTTTTTAGCACCGACATGTTCGGTTTCAATGATGCGGAGGACGCCGCTTTTGATCATATACGGATTACGGCCCTGCCAGTTGTCGGTACCATGTGGCTTGATGCCAATCACGATGGCGTCAGCAACGACGCGGCCCTGGCCGTGGGCTCCACGATCAGCGCTACGGATATCACGAGCGGCTATCTGAGATTCACGCCAGCAGCCAACGCCAGCGGCGACGACTACGCGACGTTCTCGTTCAAGGTGAGCGACGGCAGTCTGTACGCTGCAGTCGCGAGCAATCTCACCTTCGACATCACCCCAATCAACGACGCCCCCACCGGCATCTCGATCTCCAACGCCTCGGTCTCGACCCTTGATAGCGCCGACGTGGTCGTCGGCACGCTCTCCGCGACCGACCCGGACAGCTCAAGCTGGACCTACAGCATTCTCAGCGTGGACGGCGACGTCGGAAGCGTATTCATCGCCCAGAATTTCAACATCAGTGGCAGCACGCTGCGCGCAACCCTGCCCAGCTCGCTGACCCCCACCACACACAGGGTCGTGGTGCGGGCAACCGATGCGGGCGGGCTTACTTATGATGAGGAACTGAACATCAAGGTCGACAGCGCGCTGGTCGTCACGACCACCACCGACGAGGCCTATGTCTCCGGCGAGACCCTGGCCGAGGTGAATGGCGGAACAGGCCTCAGCCTGAAAGAAGCGATCGGCTTCGCCAACGAGCACACTAGCGGCACCACGATCCGCTTCGCCGAGGGCTTGGGCGACTTGACGGTGGCGGGCGACCTCGCGTTGAGCCATACCCTCGTCCTCGATTTCGGCAGCGTGAGCGCCCGGACGATAGCCGCCAACTTTGCGGTCGATTCGGGCAAGGCGCTCATCGTTCAAAACGCCGCCGGAAGCTCGGTTGCCTTTTCTGGTGTGATCTCGGGTGCCGGCGACCTCCGCAAGGCCGGGGCCGGCACGCTGACGCTCACCGGCACCAACACCTACACCGGCGCAACGAATGTTGCGGGCGGTACGCTCGAAACGAGCGGCGATAACAAGCTCGCCGACAACTCGAACGTCACGGTGGCAAGCAGCGCAATCCTGTCGCTGGGCGGCAACGAGACCATCGGCACGCTGTCCGGTGCCGGTACCGTGGCACTGGGAACGAAGACCCTGAGCGTCAACGAAAGTGCTGCCACTGCCTTTGGCGGATCCATCACCGGATCGGGCGGCCTTACCAAAGCCGGCACCGGTACCCTGACGCTCTCCGCCGCCAACACCTACAGCGGTGCGACGATCATCTCGGCGGGCGCGCTGGCGGTTGATGGCGCATTGTCCACCACTTCGGGCGTCTCCGTCGCCTCGGGCGCGACGCTCAGTGGCACGGGCACGATCTTCGCCGCCAGCTCCTCCAACACCTTGACTGTGGACGGCACGCTCTCGCCGGGATCGGGTGGCCCGGGGGCGCTGACCGTGAACGGCACTCTCTTGCTCAATGGCACGCTGGCTGTGGATGTGGTCAGTGCCACGGAGGGAAGCGGGTACGACCAGGTGAGTGTGGCCGGAAACGTCACGTTGGGCTCGGCATCTGTCCTGTCCATGACCACCACGTTGAGTGGTTCGGCAGCCGACCTGGCCGTGATCGGAAACGATGCGGCGGAGGAGATCTCCGGGACCTTTGCCGGTATCGCGGAAGGCGGGGCCCCGGCTGGCATCTCGTACTTCACCGTGAGTTACCGTGGCGGCACGGGCAATGACCTGATCCTGAGCTTCGATCCGCCCCCGCCTGCGCCGACGATCACAAGCACGGCTCCGGTCGGCACCATGACGAGTGCCGCGTACACCATGACCGGCACGGCCGAGGCGGGCGCGACAGTGAAAATTTACGATGCGGGCACCCTCGTGGGCACCGCGACTGCCGACGCGGACGGCCACTGGAGCTGCGCGCTCACGCTGGACGACGGCGCGACCGCGTTGACCGTCACGGCTACTGATGCGGCGGGTAACGTGAGCACGGCGACGAGCGACGCCTCATGGACCATCGACACGAAGGCGCCCGAGGTGGCGACGATCGCGCGCACTCAGCCAGGTCCGGTGACGCTCGGCGGCACGCTGGAGTGGCGCGTGACGTTTACCGAGCCGGTGACCGGCGTGGATCTGACGGATTTTGAACTGAAGTTGGTCGACGGCTCGGCGACGGCCACGCTGGCGACAGTCACGGCCAGCACGACCGGCGTTACCGGGGCGGAGTATTTAGTGACGGCGACAGGGGTGGCGGGCATCGGCACGCTGCGGCTCGACGCGAAAAAGGGCGGCACGGGCATCTCGGATGCGCTCGGCCATGTCATGACGCGGGGCTATGTCTACGGCCAGTCGTACACGCACGCGCATGCCACGGTGCCGGCGGTCTGGGGAAACAACAACTTCGGCCAGCTCGGCCTCGGCTCGTCGGATGCGGCGGCGCATTCGCTGCCGGCGTTTGTGCCCAACACCGGTGCGCTCGCCGGCAAGACGGTGGTCGCGCTCTCAGTCGGCGGAGCCCACACGCTGGCGCTGACCAGCGAGGGCAAGGTGTATGCTTGGGGCAACAATGTATTCGGCCAGTTGGGCAATGGTTCGAAGGGTGACCCATTGCCGACCCCGGTGGAGGTCATCGGGCTCGGAGTCACGGAGACCAGGAAAATGGTGGCGATCTCGGCCGGCTCCTACCATTCGGTGGCGCTGGACAGCGATGGCCATGTGTATGCCTGGGGCGACAACAGCAATGGGGAGCTGGGTAATGATCCGACGACCGAGTCGAGCACGCCGGTGGCGGTCACTATGGACGGCGGTTCGGCACTGTCCGACAAGAGGGTCGTCGCGATCTCGGCGGGGAACCTGTTCACGCTGGCGCTGTGCCGCGACGGCACTTTGGTCGCCTGGGGCTTCAATAACAATGGGCAGCTGGGCAATGGCACAATGGCCAATGCACGCATACCGGTGGCCGTCGCTACGGGCAGCGGCTCGGCGCTGAAGGGCAAGACGGTGGTGGCGATGGCCGCAGGGGTCAGGCATTCGGCGGCGTTGTGCAGCGATGGCACGGTGGCCACCTGGGGAAATAATAACTACGGCCAGCTGGGCAACGGCACGAGGGACTATTCGAGCACGCCGGTGGCGGTCAATATGGACAGCGGCTCGGCGCTCCACGGCAAGACGGTGGTGGCGATCTCGGCGGGGTACGATTTCATGCTGGCGCTGTGCGACGACGGCACTCGAGCTGTCTGGGGCTACAACAACAAAGGCCAGCTGGGCAACGGCACGACGGCCAATGAACTCAAGCCAGTGGCGGTCGACATGGACAGCGGTTCGGCCCTTTACGACAAGACTGTGGTGGCGCTGGCCGCCGGGAGCAGCCATTCGCTGGCGCTGCGCGCCGATGGCACGCTGGCGACCTGGGGCCTGAACAATGCCGGTCAGCTCGGCGACGGTGCGGTAGCGCAGGTCTCCACTCCGAAGGCAATCAACGATCCTCTCAACCCAGTGGCCGGCAGCGCGCTGCTCGGCCGCACGCCTTACCAGCTCGCGCCGGGCTGCTATGCATACCATAGCGCGGTGCTCGTCTCGGCGACCCCGGTCACCGCGGTGGCAACACCCGCCGCGGGTAGCTACAAGGCGGGCGACTCGCTCACTTTCACGCTGACCACCGGATGTGCTGTCACCGTCACCGGTAGCCCGCGCCTGGCGCTCACGCTTGGCTCGGCGACGGTGTATGGGACGTACGTGTCCGGCAGCGGCACCACCTCGCTGGTCTTCACCTACACGGTGCAGGCAGGCGAAACGGACTCCGACGGCATTGCCGTCGGCCGCGCCATCGATTGGAACAGCGGCACGATCACCGACGCTTTGGGCGGTTCCATCGCCCCGATCCTGCCGGCGTACACGCTGCCGGTGATCGCCATCGACACGATGGTACCGGCGGTGCCCACGATCACGAGCACGGCTCCGGCCGGGATCAAGACGAGTGCGGCGTACACCATGACCGGCACGGCCGAGTCGGGCGCGACCGTGAAAATTTACAACGCGGGCACCCTCGTGGGTACCGTGACTGCCGATGCGGACGGCCACTGGAGCTGCGCGCTCACGCTGGACGACGGCGCGACCGCGCTGACCGTCACGGCGACCGACGCGGCGGGCAACGAGAGCACGGCGGTGGCCGACTCCGCATGGACGATCGACACGACTGCGCCCGAGGTGGCGACGATCGCGCGCACGCAGCCCGGCCCGGTGACGACTGCCGCCGCTTTGAAATGGCGCGTGACGTTTACCGAACCGGTGACCGGCGTGGACGCCGGCGATTTCGTGGTGACGTCCATCGTGGGCGGCGCCTCGGGCACGATCTCGAGCGTGACGGGCTCGGATGCGACCTCCTATGTGGTCACGGTGGCGGTCGCCGGCACGGGGCGGGTGCGGCTCGATCTCGTGGCCGCCGGTTCCGGCATCGCCGATGCCGCAGCCATTCCGCTTTCGGCGAACTTCGCGCGCGGGCAGGTCTATGTGGCCTCCTCGTCCGCGATGCTCGTCAGCTGGGGATACAACGGCTACGGCCAGCTCGGCGATGACACCATAACCGACGCGGCCGCTCCGCTGCCGGTGCTGCACGGGGCCATCCCGACCGACCAGCCGGTGGTCTCCGTGGTGTGTGGCGATTCGCACTCCGTGGCGCTCACGGAGTATGGGGATGTGTACGCCTGGGGCTACAACTCCTATGGCCAACTCGGCAACAGCGCGAACGCGACCTCGAAGGTCCCGGTGGCGGTGAGCGCTCTCGGCAGCAAGGCGGTGGCGGTCGCCGCCGGCGCCGATTTCTCACTGGCGCTCACGGAGGCGGGGAAGGTGTACGCCTGGGGCTACAACTTATTTGGCCAACTCGGCAACGGCACGACCACGAACTCGAATGCCCCGGTGGAGGTGAGCGCCTTGACGGGGAAAGGCGTGGTGGCGATCTCCGCTGGCGGCGGATTTGCCCTCGCATTGACGGGCGACGGCGCGGTGTACGCCTGGGGCCAGAATGTCCTTGGCCAACTCGGCAACGGCACGTACGTCGGGACGGTCACCACGCCCGCGCAAGTCACCGGATTCTCCGGTCGCACGGTCGTGGCGATCTCCTGCGGGGCGAGTCACGCGCTGGCGCTCACGGCCGACGGGGCGGTCTACACCTGGGGCTACAATTACGACGGCCAGCTCGGCAACGGCACGACGACGGCTTCGAATCGCCCTGCGGAGGTGACTGCCTTGTCGGGACAGGGCGTGTCGGCGCTCCAGGCCGGCACCTATCACTCCTTGGCCCTGACCGAATCGGGGACGGTGTATGCGTGGGGTAGCAACGCCAATGGGCAGTTGGGCGATGGCTCACAGACCAACCGGCTGACGCCGGTGGCTGTCGCCGGGTTTTCCGGGCGCGGTGTGATCGAGCTGTCCGCTGGCGAGGTCCACACTCTGGCGCTGCTGGCCGATGGTTCGGCGCTCATCTGTGGCACCAATGAACGCAGTGTGCTTGGCGACAGCGTCGGCGTCTCCCCTGCGCTCACGCCTGTGCCGGTGGCGACCACGAACGTGATGGTCGGCCGCTCCCTCCTCGCCCTGTCCACCGATGTATCCCGGTACTCCGTGCTGGCCCTGGCCAGCCCCGACCAGGGCGCGCTGTCGGTGTCGCCTGCCGGCGGAGACCTCGGGTCGGGGGCGTCGATCGCCTTCACCGTCACTTTCCCGAGCGCGGTCACCGTCACGGGTTCGCCGCGCCTGGCGCTGCTTGTCGGCACGGAGACACGCTACGCGACGTACACCTCGGGCTCCGGCACGACGACGCTCACGTTCAACTACGCCGTAACGGCCGGCGACAACGACGCCGACGGCATCGAAGTGACAGCATTTGACCTCGCGGGCGGAAGCCTGCTCGACGCGGGCGGCATGGCCGCATCCGTGCATTGGAGCTCTCTCGACACGAGCGCCCTGCGCGTCGATACGACGGCGCCCGCGCAGCTCACGGCCTTTGCCGCCGTGGCGAGCGGCGCCGGGCAGATCGAAATGACTTTCACGGCGCCCGAGGCCTGCACCGTGTATTTCACGACGCTCGACGCCAGCCAGACTGCCGGCACCGCCGTGCAGATCGTCGCAGGGCAGGATGCCGCGGCCAATCCCGTGCGGCACGGCTCGCTCGCCCTCGCGGCGGGCACCGCTGGCACGTACACCTTGAAGGGTCTCGCCGCCGGCACCGCCTACACTGTGCACGCCACGGTGGCTGATGCGGCGGGCAACGTCTGCGCGGCGGCTCCGGCCGTGGCGACGGCCACGACGTCCGCGGTTCCCTCGCTGACCGACATGGACTGGTCGCAGATGACGTTCGAGGCGCCGTGCGGCATGGACCCGCAGCTCGCGTTTGCACCCGATGGCACGCCGTATGTGGCGTTCCAGTCGACCGATCTGAGCGGCAAGCTTCTGGTGCAGCGTTATGTGGGCGGGGTTTGGTCCCCCGTTGGCGGCACGACTGGCCTCTCGACCGGCGCGGCCTACGCGTTGAAGCTCGTCTTCGCGCCCGACGGCACGCCGTATGTCGCGTATCGCGACGCGGCGCTGGCCTTTAAGACCGTGGTGAAGCGCTTCACCGGCGGAGCCTGGTCTGCGGTGGGCCCGGACTCCGGCCTTTCCTCCGGCGAGGTCACGGCGCTCAGCCTGGCTTTCGCCCCCGACGGCACCCCGTGGTTAGCCTATGCCGACAGTACGCTGTCGAGCAAAGCCGTCATCCGCCGCTACGTGGCGGGCGCTTGGACCTATGTGGGCAGCAGCACGGGCGCGACGGCCGCCGGGGCGACGACGCTCGACCTAGTTTTCGGGCCCGATGGCACGGCCCATCTGGCCTTCCGCAACTCGGCCGACAGCGGCCGCCCCGCCGTGTGGTTCTGGTCCGAAGCCAGCGCCGCTTGGCTTGCCGGAGACGCCACCGCTTCGTTGCCAGCCGTCGATCTGGTGCGCCTAGCTGCGGCGCCGGACGGCACGCTCTACATCGCCTATCGCAACAGCGCCGATTTGAAGGTCGGAGTTGCCCGACATCTCGCTGCTATGGCTTGGACCCAAATCGGCGATAGTCTGCCGGCCTCGACCTGGCTGGATATCGCGGCCGGTGCGGACGGAGTGCCCTTCCTCTGTTATCGGGATGGAACCTCTGGCCCGGGCAATCGCGCCTATGTGGCGACCTATGTCGGGGCGAAATGGATCCCGGACCCAACGGGCGCCGCGGTCGCTGCCGGCGAGGTGAGCTATCCGAGCCTCCAAGTCGCGCCCGATGGCGTGCCCTATGTGGTGTGCCGCGACGATACCACCAATAAGGTCATGGTCTCCAGGCTTGTGGCGGCGGTCACGTCGGTGGGCGTGCCGGGCAACGGTACCTACGTCGCGGGGCAGACGCTCGCGTTCACCGTGAACTACTCCGGCCCGGTCTCGGTGACCGGTACCCCGCGCGTGCCGTTGACCATCGGCAGCACGACCCAGTACGCCGACTACACCGCCACGGGCAGCACGAGCACGGCTCTGCGTTTCCTGTACACGGTGCAGGCGGGCGATCTCGATCCCGACGGTGTGGCGGTGGGCGCTGCCCTCGATCTCGACGGCGGCACGATTATCGAAGCTTCCGGCTGGAATGCCGGCACCACCCTGCGGAAAGTCGGCGGTTGCAGTGGCATCCGGATCGATGCGGTCGCGCCCGATACGACGATCACGTCGCATCCGGCGAACCCGAGCGCGAGCGCCTCGGCGACGTTCACCTTTGCCAGTTCCGATGGCACCGGCGTGGGTCATTTCGAGGCGAGCCTCGACGGTGGGGCCTTCGCGACCGCGACCAGTCCTGCAAGCCTCACCAGCTTGGCGGACGGCTCGCACACCTTCGCCGTCCGCGCGATCGACGCCGCCGGCAACGTGGATTCCTCGCCCGCCAGCTACACTTGGACCATCGACACCACGGCGCCGGCGGCGCCGGGCATCGCGGCTCCGCTGACAACTCCGACCTCAATTTCGGGCACGGGCGAGCCGGGCAGCACGGTGCGCATCTATGATGGCACGACGTTGCTGGGTTCGGCAGCCGTCGGCGCCGACGGCAGGTGGACGCTCTCGCTCGGGGCGCTTCCCGGCGGCGCACACACCCTCACTGCGACCGTGACCGATACGGCAGGCCACACCGGCGCCAGTCAGTCGTTTCGCTTCGCCTCGACCCACGCCGGCGACAGCGACGGCGACTGGCGGATCGCACTGCCCGAGCTGCTGTGGATGGTGGAGCTGTTCAACACCGCCGACGGTGCGTTGCGCACCGGCGCCTACCATTCCGCGCCGGCCTCCGCCGAAGGCTTCGCGCCGGGCTCCGGTCCGCTCGAGTATTACCACTCCGCCGATACCGATCGCAACGGCCGGCTCGATCTCCCCGAGCTGCTCCGCGCCATCGAACTCTACAACGCCATGAACGGGACGACCCGCACTGGCGCCTACCATATCGACTCCGGCTCCGCCGACGGCTTCGCCACCGGCTCCAACTAACCTTCCGACTCCTTTGCCCATGCAACTGCCTCGCTCCCTTGCCGTCGCGCTGTACTGCGGACTCGTCTCCGCCCTCACCGCCGCCACGGCCACCCTCACTGCCGATTCCGCCATCGCGCCCCAGGCCGGTGGCACGGTCACCTTCACGGCGACCATCGGCGACTACACCACGGCTGCGGCGCTCGGGTTCGACGTGACCCTGCCCCCCGGCTGGAGCTACGTGGAGACATCCGCCGGCCCCGCTGTCACGCCCGCGGCTGGTAGCACCGGCACCCTTGGCTGGGCTTACATCACCATTCCCGCCAGCCCGGCCACGTTCACCTTCAAGGCGACCGCGCCCGCTGGCGTCGACGCGTGCGACATCGCGGCCACGGCGTATCTGCGCTCCGGTGGCGTGCAGACGACCATCCCCGTGACCACACTCCATCTGGCCGGCGCCACCGCGCCATCCGTGACCACCGGCAGCGTGGCTTCTTCCCGCACGACGGCTTCGGTCTACGGCAACATTGAAGCCGACAACGGCGCGGCTATCACCGCCCGCGGTTTCGTCTACGCGACCACCGCCGATCCGACCCTCGTCACCGGCACGACTGCCGCCGCCGGCTCCGGTACCGGCTCCTTCAACGCCAATCTCTCCGGTCTGTCCGTGGGCACGACCTACCATGTGCGCGCCTACGCCACCAACGCCCGCGGCACCGCCTACGGCGAAGACATTGCGTTCACCACGGCCGCGGCATTGTCCGCGCCCACCGTCACCAGCCCGGCCAGCACCGCCGACACCACGCCGACCCTCACCGGCACCGCTGAGGCGTTCAGCACCGTGAGCATCTCGGTCGACGGTGCCTGGGTCGGTTCGAGCACCAGCGAGGGCCCGTCCTGGAGCTTCACGCTTTCGTGCCTCACGATCGGCTCCCACACCATCGTCATCACTGTCACCGACTCCGCCGGCAACACCGCCAGCACGACCTTCACGCAGACTATCGTCGCCTCCAGCTTCACCGCCCCCGTGCCCGACGGTTACGGCGCCTCCGCCACCGGCGGCGCGGCCGGCGCGACGGTTGTCGCCACCACTGCGGCCGAGTTCACCACGTATGCGACCTCTTCCGAGGCGCAGGTGATCACCGTCTCCGGCTCGCTCGACATCGGCACCGTCGCTGTCGCCTCGAACAAGACCATCCAGGGCGCCGACGCCTCCGCCACTCTCGACGGCTGCCTCAACCTCGCCAACGTCTCCAATGTCGTCATCCGCGGTCTGAACCTCGCCAACCCCGACGGCACCGCCCTGCGGCTCTCCGGTGCCAGCAAGGTCTACGTCACCCGTTGCAGCTTCCTCGATGCCGCGGCGCCGCAGCTCGTCGCCACCGGCTCCGACCAGCTCACAGTCTCCTGGTGCGAGTTCGCAGCCATCGTCGCCGGCCAGTCCGCCGTGCAGCTGGGCTCTGCGGGCGAGACGACGACCCCGCGCATCACCCTCCATCACAACTGGTGGTCGACCAACCTCGCCTCTGCGTTGCCCGCGGCCGCCTCCGGCCATGTGCACCAGTACAGCAACTACATTGCCGTCTCCGGCAACACCGCCGGCACCGCCGTCTCCGGCTCCGCGCAGCTGCTCTCCGAGGGCAACGTCTACGTGGGCGTGGCCAACCCGCTGGCCAAGACCGGCTCGTCCCTGATCCGCGCCCTCGACAATATCTACACCGCCTGCACCGGAACGACCGACACCGGCGCCGACACGGTCTTCACGCCCGGCTACAGCTACACGCTCCTCGACCGCAACGATCTCGCCACGCTCCTGCCCGCGCAGGCCGGCAACGTTTCCGGCGCTCGCTACACCGAGGAGATCGTGCCCACGGCTTCGATCACCGCCACGGCCACCACGGTCATCCCCGCCGCTTCTGCGACGCTCACCGCCGGGCTCACCGGTGCGACGGCATCCAGCTACCAATGGCGGTTGAACAACGCCCCGATCTCCGGCGCCACGGGCTCGACCTACACGATCTCCAGCATGGCCGCCGCCAACGCCGGCACGTACACGGTCGCCAGCACGTTGGCCAACGGCGACACCGTGGTCTCCACGCCCACGAGCATCGTCCTCGGCACGGCGCCGACGCCCACGCCTACTCCGACACCCACGCCTTCGAAGGGAGGTGGTGGCGGCGCCTGCGGCGCGCTCTTTGTCCTCTCGCTGGGTCTGCTCTCCGTGCTCCGCCGCCGCGTGCAGTCGCACCGCTGAAGGGCGACAGACGGACGAAGGGAGTCAGAAGACAGAGGACTGACGCCTCCGCCAGAGCGCCGAAGCCGAAACCCGGAATCTGTGGCGCCGGCCTCCGTGCCGGCGGAATCTGACAACGCAGGCACGGAGGCCGGCCCCACGGTGGATCCGAGCTCCTGCACGTAGCGCCGTTCGTGAGAACGGCGATGCTGCTGGCGGCGACGCTCGGCAGTGCGTGGGGCGGGGGAGCTGTTCTCGCGAGCAGCTCCACGGGCCCGGAACCCCATGCCACGGCGGTGACGCGCCTCCCGGCGAATGCTCCTGCCCGCATTAAATCCACGCCGCAGCCGGCTGCCCGATTGCATTTCGTTTGGCGCGGGACAGGGCCGGACGACACTGCTTGCTCACCCCTATCTATCGCCATGCTCCTTCGCTTTGCCCTCGGGTTCGCCCTGGCCGGAATATCCGCGTTTGCCGTCGCCGGTTCCGGCGGCGCCGTTTCCTTCGAGAAAACTGCCGACAGTATCGTGCTCCCCGTGCCCGAAGGTTGGTTGCGCCTTCAGGTCTGCACGCCGGACATCGTCCGCGTCACCTGCGCGCCCGACCGCGCGTTCTTCGCCCATCAGGGCGCGATGATCGATCCGGCGCGCAAGCCGGTCGCGACCGAGTGGTCCGTCGCCGAGGAGCCGAAGGCGCTGTTGCTGAAGACCGCCAGCCTCCAGGTCCGCATCGACACCTCCACCGGCGCCGTGGCCTTCGCCGATGCCTCCGGGCGGCCGATCGCGAGCGAGGTTGTCGGCGGGCGCACGCTCTCGCCGTCGGAGATGCAGGGGCAGAAGGTGTTGCAGGTGCGCCAGCGCTGGCAGGCGCAGGCCGACGAGTCGCTCTACGGCCTCGGCAACCACCAGCTCGGCCTGCTCGACATCAAGGGCCACGACATCGACCTCTGGCAGCACAACACCTCCGTCGCCGTCCCGTTCCTGCTCTCCAGCCGCGGCTACGGCCTGCTGTGGGACAATGCCGCGTACACGCGTTTCGGCGACATCCGCGATTTTGAGCCGATGCCCGCCGCGCAGCTGCTCGACGCCGCCGGTCGCCCAGGTGGCCTCACCGTCCGCTATTTCGCCGGCGCCGACTTCTCGAAGCAGACGGCCGAGGCGACCGTCCCGGCCGTCGACATCGTCGCGCCACCGCGCGACGAGCACCAGCAGCTCGCCAAGATCCCCGACGGGGTCGACAAGGACGAGGTCTACAACACCTACGTCCATCCCTCGCTCAAGGTGACCGGCCCGATCTCCGTGCGCTGGGAGGGCAGCATCGTGCCGCAGGAGAGCGGCGAGTTCCTCTTTCAAGCGTTCTCCAACGGTGACGTCAAAATCTGGGTCGACGGCCGCCCGATCGCTAACCACTGGCGCCAGGGCTGGCTGGCTGGACTCGACCAGGCGAAGGTCCGCCTCGAGGCCGGCCGCCGCCACTCCATCCGCGTCGACTGGGTGCGCAGCGAGGACTCGCCCACGGTCCAGCTCCGCTGGAAGACCCCGGCCGCCTCCGCCGACACCTCGCTCTGGTCGGAGGTCGGCGACGGCATCGACTACTACTTCATCCACGGCGCGAAGCCCGATGCCGTGATCGCCGGCTACCGCTGGCTCACCGGCCCGGCCCGGCTGATGCCGAAGTGGTCGTTCGGCCTCTGGCAGTCGCGCCAGCGCTACATGACCGCGCAGCAGAGCCTCGACATCGTCGACGGCTTCCGCAGTCGTCGCATCCCCTTCGACGTGATCGTGCAGGACTGGTTCTACTGGAACGCCGACGGCTGGGGCTCGCACGAGTTCGACTCCGAGCGCTTCCCCGATCCCGCCGGCTGGATACGCGGCATCCACGAGCGCAACGCCCGGCTCATGATTTCCGTCTGGCCGAAGTTCTACCCAGGCCCGCGGCTTCCTCTTCCATCCCAACCTCGACGAGCAGGTCAACGACTGGCTCGGCCACAACTACACCTTCTACGACGCCTTCAACCCCGCCGCGCGCGAGCTGTTCTGGAAGCAGGTCGATCGCGAGCTCTTCTCCAAGAAGGTTGACGCCTGGTGGCTCGACGGCAGCGAGCCCGATGTGCTCCCCGTGCCCACGCTGGATGGCAACCGCAAGTACTCGATGCCCACCGCCGCCGGCATCTCCGCCCGCGAGCTCAACGCGTACCCGATGCTCAACGCCAGCGCCGTCTACGAGGGCCAGCGCACCACCAAGCCCGACCAGCGCGTCTTCATCCTCACCCGCTCCGGCTTCGCCGGCCAGCAGCGCTACGCCGGCGCCGTGTGGTCCGGCGACATCACCTCGACGTGGACCGCCTTCGCCAAGCAGATCCCGGCCGGCCTCGGTTTCTCGCTCTCCGGCCTGCCCTACTGGACGATGGACAGCGGCGGCTTCGCCGTCCCCGCGCGGTTCAACGCCGCCGAGGTTTCCCCCGCCGACCGCGAGGAGTGGGCCGAGCTCAACACCCGCTGGCTCCAGTACGCCGCGTTCGTGCCGATCATGCGCGTCCACGGCGAGCTGCCCTTCCGCGAGATGTGGGAGTTCGGCGGCGAGAAGAGCCCGGCCTACGCCGCGCAGCTCAAGACCGACCGGCTCCGCTACCGCCTGATGCCGTACCTCTACTCGGTCGCCGGCGCCGTCACCCACGAGGGCGCGAGCTTCATGCGCCCGCTCGTCCTGGATTTTCCGGACGCCGCTGCCCTGCGCGGCATCACCGACGAGTACCTCTTCGGCCCGTCGTTGCTCGTCAGCCCGGTCACGACTTACCGCGCCCGCAGCCGCACCGTGCAACTGCCCGCCGTGCCCGGTGGTTGGTACGAGTTCTGGACCGGCAAGGCCGTCGGCGGCGACAAGGCGGTCGACGCCCCCGCGCCGTACGACGAGATGCCGCTGCACGTCCGCGCCGGCGCGATCCTGCCCGTCGGCCCCGAACTCCAGTACGCCGACGAGAAACCCGCCGACCCGCTCACGCTGCGCCTCTACGCCGGCGCCGACGGCGACTTCACCCTCTACGAGGACGACGGCGCCAGCTACGGCTACGAGCGCGGCGAGTTCGCGCGCATCCCGCTGCACTGGGACGACGCGAAACAGACGCTCACCTTGGGCGCGCGCATCGGCGCGTTCCCCGGCATGCTCGCCGAGCGCACGATCCACATCGTGGTCACGCGGCCCGGAAAGCCCGTCGCGTTCGCCTTCGACGCCGCGCCCGACCGCACGGTCCGCTACGATGGCAAGCCCCTCGACGTGAAGCTCGCGCCCTGAGTCGTTCCATGCACTCCGCAGCCGACTCCGACCGATCGGATTGCGCCCAGAACGGGCGCGTAGGGGCGGCGTCTTGCGCCGCCCGTTCGTCGCAGTCGGCTCTCGGATCTGCAACGTCCGCCGGGCGTCGCAAGACGACGCCCCTACCTCGGCAACCGCATCGGCGCGGCTGATCGCAGCCAGCAACTTCGCCCGCAACTCCGCAACATCCCCACCAGTCATCGCCATGATCACACTGCGCTTCCCCTCCGCCGTGTGTGCCGCGCTCCTGGCCGCCGCATTGCCGGCGGCCGAGCCGGCGCCGCTCGCCCTCAACGACCTCGAATACCTCGAAATGCCCGGGCTCAACGTGATGCTCGCGCACGACACCTATCCGGAGGGCCACCAGGGCGGCGTGGGCATCATCCTCAACGGCCTGCGCCTCGCTACCAACGGCGACCTGCGCCTCGACCGCACGCCCGGCCAGTGGGCGCCCACGCCGGTCGTCGGCAAACGCGAGGTCGACCGCACCACCGGCGAGATCCGCGTCCACTGCGCGTTCCCCGACGAATCGCGCGACCGCAAGGGTTTCAACCCGATCGAGTACCCGGATCTGAAGTTCGGTTACACCGTGCGCGTCGTGCCCGCCGGCGGCTCGGCCTTCCGCATCCTCGTCGATCTCGATGCTCCGTTGCCCGATGCGTGGATCGGCAAGGTGGGCTTCAACCTCGAGTTCTTCCCCGGTCTGCTCTTCGGCAAGTCCTTCGCCACCGAGAACCGGACCGGCGTCTTCCCGCTCCAGTCCGACGGCCCCGGCTCGCTCGACGCCGCCGGCGAGTACCGTCAGGCCGCCCTGGCGACCGGGCGCACGCTCACCCTCGCCGGCGAGAGCGAGGAGCTCCGCACGACCATCCGCAACGACGGCCCCGGCGAACTCGAGCTGGTCGACGGTCGTTCGCAGCACAACAACGGCTGGTTCGTCGTTCGCTCGACCGTCGCCCGCGGCGCGACGAAGGGCGCGATCGACTGGCTCGTCACCCCGCACGCGATCCCCGGCTGGACATCAGCGCCGGTCGTGCAGGTTTCGCAGGTCGGCTACCATCCCGCCCAGAAGAAGTGGGCCGTGATCGAACTCGACCGCCGCGACACGCGCCGCCCGCCCGTCGTCGTCTCGCGGCTCGGCGCCGATGGCAAACTCACGCCGGTGCTCGAAGCGAAGCCCGAGAGCTGGGGCCGGTTCCTTCGCTACGACTACCTGCGCCTCGACTTCACTGCCGTCGCCGAGCCCGGCCTCTATGTCGTGAGTTACGGCGACCTGCGCACTCATGCCTTCCGGATCGCGACCGACGTCTACGCCCGGCACGTCTGGCAACCGACTCTCGAATACTTCCTGCCGATCCAGATGTGCCACATGCGCATCAACGACCGCTACCGTGTCTGGCACGGCTCCTGCCACCTCGACGACGCCCGCATGGCGCCCGTCGACCTCACGCTCTTCGACGGTTACAGCCAGGGGCCGTCCACGCTTTGCAAGTTCCAGCCCGGCGCGCCCGTGCCCGGGCTCGACCGCGGCGGCTGGCACGACGCCGGCGACGACGACCTCCGCATCGAGTCGCAGATCGGCACCGTCCATGGCCTCGCGCTTGCGTATGAGGCTTTCGGCGTCGACTACGACGCCACCACCATCGACCAGGAGCACCGCACGGTCGAGATCCAGCGGCCCGACGGCCGGCCCGACATGCTTCAGCAGATCGAGCACGGCCTGCTCACCGTCCTCGGCGGCTACCGCTCGATGGGACGTTTCTACCGCGGCATCATCGTGCCGACGAAGCGCCAGTACGTGCACCTCGGAGAGTTCAGCATGCAGACGGACAACGCCGTCTTCGACCCGAAGACCACCGCGACTCCGCCGCCGATCGATGGCGGCACGGTCGGCTCGCCCGACGATCGCTGGGTCTTCACCGAGGAGAACCCGTTCCACGAGCTCCAGACCGCCGCCGGTCTCGCCGCCGCCGCGCGCGTGCTGCGCGCCACCAACGCCCCGCTTGCCGCCGAGTGTCTCCAGGTTTCCGAGAAGCTATGGGCCACGGTCGATGAGACAAAGGGCCCGCGCGAGCCGTGGATGAAGCATTTGCCCAGCATGCGCATCCCGCTCGCCGTCGAGCTGCTGCTCACCACCGGCGACCGGCGCTATGCCGACTATCTCCTCTCCCAGCGCGAGACGATCTGCGCCAATATCCGCGGCGAAGGTCTGCCGCCGCGTTTCCCGCGCGTGGCGTGGATCGTCGGCCGCGCGCTGCCCGCGATCGGCGACGCCGCGTTCGCCCGCGAGGTGACCGAGGCCGCGAAGGTCTACCGCACGCAGCTTGCCGAGCGCGAGAAGGCGACGCCCTACGGCGTGCCCTACGAGCCGGCGATCTGGGGCGCGGGTTGGCAGATCCAGAATTTCGGCGTGGAGCAGTACTTCCTGCACCGCGCGTTCCCCGCGGTCTTCGACAGCGAGGCCATGCTGCACGCGCTCGACTTCATCCTCGGCTGCCACCCCGGCGCGAATACAGCGTCGTTCGCCTCCGGCGTGGGCGCGCGCTCGGTGACGGAGGCGTACGGTTTCAACCGCGCCGACCGCTCGCACCTGCCCGGCGGCATCGTCTCCGGCACGGCGCTCATCCGGCCCGACTTTCCCGAATTGCTCGAGTGGCCGTACCTCTGGCAACAGACGGAATACGTCCTCGGCGGCGGCACCACCGACTACCTGTTCCTGGTGCTCGCGGCCGATCACCTGCTCAACTCCACCCACCAATGAATCTCTCACTAGCCATCCTCGGCGGCCTCGCCCTCGCCGCCTGTGTGGTGCCTGTCGTCGTCAAGGCCGCACCGGCCGAGGCGATTGTCTCGGCGTGGTCCGGCACGACTTGGCACGGCGAACGCGCCTACGAACTGGTCACCGCGCAGTGGCGCGCGGTCGTCTCCGTCGAGCGCGGCCGGCTCGTGCACTTCGGTCCCGCCGAGGCGGGCGCCCGCAACCTCATGTTGGAGACGGCTACGCGCACCGACCGCATGGGCTGGAGCGGCCACCGCGTCTGGCTCGGGCCGCAATCGCTCTGGGTCTGGCCGCCGCCCAACGCCTGGGAGTTCTCCGCGGCCGAGAGCGTGAAGGTCTCCGGGAACCGGATCGAGCTGCTCATGCCCGATGCCGGCGACGGCTATCCGCGGCTCACCCGCATCTACGAGCCGGCCGGCGACCGCCTGGCCTGCCGCGTGGCCGTGGCCGCCGGTGGCACGCGCGCCGTGCAGGTGATCCAGATCTTGCAGACGCCGCCCGACACGAAGGTTGAGCTGCGTCCGGCGCCGAGCGCGAAGTGGCCGCGCGGGTATTTTCGCGTCGGCGGTGCGGTCGGTCCGAATATGCAGCCCGATCTGCCGTTGCCCGCCGGCGTGGAGGAAGTGTCCGGCGGCGTGGTGATGTCGATGGCTGGCAAGTCCGACAAGCTCGCCTTCCCGCCGCAGGCGCTCGTGGCGCGGATCGGCGGCTATCGGTTGGCGCTGGCGTTCGGCGAGAGCCGCGGGCCGGCGATGGCGACGCCCGACGACGGGTTCTACACTCAGGTCTACATCGGCAATCCGCAGGGGCCGGTCGTGGAGATCGAACAGCTATCGCCGCAGTGGCAGGCCGGCGCCGCCGGCGAGTTCTCGATGTACGTGAGCCTGGCGAAGGCGCGTTGAGACAATGCGATCGACGCGATCAGCGCGCGTTCGCGAAAAGCCGCCACGCGGGCCTGCGCCATCCAACGGGCGTCGCAAGCCGCCGCCCCTACGGTGGCGATTCCCCCGCCACGCTGAGCGCCGTTCCGGCGTGGCACTCCATTGCCCATTCGTGTCTTGCCCGTTCAGCGACGTCCGGTACTGCTGGAGCGCAATGATCGAGGCCGACACAGGGCTCCGCTTGGAGCACTCCGGAACCGCGGCGCGCGGCGCTGGACCTGCCCAATGCCGGTGCGTCACGCCGTTTGCCGGACGATGATGGCTCCTTTCTCCCAAACTGATGCGTGGATTCTCTGGTCAGTGGCAACTGATGCGACCGGCAGCACCTTGACGGACCTCATCGCCAAAGCCGATTTCGTGAATCATGCGATTCCGAGCCGAGCGGAAGTCGAAGCTGCGCTTACGAAGGGGATCCAGACCGGGCTGCTACTTACCGATGGTCGGTATGTCCGCTTTGCACCTGAGTGCGTAGGAGAGGTCAGGAAGGTCGTCGAGAAGCCCCGGTATGCTTTCGATTCGTGGACTGCGCTGCATCGATTTCTTGCGGGACGCGAGTGGCCTCGAATCTGCAACGCCTTGGTCGAGATCGAAGAGGCTGCGATGGAGTCTGCCTACTCCGACTACCGTGGGATGTTCAAGAAGCCGAAGGCGAAGGCCATGAAACGGGAGGGGTCATCGGGTGAAACATCGCCTTTCAAGCTGCGGCAGGTGCCCGGTGCCTCCTGTGTCTGAACGTTTGCCGAAGATGTCGTCCGATCATCGAAGTCTTGCTGTAGTGGTCTTGCGGAGAGTGGCGGGCGGCGGTTGCCTGCTGTTGGCTCTTCTCCTGGCTTTTGCGGGTGTGTTTGCGGCGATCGGAGGACCGGATGGGAAGCTCGGCTCAGCCGAATCCATCCGCTGGGCTGCCGGCTATGCTGTCGGTTTCCTTCTATCAGCCGCAGCGAGCTGGTGGCTGCTGAGGAGAAGACGGGGCTGAGTGAGTTTTCGCAGGGAACACGCGTTCTCCGAACCGGCGTTGCGCGCAGTGAAACTCGGCGACCGGCTGCGTGGGAACCTACGAGAGCCGGTCGTCATCGGGTTCTCAGCGTAAGCAAACCGTGATCTTTCTCCCGTGGCCGATCCGCCTCTGGCCTGGGCGAGCGGCATGGGAAAATCCGGTGTTGCCCGAGCCGGTGCGCGGCTGATCCTGTGACGCCATGGCCTACGCCGTTAGCCCCGACTACCGCAGCCCCGCCGTCGCCACTCCGTCCGACACGGGTTCCGCCATCAAGCTCACCGCACGCATCGTCGAGTGGGACAAAGCCAAAGGCAGTGGCTTCCTGCTGTTCGAGAAGCACCGCATCGTGGTGCAGCGCTCCGAGTTCATCGTGATGCACAAGCGACCGGAAGTGGGCGACAAAGTCGATTTCCGGCTCGGCAGGGATTCCGATGGAACACTCTGCGCCCAGCAGGTCGAGCATCACAACGATGGCGGGCGCATCCGGCTCGTGCATCTGGTTGTCCTGACCGTGCTGCTGACCGCGCCCGGCCTGGCGACGTGGAAACTGGTCGATCGCAACGACTGGCGGCTGGTCCTCGGTTGTGCGGCGGGCATGTCGGCGATCGCGTTCCTGATGTACTGGCTCGACAAGCTCCGCGCCAAGCACGGCCAGTGGCGCGTGGCGGAGAGCACGCTCCATCTCGTGTCGACGCTGGGGGGCTGGCCGGGCGCCTATCTGGCCCAGAAGCATTTCCGCCACAAGACATGCAAGATCCGCTTCGGACTCATCTTCTGGCTGATCGTCACGCTGCACCAGTTCGCGGCCTTCGACTACCTGCAGGACTGGACGGCGATGCGCGCCCTCAACGCGGCGTTCATGCGGCACACCATGCCCACGCCGAAGGGGTGAGGCTAACGCAGCTGTCGACAGCGCGATCCACGGCTCGGCTGCGGTGCGCCTCTCGTCGCGAGGTGCGAGTCGTGGGTAGCGAGTCGGCGGGGACAATACCGCTCCAGCGTCAGGGTAAATGGCGCGCTGCGGTCTCATGCCCCCTCGAAGGCGCGCAGCGTCCAGAAGTCGTCGGCGAGCTTCGGGTTGGCGAGGTAGTCGTACGGCGCGGTGAAGTAGCCGCTGCGGCCCCAGTCCGCGCCCCACGAGTTGCGGATGAGAAAACGTTTCGCGCGCTCGTCGTAGCCGACGGCGCACACGGAGTGGCCTCCGCATTCCTTCTCGCCGCGTTTGGGTAGATGGAGCACGCCGGTGCGTCCGACGGTGTCCGACTCGAAGGCGCCGAAGGTCGACAGGCCGAAGACGAAGGGGAACCCCTCGGCGAGGCATTGGCGCATCTCCGCCAAGCCGCGTACGCGGTGGTAGCTGGTCACCTGATGGACGGAGGCCTGGGCGTAGCAGCGGGGCGACGGTTTCTTGGCGAAGCGGTGGACCTTGTAGGGCCAGAGCGTCTCGTGGCAGACGCCGAGCTTCGCCAGCGTCTTCACACCGTTGCGGATCATGGCGCCGTCGTCTGTGGCGGCGGTTCCTTCGAGTACGCGGGCATTGTAGTAAACGAAGAGACGGCTGAGGTGACGCATCCGGCGGCCGGTGCGACGGGCAAGATACTCGAGGTTGCCGGTGAGCGCGTGAGCGGTGCAGCTGCCGATCGAGCCCTGACACTCGACGGGCGGGCACCACGGCCGGAGGTCGACGCGTGCGGGCAACCGGCGCGGCGGGCGGGCGATGGCGGCATAGAGCCTGTCCCGCGGATCGGGGCAGTCGGGTTTCCAGCCGTACCAAGATTTGCTCGGGAGCGGAGCCATGGTTGCTTCCTCGTATCGTTCGGGGCGGTCGTCGCCTCCACCGGAGTGGCGATGGCTTCACGTTGTACCTGGCCCGTTGTACCGCAACCGAGGTGGCGAGGAACTAGTCTCGGTAACTCGTCGGGATGCGGAATTCTGCCATCGCTTCGCTGCTTTCGGGGTATCGTCGAGCGACGAGAGTGCGGAGCGAAGATGTGCGCGCGGATTGAGGTGTCGAGCCGCGCGCCGGTAGACTTGCCTCCGCCGGTGCGGCGGCGTTTCACTCGGGCATGGCTGTTCCACGCTTTCTTCCCCTGGCCGGCGCCTGCGGCGCGGCCGTGTTGCTCGCCCCGCAGCTCGCCGCCGCCGTGCGGCCGAATCCGATTTTCTGCGACCACGCCGTCCTGCAGCAGGGCCGCGAGGTTCCGGTCTGGGGCACTGCCGACGAGGGCGAGCGCGTCGTCGTCGAGATCGCCGGGCGCACTGCGGAGGCGGTCGCGAAGGACGGACGCTGGCTGGCGCGCCTGCCGGAGCTGCCGGTGGGCGGACCGTACACGCTCACGATCCGCGGCACCAACACCGTGACGCTTCAGGACGTGCTCGTTGGCGAGGTGTGGATCTGCGGCGGGCAGTCGAACATGGAGCGCCAGCTCGGCCCGCGCCCGGGGCAGAAGCCGATCATCGGCTGGGAACGCGAGACCGCCGCGGCGAACGTCCCGCAGTTGCGCGATTTCTACGTGCCCGAGGTGACCTCGCCCGTGCCGCTCGCCGAGGTGAAGGGATCGTGGACGGTCTGCACGCCGGAGACGGCGCCGGATTTCCCCGCAGTCGGCTACTTCTTCGCCCGTGCGCTGATGCAGGCGCGCGGCGTACCGGTCGGCCTGATCCATACCGCCTGGGGCGGCACGCCGGCCGAGTCGTGGACGAGCGCGCGCACACTTGCGACGTTGCCGGGCTTTGCCCAGACGCTGGCGCTCCTGGCCGAGCAGAACCGCGATCCGGTCGGGGCTGCGCGCCGCTACCACGAGGCGCTTGCGCAATGGTGCCGCGAACACGATGCCGGCACTTCGGCCGCCACGCCGTGGAGCGCCGATGTGCTCCCGACCGAGGGCTGGACGAAGAGCGAGGAGCCCGGGCTCTGGGAACAGTCCGGCCTGCCGGGCTTCGACGGCATCGTCTGGCTCCGCAAGGAGTTCGAGCTCCCGGCGGCGGCCGCCACCGGCGAGGCCACGCTCGATCTGGGCGCGATCGACGACATCGACACGACCTGGGTCAACGGCGTCGAGGTGGGCGAGACCGGTTTCTACAGCACGCCGCGCTCGTATCGTGTGCCGGCCGGCCTGCTTCGCGCAGGACGCAACGTCATCGCCGTCCGAGTGCTGGATACCGCTGGTGGTGGCGGCTTCTGGGGCAAGCCCGTGCAGATGGCGCTCAGGCCGGACGCCGGCGGGGCCGTGTCGCTGGCCGGCACCTGGTTGCGCAAGGTCTCGGCGACGATGGCTGCGACCGGCAAGCCGCCCGTGAATCCCGGCATGGGCTCGGGCGTGCCGAGCGTCCTGCACAACGCGATGATCGCCCCGCTCCAGCCCTACGCCATCCGCGGGGCGATCTGGTACCAGGGCGAGGCCAACAACGGCGCGCCGCAGGCATACCGCCACCTGTTGCCCGCGACCATCGCCGACTGGCGCGCGGGGTGGGGGCAGGGCGATTTCCCGTTCCTCTTCGTGCAGATCGCGCCCTTCAAAGAGATGTCGCCCGAGATCCGCGAGGCGCAGTTCCAGATCTGGCAGGAAACGAAGAATACTGCGATGGTTGTCACCACCGACTGCGGCGATGCCGAGGACATCCATCCCGCGGACAAGCGCCCGGTCGGCGAGCGGCTCGCGCTCGCCGCGCGCGCCTTGGCCTACGGCGAGAGCGTCGAGTACTCCGGCCCTGCGTTTGCCGCGGCGAAGTTCGAGGGCGGCAAGGCTGTCGTGAGCTTCACGCATCTCGGCGGCGGGCTCGTCGCCGCCGGTGGCACGCTCCGCGGCTTCGAGGTTGCCGGCGCCGACGGCGTCTTCCATCCCGCGGCCGCTCGCATCGTCGGCGAGACGGTCGAGGTGTTGTCGCCCGCGATCGCGGCGCCGGTGGCGGTGCGCTACGGCTGGGCGAACGTCCCCGACTGCAACCTCTTCAACGCCGCCGGTCTGCCCGCCTCGCCGTTCCGCGCCGGCCAGCAGGAATTCGGCCTGCAGGACGGCTGAACTGGCGAGCGGCTTGCCGATCTCGCCGGACTGGGCGCATGGAACAGCCAGACTACATTTTTCGTACCGAGCGCCTGGGATTCCGACGCTATCGGCCTGACGATGCTGCGGCGCTGGCCTCAGTCTTCGCCGACCCGTACGCGCGGCGGTTCTATCCCGAGCACGGGCGACGCGAGAAGCTTGTCGGCTGGATCGAGTGGAACCTGCGCAACTACGAGGAGCACGGCTATGGGCTGTGGGCGCTGGAGCTGCTTTGCGACGGGACGTTCGTCGGCGATGCGGGGCTGACCTGGCAATCGGTCGAAGGCGAGCGGTGGCTGGAGATCGGCTACCACATCCATCCCGCGCAGCGCCGTCGCGGGCTCGCCACTGAGGCGGCGCGCGCCTGTCGCGACTGGGCCTTCGCCAATACCGATTGCACGCGGCTCTGCTCCATCGTGCATCCGGAGAACGCCGCCTCGCTGACGGTGGCCGGTCGTGTGCACGAGACGCGGCGGTTGGTGCAGTCCGCCTCGGGCGACAGGGTGGTGTTCAGCACCCGGCGCCCGCAGAAAGCTCGCTAGCGGACTCTCTGCGGTTGTGCGGCTGCTGCGGTGGCCTAGCTGCTCACCGCCTCCGGCCAGCCTGCGCGCAGCAGCCAGATCTGGAGGCCCGCGAGGACGAAGTCGGCGAGCGGGACGGCGAGCCAGCCCAGATCTAGGTCGCCGTTGAGGAGGCTGAACGTGCAAAAAAGACCAGAGGCGAGGCGGAAGAGGATGGTCAGCCGCCAGACAGAGCGGAGAAAGGCTGCGTCGCCGCGCTTCAACCACCGCTGAAGCGCCCAGAGGTAACCGAGACCGACGGACGCCACGAAGACGCCGACGAAGGAGAGGAAGAACGTGTCGGCCTCCATCTCGGGATCGGCGCCCATCGCGGCGAGCGTGAGCTCGGGAACGAACACGAAGCCGAGGCCGGCGAGGGTGTCGAGACCGCCGGCGATGGCGGTGTAGGCGGCGGCGAGCGAGCGGCGGCGCTGAGGAGTCATGGGCGCGAGGATGGGCGTCCCGGCGGGCAGCGTCGAGCCCGCGAAGGTGCGAGCTGCTAGGCCGGAGCCGGCGCGCCTTATCCGAGCAGTGCGGACAGCTCGGGGCTGAGCGAGAAGGCGGCGCGCACGGCGGCGAAGCCGTCGAGCAGCTCCGCGGGCGAGCCGGCGGAGGGGAAGACTAGATCCAACGACGCGCCGTTGCAGCGCACCTCGGCCGCCACGCCGGGCACGGTGAGCGTGCAGTCGCGGCAGTCGGACGGGTAGGCGACGGCGAGCCCGGCGTCGGCGTCGAGCGCCTCGACCAGGTCGATCACGGCCTCGACGCGCACGCCCTTGCGCAGGGCGAAGGAGAGATCGGTGAAGACGTCGGCGAACACGGCGTCGAACTCCGGCCTGCGGACGATTCCGGCGTCGCGGAGGTCGCGGAGCGTGCGGGTCGCGACGTAGCACGCGGGGTCGTCCGGTTCGAGGGAGTAGGTGAGCTCGAAGGCGAAATCCCTGGCGGTGAGCAGTGCCGACGGGCTGGAGACGGCGAGCGAGAGCTCGCGGCGTTTGTAGCCGAGGGCATCCCGCGTGCGCTGGAAAAACGACTCCGCCTGCTCGGTGAGCTCGGTCTCGCAGAGCTTGGCGAGGAAGGCCGATGTGGCGGCGTTGACGGCGGTCGGCAGGGTGTGGCGGCCCTTCTGGAAGCCGGGAAGCGACTTCACCGCGCCGCCGCTGCGGCCGACGAAGCTGAGCGCGGCGACGATGGAGTTGGACTGCTCGGCCGACATGACGCCGAGGGAAATCGGCGCGCCGTGCCGGCGCGAGCGCGAAACGCCAGGAGCTTGGAACCTGTGTCGGACGGAGCCGTTTTCGGTGCCGACAGAAGGCAACGAAGGGAACGAAGTTCCGGACGGTGACGTTCCAATCGAGGGCCGGATGGTTCTCCTTGGTGGTTGAAGTGAATGCGCGCAGGCAGTCGGCGGCTGTTCCCCTCGTCTGAGGTCCTTTGTTTCCTTCGTTATCTTCTGTCGTCTGCGAATAGATCAGGTGCGCCGCGCCCGCGTGAGCCCGGCGAAGCGGGCGATGAGCAGGAGCGCGCAGAGGAACAGCCCCACGGACATGCCCGACCACACGCCGACAGGACCGTAGCCGAGCGGGAAGCCGAGCATCCAAGCGGCGGGCACGGCGCAGAGCCAGTAGCCGAAGAAGGTGATCGCGGTGGGGGTGCGCACGTCGGCCAGCCCGCGGAGAGCGCCCATGGCGGTGACTTGCGTGCCGTCGAAGATCTGGAAGAAGCCGGCCACGATGAGCAGCCGTGCTGCGAGCGCGACGACCTCCGGGTCGTGGATGAAGCCGCCGGCGATCGCGGGCCCAGTGAGGAGGAACAAGGCACCGAAGCAGGCCATGAGCGCCACGCCGGCGCCGATGCCGCCGAAGCCGATCCGGCGGAGCAGGTGGTCCTGGCCCGCACCGCGGGCGTGGCCGAGGCGCACGGCCAGCGCGTGCGAGAGCCCGAGCGGGAACATGAAGGTGGTGCCGGCGCAGTTGAGGGCCACCTGGTGAGCGGCGAGCGGGACGGTTCCCAGCCAGCCCATGAAGATCGCCGTGATGGAGAACAGCGACGATTCGAAGAAGAGCTGCAGGCTGACCGGCCAGCCCTGGGAGAACTGGGCCGCAAGTTCGCTGCGCCGCAGCGGCGCGAACCAGCGCGGCGGACGTGCCGGGGCGAGGCTGCGGCTGCGCCGCATCTGCCAGCACAGCCCCGCGAACAGGGCGAAGCGCGAGACGAACGTGGCCCAGCCCGCGCCGACGAGCCCGAGCGCGGGCGCGCCGAAGTGGCCGTAGATCAACACCCAGTTCCCGAAGATATTGAGGAGCAGGCCGCCGAGGACCCAGTAGAACGGCGTCCACGGGCGGTGCAGTGCCTCGTAGTAGTTTTTCACCGCCAGGAACCCCAGTCCTGGCAGCAGCGACCATGCGACGATGACGAGGTAGGGCTGCGTCGCTGCGGCGACCTCCGGTGGCTGGCCGAAGGGGGCGAGGTGGCCGGCCAGCACGGTGAGCGCGGCGGCGAGCAGCACGCTGGCGGCGGCGGCGATCGCCAGGCCGTGGCGGAGCGTCTCGCCGGCGTCGCGCGGGCGGCCTGCGCCGTGGGCTTCGGCGACGCGCACGGCCACCGGTGTGAGGAGCCCGATGCCGATCAGGTACGCCACGTTGAAGACTGCGCTGGCGAAGGCCGAGGCCGCGAGCGGCACGGCGCCCACGCGGCCGATCATGATGCTGTCGGTGAGGCCGATGAGGATCTGGCCGACGTTGCCTGCCGTGATCGGCAGGGCTAGGCGGAGGGTCGGGCGCAGTTCGCGCAGGGCATCACGGAACGAGGACATGGTGACGGAGGAGGATCGCAGGATGGATTTCTGTGGTAACGGCACAATCCGCGAACGCGTGGGGGAGTGCGGGCGGCGGCGGAACGTTTCGAGCGTTTCGCCATGAGAAGAGACGGAGCGAATGGCCTCGACTGACGCGTCCCGAGGGCGATGTGCAGAGTGGGCGATGCAAGACAGCGCCCCTATGCAGAAGGTCGCTCTGTTCGCTTCGCGATGAATGCCAAAGACGATGAAGGAATCGTGCGGCGTTCGCTGTTGCCTGTGGAGATTTCAGCCCAGAGGCGGCAGTGCGCCGCAGTTGAGCAGGCGCGGGTCGGCGAAGAACTCCTTTGCGAAACGGTTGCGGTGCGGGCTCCAGTTGTCGTCCCAGCTCAGGAAGAAGACGGTGCGCGGGAAGTGCTTCTCGATGCCGTCGAGGAGACGGCGGTAGTCGTAGTCGCCGGGCGGGTTCGCCGGGGCGTGCGGGCCGAACTCGGCGAACCCGAAGGGCTTGTCCAGCGCCATGAGCGCCGCGCCGCCGAGGATGTGCTCGGGATCGACGTGGTCGGTGTAGGCGTCGATCCCGACGACATCGACGAAGGCGTCGCCGGGATAGTGCGCGGTGGTGTCGGCGCCGTGGTTGGGGCTGTAGACCCAGAGGAGGTTGTCGAGGCGCTTGGTGGCGGTGAAGTAGTCGAACATGTGGCGCCAGACGCGGTGGAAGACCGCCGGCTCCTGCGCGCCCCACCAGAACCAGCCGCCGTTCATCTCGTGGAACGGTCGCCAGAGCACGGGCACGCCGGCATCGCGCAGCTCGGCCAGGCCGGCGGCGATGGTGTCGAGCTCGGCGATCCAGCGGCGGTGGGTGTCGGTGCCGGGGACGAGCAGCGAGGCGAGATCGACGTCCCGGTCGCGTAGGCCGTAGCCTGCGGGGTTGGCGGGGTTGAAAAGGTGCGCGCTCGCGGTCACCAGCCCACCGGCACGGGCGTGGGCGAGGGCGGTGCGGTTGGGTGCGGAGAAGTCGATCCCGCCGTGCTCGAGTGCGGAGTAGTCGACGCCGACCAGCGCTGGCCGCTGGCCGGTCTGCGCCTGGATCTCGTCGGGGAACGTCGCGTTGAGCTGGTTCCAGAAGCCGGTGAACTGGCCGGAGAGGATGCGGCGCTCGCGGCGTGTCTCCATCGCGCGGAGCAGGTCGAGCAGGGCGCGGGCGGAGGGCGTGGCGGCGGGATTGGCGGGGGCGGCGGAGGGCATCGGAGTGGCCGACAGAACCGCGGTGCAGACAGCGAGTCAGCCGGGAAAGCCGGCCGATGCATTGCCTGCGAATCGGTTGGCCGGATGCGGACGAGTTCGGACCGCCGCGCCTGCGGCGGCATCGGGTGTTCTGCCCAATCTCCCTGAAAAACGGTCGCATCCAGCCTCGCGGCACATGAGCTGCTCGGTGGGCGCATCATGCCGATGTTGT
>Ga0209098_1000260_pt1 | contig 60175 bp, 53 predicted proteins | sample AD_JPNHW1_MetaG_FD_184429 | JGI IMG/M metagenome (GOLD analysis project Ga0209098, IMG submission 184429) | Active sludge microbial communities of municipal wastewater-treating anaerobic digesters from Japan - AD_JPNHW1_MetaG (SPAdes) (version 2) | ecosystem: Engineered > Bioreactor > Anaerobic...
GACACAACTTTTTTAAGGAATCTCACTTTTTATTTTAAAAAAAACATATTGCATTTATTTTTCCTTTGAAAACCACACTATTAAAGCGTTTTGATTTTTCCCTGCTTTTTTCCTGAGGAAACTCCAAAAAAATGGGAAAAATCAATTGTGAACATTGACGATTAATTTTAAATTTGAAAAAAAATAGAAATTAAATATCTAAGCAAATGTATACTTGCATCAATCGTGATGAATAAAATTCAAGCAGGAATTCAATGTGGGATTTATTTTATCATGGATATTCACGAGCGAGATAGTGATGTGCCCCGATGAATACATGGGTTAGCGAGAGAAAAAAATAATTTCTAATAATTTTTATTCAGATGAAAAATATAACTAAAAAATATTCAAATGGTGAAATTACTGTTGTGTGGAAACCCGATTTATGTGTGCATGCAGCTGTTTGCTTTACCGAATTACCCAAAGTTTTTATTCCTTATGAAAGACCGTGGGTGAGAATGGACGGAGCTTCTACCGATGAGATTATTGATGTGGTTAACAGGTGTCCTACCGATGCATTGACTTATTACAGGAATAATGTAAAAGATGAAGAAATAAAAAACAAAGCAGAACATAATACCGAAATCTCAATTAAAAAAAATGGGCCTTTTATTGTTAAAGGCGATTTTAAAATTACCAATGTCGACGGGAATGAAATTGTTTGTGCTAAATCGGCAGCACTTTGTCGTTGCGGGCTAAGCAAGAAGCAACCGTTCTGCGATGGTTCACATAAAGGGAAATTTAATATTGATGATTAAGTTAAATAAGTTGACAAGTTGATATGCTGAAAAAGAAATACATTTAATAATGAATTTATACTCGTTCTTATCAGGTTTGCAAAGGCAAAACTATTTAGAACGAGTTATACCGTACAGAAAACAAAAAATATTTTTGCAAAACTCTTTTCTGTCGGTATAGAATAAATCTTATTTGCAAACTTTGCGAAAACTTTTAACTCTTTGCGGTAAAAATATTTTAATGATTCATAGATCTGGATGAAAAAAAACAATCAAAATATAAAATCACAAAAGGTAAATAATCAAACCACAAAAAAAACAGTTATCAATCCTGTTATATCAGTGATCATTGCTTTTATTGTTCCTGTTTTACTATATCTGCAAACGGTTTCATTTAATTTTACTTCTTTCGATGATGAACAATTAATTTCGGACAACATCACTTTTCTTAGCGATTTTGATAATGCACCACAGGTATTTTTAAAAGAAGCTTTTATCAGCGATAAAGGTCATTTTTACCGTCCATTGCAAACATTGTCATACATGTTTGATATTTCCTTGTCGGGTGGAAATAATACATGGATGTATCATTTAACAAATGTTTTGCTGATAGGGTTTATTTCTGTCCTGTTGTTTTTATTTCTTCGCAAATTTTTAATTCCAATTAAACTGGCATTATTAAGCACATTGCTTTTTTGTGTGCATCCATTATTCGTATCATCGGTAGCATGGATTCCTGCACGTGGCGATTTGTTACTGGGTTTTTTTTCGTTATTGTCATTTTTGTTTTTTATCGAATTCCTTCAGCAGAAAAAGAACCCGTATTTATATTTGCACTGGGCATCGTTCACTATTGCCTTATTCTGTAAAGAAACTGCGGCGTTTCTTCCGTTTCTTTTCATTATATATTATTTTGTGTTTTCATTCGGGAAACATTTTGAAAAAAAATATCTTGTCAATATTTTACTTTATGGGATTTCAGGAGTATTATGGTTTTGGTTGCGTTCTGTTGTAATTGGAAATTATTCAAGTCCGAAAGATATTGTTGGCTTTCCTGCTTTTGTTCAAAGTATTCAAACCATTCCCGAATCGCTGGCCATATTTTTTATTCCTATTAATATTACAGCATTTCCTGTTTTTTCTTTTTTAAAAACCATTCTTGGGTTGATTATAATAGCATTGCTGATACTGGTATTCATAAAGAATAAAGAAAAATCCAATAAGGAAAAAATATTTTGCTTTGCATGGTTCCTCTTGCTGATACTGCCCACTATGTTTTTTAAAAATATCCAGATTGATTATTTGAATCATCGCTTCTTCCTTTCTCATATTGGTATATTATTATTCATGCTATTTGCAGTACCTGAGAAATGGTTCGATAAAGGCGATATAAAAAAACCGTGGTTGCTGATCGTCATTATTGCTTTTCTTTCTTTTATGACCATAATAAAATCACGTAACTATCACGACCCTTTAACTTTTTATAATGCGGCAACAGAAAACTCCGAATCGTCAATAGCATTCTACAACAAAGGAAACATTATAAAAATATATAAAGGAGATTTGCAGGATGCGATAAACAGTTATACTAAAGCGATAGAAATAAAACCCGATTACGCTGAAGCATATAATAATCGCGGTAATGCATATTTTCAACAAAAATTATATGACAAGGCAATGAATGATTATGTAAAAGCAATTGAGCTGAAACCTGACTATACCGAAGCATATTACGATAGAGGAAACATATATCTTAACCAGGGAGAATATGATAAAGCTATTGCCGACTACAATAAAACAATTGAAATCGATCCTGGTTATGCCCGTGCATATAATAACCGTGGTTATGTATACTCTCTTCAAAAAATATATGTTAAGGCTATAATTGATTATACAAAAGCTATTGAAAATAAACCGGACTATGCAAAAGCATACAATAATAGGGGTGATGCATATTACAGGCAGGGATTGAATGATAAAGCCTGCACTGATTATAAAAAAGCTGATGAGCTAGGTGATAAAGCAGCAAAAGCAAATATGGAGAAGTGTTGCAAGGAAAAATAAAAAAGGAATAATTTACGCTTTAATTTTCTTTGTGAACTTTGCAAAAAAAACATTGTGTTTGTTGCGGCAAATCTGTGGTAAAAAATTAATAATAAATTTTCTATAAAAAGTTTAATGAAACAAAATCAATCTCAAAAAAACACAACGATTAAAAAGCCATTACCACTGGCTAAAAAACAGAATCCTGTTATTCCTTTCGTTTTAGTTTTCTTAATACCTGTATTACTCTACATACAAACGCTTGCATTTGATTTTTCATTTTTTGATGACGATGTCATTATCATCGATAACATTTCTTTTTTGAGTGATTTTTACAATGCTCCTTTTGCTTTTCTTACCGATGCTTTTATTTCAAAGTGCAGTTCGTTCTACCGCCCTATGCAAACATTGTCGTATATGACAGACATCCAGCTTTCGGGCGGAAATAACCCATGGATGTATCATTTGACGAATGTTTTGCTTTTAGGATGTATCGCGTGTTCGCTTTTTATCTTTTTCAGAAAATTATCATTGCCTGTGAAACCCGCAATATTAGGCAGTTTGATATATTGCATGCATCCTCTGTTTATTTCTTCTGTGGCATGGATTCCTGCCCGCGGCGACTTGCAGTTGACCTTATTTTCATTATTGTCGTTTATTTTTTTCATTGAATTCCTTAAAACAAAAAAGAATAATTTTTTATTCTGGCACTGGATAACATTCACCATTGCTTTATTCTGCAAGGAAAGTGCTATGTTACTTCCAATCCTGTTTGTGCTTTATTATTTTTTATATACTAAAGAAAAACGTTTTGAAAAAAAATACTTTATTCTCCTTTTGCTTTATGCCATTTCAGGAATATTGATGTATTGGATGCGCATCAAGGCAATCGGGAGTTTTTCAAATGATAAAGATGAAGTAGGGATAATGTCTGTTCTCTGGAATCTGCGAACCATCCCCGAAGCCATAGCCATGTTTTTTATCCCATATAAAATTGCACCTATTCCGAATTTCTCTACATTAAAAACCGTTATGGGTATTGTTATAATTATTGTTTTGCTTATATTATTTTTCAAGAATAAAGAAAGATCAATTAAAGAAAAAATATTTTGTATTTCCTGGTTTTTAATTTTCATTTTACCTCCAATGTTCTACAGGCATCCTTATATCGATTACCTGGATCATCGTTTCTTCTCTCCAATGATAGGTGTCCTTTTATTTGTTTTATATTTATTTCCATGGGAAAAAACAACAAATAGCGACACAAAACGAACATGGATATTTATTGCAGTAATAATATTTTTCAGTTCGTTCACATTAATAAAATCATGGAACTATTCCGATCCGTTGGTTTTTTATGATACGGTTATTTCACAAAACCCTAAGTCTACGCTGGCATATTTTAACAGGGGATGTATAAAAAGAGACAGGAAAAAAGATATGAATGATGTTATAGCCGATTTTTCAAAAGCTATTGAGCTGAATCCAAAACATACAAAAGCTTATAACAATCGCGGGTTTGCATATGGAGCGCAAGGATTTGCCGATAAAGCTATTGCTGATTACTCTAAGGCTATTGAACTGGAACCGGATTATGCCGATCCATATAGCAATCGGGCCGGAGAATATTATAATCAGAAAAAATACGATAAAGCAATTGCTGATTATTCTAAAGCAATAGAACTGAAACCAAAATTTCCTGTTACTTATTATAACCGTGGAAACGCTTATAGCAGTATGGGATCATTTGAAAAAGCGATTTCCGATTATACTAAAGCCATTGAATTGGATGCCGGATATGCTGATGCTTTTTATAATCGTGGTAATGTATATAACTACCAGGGGTTATTGGATAATGCTATTGCTGATTATTCAAAGTCAATTGAATTAAAACCCGATAATGCTAATGTGTATTTTAATAGGGGAGTTGCATATCATTCAAAAGGTATTTCGGATAAGGCTATTGCTGATTTCTCTAAAGTTATTGAACTGAACCCTAATGATGCTGGTGCATATTTCAGTCGTGGAAATGAGTATATCAAAATGAAGTTATTTGATGAAGCCTGCGCCGATTATAAAAATGCAGAAGCGCTTGGGTTGAATGAGGCGAAAGAAAATATTTCCAAATATTGTAAATAATCTAAACTGTTGTATTGTTAATGTATAATCATTCTTGCCTGGTTTGCGAATGTAATTTTTTTGGAATGACAATAGTGATGCAATAAAAAAAGCGGAATTTAATTCCGCTTTTTTTACATTAATTTTTCTTTTAGATATCAATTCGTTTAAGTGTAAATACTTCTTTAAAGTTTCCGCTTTTATATGTCCATTCCATATTATTTGTATTCTTCTTGACAACAGTAACGCTGGTTGCGCTGGCACCGGTGAAATCGATCTGGTTTTTTGCCGGGCAATACCATAAGCAACTTCCTGAAGTACCTAGTGCAGTTGCAAAGTATGAAGTTAAGTTCGTGTTGAATTTGTATATGCAATCATTTTCCTGGTCATCATACATTTGATCGTATAGCTGAAAATAACCGGCATCGTTAGTTGTGGTTACCAATGTATAGCTGCCACCGCTAACTTCATAATATTCCATTTTGTCGATATTCCAGTTTCCGTGGAATTTTCTTAATCCCTGCTGGTTTACTTCACACGACATAAAAAATATGGTTATGAATAAAATTGAAAATATATATTTTGTTTTCATAGTATATGTTTTTAATGATTTCCCCAAATGAATGATAAAAAGGTATTGATACCAAAACTAGATGGATTGTAGAAATATTTATTGGTATAATAAGTTGTTTCCACACTTAACGGAGCAGCAATAAATACATATTGCGCATAGGGCTGAAAGCGGAGTTGAAGCGATTCGCTAAGTTTAATAGGGAAGCTTATATTTACAGTCATCCCCAAGGTGCCTGTTCCCTTTTTATCATATAATGCAACCCATTCAGCATTTTTGAATTCATCTTTCGGCGCTACTTTTTTTATTACTTTAAAACTTCCGAAATCAAATGTGATCCCCATTTTTATTCTTCGGTATAGACTAAAATATCCTCCCCAGCTTAATACATTTAAGCGGGTTTTGATATTTCGTACCTTATATAATGAATCGGTGTCTTCTTTGGCAATGCCTTCGGCTTCGGCAATAGCATGTTTATTTGCCCATCCTATAATCATTCCTCCTTTTGGGCTGCCAATGCGCCAGTCGGTATATATCCCCCTGAAATATTCAGGCATGTCATATTTTTTTTCGATGTTGGGATTATTCAAGTTGAATTCATACATAGGGATTTCAAGGTTGCTTAAAGGGGAGAACATGCGAGCATATGTCCATCCAATATTTAGCGAACTTACTTGTGCTACTGAACTATTATGGAAAATAAACAGCAGCAGGATTAATGGAATAAAGAGTAAAGTTTTTTTCATCGTATTTCTTTTTTTCAAAGATAAAAAAAACCTGCAATTTACATTACAGGTTTTTTAAATATTTTACTCTGACTTTTTTATTGAGAGTTTTGTTTCATCGGCATCTTTAATTTCTGTATAGAATTTTTTGAATGCATCGAAATCTTCCACTTCAATAACACGGTTTTTGAAAATTTGAGTCTTTGTAACGATTAATTCATCGGTAGTTTTAGTGAATTTTAATTCATATTTCCCGAATTTATTTTCAATAAGTATGTCTTGTGGCTTTTCAGCAATCTTGTATCCTTTAGGAATTTTAATATTTACTTTTTGAACTACCGGAGTAATATTCAGTATCTGTGAAAGGTCAATAGCTGTGAATCTTTTTTCTTTATTAAGAGCAGTGCTGGAAAGAATAGTTTTTACAAAAGGAATGCGGAAAATCAGCATGCTCATAATTTTTTCACCATAGTTTTCGGCTGATAATTTAATATTTGATTTTAAAGGATTTGAAATATCTTTAAGATTACCAAAATCAAAACTTACAATTTTCATATTTTCCAGAAGTTGTTCGCCAAAATATTCGGGAATGAATTTTTTCTGTTCTTCATTGGTCATGGGGTTTAATACTTCTCTAAGGTAACCGGCTTCTATGCCCTGTGTATTAACATCAGCGTTTACAGTAATTGATTTGTCTTCTTTAAAATCAGCATCAATATTAATTTCCTGCATATTATTTACAGGGTCGGAATAATAATTATTTAATTTAAAAATATCTGATTCCCCATCGCGGATTATTATTGCATGTGCATCGGCATCGTTTTCGTTAAGACAGAAATACGGATAATAGTTTGATGTGGGATCGGCAAAATATGTCTTCCCTTCAATCACGTAAGCAACAATAACATGATCGAACAGCATGCTGGGCATAATATATTTATGAAAATACCTGTTTGTTTTTACCAGTACGAAATATGATTCAATACCCAGCTGGCGTAACATCGATATCATAAGCGTGGCTACATCTTTACAATCGCCAATTCCGCCGGAGCATGTCAGTCCCGGACGTTTAGGAATATAATTGCTTTGCAGGAAGTCGACATAGGAATAATCAATATTTTGAGTAACATGATTGTATACAGCTTCCACTTTTTCAAATGGAGTCATATTGGTTTTGATTATTGTATCAAGAACTTCTTTTAACTCGTAAGTAGCTTCCAGTTTTTTATATGTTTTTTGTTTGTACCATTCAGGAATGGTACTCCAGCTTTTAATTGTGGTGCCCCAGATATATGCGTACGGTTCAATGCGGTCATAAACATCTGCTTCTTCTTCGTACTTTGGAATATTATTCAATTCCCAACGATAAAAGGTATACCCGTTTTCATTTTTCTTTATCACATTATCGGTAACTTTATGACAGTCATATTTAAATTCAATGCTGTCGGGGAGTATCACTTCTATTTTCGAATAATAAACAGGAGCGTCAAATGAAATGTAATTGAGAAGGAACATGCTGTTGTCGAATTCATTTTCAAGATAACCTTTGTAAGTACCTTCCAGCTTGATAATATCACCGGGTTCAAGATCTTTAAATACGACATATTCATAATTCATATCGGGAGTAATCTCGGCCCCGTTTTTCTTAATTACTTTCACATAGTTCAGCTGCCCTAAAAAACTGAAATTATTTTCTGTCCATTTTCTAGCACCATCTTCACTAAGAATTTTGATCATTAATTTCTGGTAAATATGAGTGGTCCTTTTTTTGTCAAGGCATACATCTTTAGTGTACATAAGTACTACCGACTTTTCATCTTTGTATTTTTCTTCCCATCCATTTTTGCTCAGAATATCATCAAAACTTTTCGTGGTAAAATATTCTTTTATATTATCTTTCTCTGTAAGCTTCTCCACTTTCTCTTCTATATCTTCACGGGTATAATTGGAATGCTCTAATGAAAGCGCTCTTTCGTAATATTCAATGGCTTTTTCTTTTTCTTTTTTATCGGAATATATATCGCCAATTGTTTCAAGAATCGATTCGGAATAAGGAGTCATTTCCAGGGCAGTAAACAAGTTAGAAAGGGCTTCGTCGTATTTTTCTTTTGTATAAAGGAAGTTTGCTTTATCTGTTCTGTGTGAACAAACATAAGGCTCAATGGATATGATTTCATTATACAGGTTTATAACTTTATCATATTTATTCTTATTTTTATAATAGGTGATCAATGTTTCATAATCCCATGAATAAAAATTATTCTTCAAACTTTTTAAAGCTTCTTTTGCTTCTTTTTTTCTGTCGCGATCCGTTTCAGGTTTGTATTCATCAGGTTTGTAGTTCTCGTCTTCAAGGTATTCTTTCAGGTCTTCTTTGTATGAAGGATACGCGATTGATTTTTCTTTAACATATTTCTTTTTCTCATCGTTCATTCCTTTTTTCTGGTAATATGAAATCACATCCTGGATTATAGAGTAGTTGAAAGGATAAACAGAATCGAGATGGAATAACAATTTTGCATATTCTTTTTCATCGGCATCCTGATCAATTTTATTCAGGCTCTCGTATGAAAGTGCAAAAACTGGGGTTTTGGTTTCATCAATATCATTAAGGATAAGATATGCTTTCTCATCTTTTTTATTTAATGCGTAGATCTTTGCTGCCAGGTATTTAAAGAAAACCATGTCGGGATTCTTCCGGTAAAGTTTAACAAAAAATTCTTCATTCTCTATTGATTCCACTGAGTTGATAGATGCTTTGCACAGGAAAAAATAATTAGCCAGCTCATCGGGATTTTTAGCTATTGCGTTTTTAAATATATCAGTAAGTTTATAATTGTATGTATTCACATCGAACGACGATGCTGAATATGATGCATTAAAATCAGAATTAATATTTTTTAATAATGTACCGTTTGCATCGGTTATTCTCAATGCAAATTGTGGGTCGCCAGAAAATGATGAACCAAAAAGTGAGGAATAACTATCGAAATAATCATTATATGAATATGAGAAACCGGATGCATCATGATAAGCAAGAAAATTGCCATTATCAGTATCATAATTAAGCGAAGCACATTTTACCAAAATCCTGTGTGTGCCTTTAGTTAAGGTTAATTCGGCAATATCATTATCCCATTTGAATTTTGAATTTTTATCATTCTGAAAAACAAGATAACCGTCTATCCATATTTTTATTGGTGTGTTGCGGGCAATGCGAAGCTGAGCTTTTACTGTTTCGGGTACATTAATAAATGTGTTTGCAAAATATACCGTTTCACTATAATCATCAGGAAGGTTATCAGTGAAAACAATTTTTCCATCATCGTTGCGCAGGTTTCGTTTTACCCATTTATAATCGATTCCGTTACCACTGTCGTATAATTTTGTTGTATCGAAATTGTCTTTTTCAATTTCGTATTCCTTCACGTATCCATAACCCGAAATACTTTGAAAAGGTCCAATTACGCTCCAATTGTAGTTTCCGGTGATTTCTGAAAAAGCTTTTTTACTTTCGGCAAATTTTCTTTCGTTAAACAATGAATATGCTTTTTCAACATTCAACAGGGTAGTGGCAGTTTTCAGCGAATCGTTACGGAATGAAAGTTTGTTTTTATAATTATTATATTCGTTGTTGAATAATAAATAATGTTCAGGTTGCTTATGATTATTTATAAGGCAATTGATATACTTGCTATACGAAATGTCATCCTGTACCAGTTCAGAAATATAAATCATGCCATATAACGCCTTCAGGTTAGTGCTGTCGGTTTTTAATTGTTCCAGGAATATTTTTTTTGCAGAAACATTATCATTCTTTTTTATTTCGGTCCACCCATCCTGTGCGATGCTTATAAAAGGCATAAGCGAAACAGAAATGTAAATTACAATTGTTTTGAAAATTTTAATGCGATTCGTCATATTTATTATTCGTTATTTGTTCAGATATTAGTTTTTATAAAAATACAAAATAATTTACATTTAACCTCCTGCTATTTTTGCTTTATATCCTTGGGCTAATAAATATTGTGTTACTTTTTCCCTGAAATTCCCTTGTATAATTATTTCATTATCTTTCACGCTTCCGCCTGTACCACATTTCATTTTTATTTGTTTGCCCAATGTTTCAAGGTCAGCATTTTTACCGATAAAACCTTTTACGACCGTAGCTGTTTTTCCGCCGCGGTGTTTGGTTTCAATGAAAACACGCAGTTGCTGCTGTTGCGGGGGTAATGTTTCGGGTTCATCACTATTTTGATAATTATATTGAAAATCTGGGTTTGTAGAATATACAACTCCGGAAATATTTTTTTTCTTTTGCATTTACGGTATGATTATATTAAGTGATTTGGGTGCAATTTTAATATTTACATTATTTGTTCTTTCAGCAGGGTCGCCATCAATATGACAGGAAACCTTATCAGAAACCTCAATTTGTGCTTCTTTAACTTTATGAATTTCCACATGCTTTGATCTGTTAATGTTTTTCAGGAAAAGTTTATTTGCCATAAATGCTGCACTAAAAACTGAAACAGGATGAATAATACATAAATCAATATAACCATCATTGATCCTGGCATCGGGAGCAATGGTAATATTGTAACCAAACTGGTCGGAATTGGCAAAACTCACTAATAAAGCGGAACATGAAATACTTTGATTATTAAAACTGATTTTATATTGCAAAGGTTTATATTTAAAAAACTGAACAACTACATTGATCAGGTACGAAAAGAAACCGCGTCGTTTGCTTTTTGCAAATTCCTCGGCAACTAAAGCGTCGAACCCAAGGCCGGCAATACTTATAAAAAGTTTGTCATTAATAGTTGCCGTATCTATTCTTGAAACTTTTTGCCTGTTAATTATGCCAATGGATCTTTTTAATAAATAAGGGATCTTCAGATGATGCGCCAGTCCATTGCCTGAGCCGACAGGAATCAATCCCATGATGGTTTCGGAATTCACCAATCCGCAGGCTACATCATTTGCAGAGCCATCACCACCAACAGCTACAACTATATCTGTTTTTTCCAGGGATGCTTTTCTCGATATTTCAATTGCATGATGAGCATATTCTGTCTTTATTATTTCATAAGTGAATCTGGAATGATCGAGAAATTTTTTAATAGCTCTTTCAACCAATACCTGCCTTCCAATGCCTGAAATGGGATTTATTATGAATATTATTTTCTTTTTTTGTTCACTCATTTCAGTTCTTTTATGGTCATTTTATTTTCAATCAAATTGCTGTTATACACCTGAATTATTCCTTTAACATGTTGTTCAATTTCTTTTTTTATAATAGAGTTTTTGTTGATGATATTATTTGTAAGAAGTTTATCTTTTGCATGATTATAAAGAGATAAAGCATGATTCCCGTCGAACACTAAAACATAATCGTTCATTACTACCTGGTATGTTTCATTTACATAACTTATTGCATAATGTTTATGTGTACTGTCGAAAACACTTTCACCATATGAAATAAAATTTTTATCAAAGTTAAGATAATCTAAAACAGAAGGCATGATATCGACCTGTTGAGTTATGGTTTTGCATTCTCCTTTCAAATCACTGTTGTGGCGGTAAAAAATAATTGGGATTCGGTACATCCCACAGCGTGTCTGGTATTCCGGGTATTGCGATTCCGAAGTGTGATCGGCAGTAATAACGAATATTGTATTATCGAACCATGACTTTTCTGATAGCGTTTTAAAAAATCTATTTAAAGCATAATCGGTATATTGAATACTTTTTAAAATTGGTAATTTCCCGCCTTTGAATTTATTTTTATATCGTACCGGAATATTATAAGGGTGATGAGAAGAAAGAGAAAATATTCCTGCTATAAAAGGTTTCGATGAATGATCAAGTGTTGTGGCAGTATATTGCAGAAATTCTTCATCGCAAATACCCCATTTGCCATCAAAATCTTTTTCATTATTATATTCTGTCCGTCCATAATATTTATCAAAACCGGCAGAATTTATAAATGCATCAAATCCCATTGTCCCATTTGTGCCACCATGAAAGAATGAAGAGGTATACCCTTCTCCTTTAAGCAAACTGGCAATACTGTTAAATTTATTTCCGGAATAAACCGAAGTGATGAAAGCATCATTCATTAACGAAGGAATACTTGCAAGCACAGAAGGAACGCCTTCGATAGAACGTTTGCCATTTGCAAAAGCATTGGTAAATACAAGACTGTGATTTATCAGTGAATCAAGAAAAGGAGTATACCCTTTATATTTACCATTATCGAGTTCTTTATTTAATGCACCAATATATTCTTTTGAAAAACTTTCGAGAATTATGATAACAACATTTAATTTTTTTTGTGCCGTATCTTTTTTATAATTATGTATTGGTGAAAATATATTTTTTAGTTCTTTGTCATCAAAATATTTGATATTCTTAACACCAGTTTTTCCAATAGTTTTTATAATTGTAAAAGGAGTATTTAATACCAGTGCTACATTTTGTGTCGAAGTATATTGCCCTGCGGTCATGATACTGATTGGGCGGAGCTGGAATCCCCCACGGAATCCAACAATACTAATACCTGAAATTAAAATAAAAATTAAAGTTTCCTTTAGATAGAAGGAAAATATTTTTTTCTTTATTGAAATTTCATCTGCAATAATTTTTGTTTTGCTAAAGAAAATCCATGTTAAGATGATTAATAAAATCCATACCAGGAACAGGTACCAGAAATCTTTTACATATTGGGGCAGGAGTGAAGTAAAATCGGAACCCAATCCCAGAACATTAAAAATATCGGCTATTGTGCGCGATTGTGTGAATTTAAAATATTCGCAGTCCAATAAATTTCCGGCTAAAACAATTGCTGTAGAAATAGTGAAAAGGAATTGTAAAAATTTTTGATATTCTTTGGAGTGCTTTAAATGAAATGGAATAATGCTAAAGAATATAAAAATGGAATAGAATGCAATAATTGCTGAAAGGTCGAAAAGAAGACCGTAAAATAAAATTTTTAAAAATTCAACTAAAGTTGTTTGAAAATATTGATGATTGAAAACGAAAAACAATATTCTTGTTAATGAAAAAAGAATAAATACGTAAAGTATCCTGGTGAAAAAAATCTTATAATAACTGCCTTTGAGTAACCTTTTCATCATGAGCAAAGGTAGGAATATTTTAAAAAGAAAACGACACGGTTAAGTGTCGTTTTAAAGTTTTAAGGAAAAAGTTTTTACATGAAAATCACTTTTACCGTCCTTACTTTTTCTTCGGCTGCATTACCGGCATTGTCGGCAACATTATATTTAACCTGGTACGAACCCGTATCGGTAGTATTTACATTATTTATAACAACTATTTTTGAAGTAATGTCGCCATCGGTGTCATCAGTGGCAGTAGCGCCGGGATCGGAATATGTGGTGCCTTGCCTAACAGTATACGGATTATTCCCATTCACCGTAATAACAGGCGAAGTGGTATCTTCATTTTTATCTTTACACGAAATTATAAAGAATAAAGAAATAGTTATAATACCGGATAAGATCACGTGTAATGTTTTCATATTGATTATGTTTTTAGCAAAGATAAAAAACATATAACAAAGAAGAAAGGTTAATTTGCGGAAAACTCAAAAAACAGTGTTAATATTTTAAAAAACTCAGATGATGCTGCTTCTGGGATTATATAATGATTATCATTATTATACCCTTCCATTGAAACAATAAAAAAACTATATTTTTCAGTATTATACATCGGAAGTGTAATTATTTTTGATAATATTTCAACACGCTCTTTTTCGTATTTTTTTACTGCATCCTTTTCTTTATCGGTTATACCAGTATATACAGAATTAAGTTTGGTGCTTAATTTTTTATTATAAAGAGAAGTTATTTTGTATTTTTCAGGAAGTTTTTGTAATTTTTGGCTATATAAAGCATTATTATTTTTTGTAGTTAAGGTTTTTGAATAGCTCCAACGGGTCTCATATCTTAAAACAAGTTTGCTAACAATTTTTTTTCCGTTTGTTATTATTTTTTCATTTTTTTCAGCTTTTGTTTCGGTCATGTATTTTGTATCAAAACGATATTCTTCTAAAGAGAAAATAGAGTCGTTGCGTTGAAATACAATTTGATTGCCCTTTTCTGTAATAGTCCACCCCTTAGGAATGTGTGAATATATTTTATTTAATATAGAATCGTTTAAAGATGATTTAAATGTGCTATCTGATTGTCCTAATAAAAATATAGGAGAGAATAGAATTATAAATATGATACTAATTGACGTTTTCATGATTTTTTTAATAAAAGCAATTGCAATAATTATACTAATGTAAAAAAAAAAGAGATACATGAACTCATGTATCTCTTTTTTTTTAAAAAATAGAATTATAATTTTGTCCAAGTTTCAGCACATACATCAATACCACCTGTATCATATGTCCAAGTGTAATTAAGAGTATTAATCTTGAAAGTAGTTCCATTATATGTTCCGGTTGTACCTGCTGCTGTTCCTTCACTTCCAGATGGAACGCCAGTTGGGTGTTGTGAAGGAACTGTTATATTAGCTCCACTTACAGTAATAGTTGCTACTACAGGATCACCCCATCCGGCAAAATTATGAATAACCAGTTTGTTATAATCTGTGCTGGATGCAGTAACGGTTACTGTACCATCCCAACCTGGAGCACCAGGACCTGAAGAAATAACACAACTTACATTATATGTACCAACTAATTTGTCAGCTCTTACATATACAGTTCTTGTTACTTCATCAGCTGCATTACCGGCAGCGTCAGTAACATTATATTTTACTGTATACATTCCAACCTGGCTTGTGTTAACTGTACTGGTTGGAACAATGCTTGTAGTTAAATCACCATCTTCTGCATCAGTTGCTGTTGCTCCTAAATCGGTATATGTATCACCAAGGTCTAAGGTAATAGTTGCTGCACCTGTTAACGTAATAACTGGAGCTGTTACATCATCTTTTGTACATGAAGTTAGCGTAACACCAAATACAAATGCTAACGCTGCTACAGATAAAAGAATTTTTTTCATAATAATTTTGTGTTAAGTTAATAATAAGGTTAATTTGAATTCATCTTTATTTTGCGACAAAAGTATATAATTTTTTTTAAATAAAAAAAAAGTTTGTCATATTAAAATAAATATTAATTTTGCCCACAGGTTAACCAAAAAAACAAAAAATATGAAAAAATTATTTGCATTAGCATTAGTAGCAGGAATGGTTACATTCGTTGCTTGTGGTCCCAGCAAAGCGGATCAGGAAAAGAAAGAAAAAGAAAGACAGGATTCAATAAATTCTGCTGAAAAAGCTAAAAGAGAAGCTGATTCTTTAGCAAGAGTTGAAGCAGATCAGAGAAGAATGGATTCTTTAAGACAAGATTCTATTCAGAAAGCTGAAAAGAATAAACCTAAACCTAAACAAGGTTACCATCCACAAGGACAGGCTCCAAAAACAACAACTTCAGGCACAACAGCTCAGCCTAAAGGTACCAGACCTGGTGGAACTACAAAGAAAACTAATTAATAAATGAAAATTTATTAAAAAAGGAGGATTAAACAATCCTCCTTTTTTTTATCAAATGAATATATATTTGTTGATTTTAACATAAATTACCATACCAAAATTTATTTTAAACTGTTAATAGTGATAAATACTTGATTTTTTTTATTATGTAAGTCGCTTTATATTAAGCATATATAAAAAATACATAAAAAATGTTAAAAAAAAAGTCGAAAATTGTTTTGTAAGAAATAAATAATAAATAATTTTGCCACTGAATTAACCTAAATTTTAAAAACACATGAAAAAAGTATTCGCATTATTTATTGCTGCTGGTGTTGTAACTTTCGTTGCATGCGGTGGTGGTAATGACAAAGAAAAAGAACAAAAATTAAAAGATTCTTTAAAAGCTGATTCAATTGCTCAAGCTGAAAAAGCTATCCAGGTAGCTGATTCATTAAAAGCTGATTCAATTGCAAAAATTGAAGCTGACACTTTAAAGAAAAAAGATGAAAAGAAAGATGAAAAAAAAGCTAAGTAATTTTCGTCTTCAATAAAAAAAAAGAGTGCCTAAAAGCACTCTTTTTTTTTATACTTTTACCAAAGAATTCAAATAAATAATTTTTATGCGTAATTCTTTCTTTACATTAGTTATAACGTTTCTGCTTTTAGTTTCTTGTAATACTTAAGCGAAAAAGATAATAATAATGAGCAAGCAATTATTGATTCTATTTTAAAAATTGAAAAACAAAATATTATTGATTCAATAAATAATATAAAGACAGATTCTTGTTGTTTGCATAAGCAAAATAAGATACCGGTTCAGCAAAAGGCAACTCAGAAAGCTAAAGAACCAGAGACCAAAGAAGAGCAAAATCTTCATATTGATAAAAATGGTGGAATTCATTTAGGTCAACCTAACAATTAATAAAATACAAAAAGGAGGGTACTTTGACAAAAACTGCATTAGTTGGCAATAAAGGAAAGGGAATACGTTCCGATTGTCATGTAAGCATTGAGCTAATAACCAAAGGTGGCGTTGACCTTAAAATAGAAAGTAAGGTTAACGTGATGTTTGGTAAAAGCATTCATAAATTAGCAACCGATATCCTTTCATTTTTTGAAATAAAAAATGCAAAAATACTTATAGAGGATTCAGGTGCGCTTGATTTCGTTATTGCTGCTAGACTTGAAGCTGCAATAAAACAAGTAATGGACTCTGATAAAGAATATTTATTACCTGTTCTTAAGCAAAATCAGTATCAGACAGAGAAAGACAGATTCCGGTTCTCCAGGTTATACTTACCAGGAAATACTCCAAACCTGATGATAAATTCCGGCATTCATAAACCTGACGGAATCATTCTTGATCTTGAAGATGCTGTTGCTCCTGATAAAAAGTTTGAAGCATCATTTGTTGTAAGAAATGCATTACGTTCTGTCGATTTTTATGGTGTGGAACGTATGGTTCGTATAAACCAGGTTCCTCGCGGGTTGGATGATTTGGAATTTTTAATTCCACATAACGTTAATCTCCTTCTTATTCCTAAATGTGAGAGTGCAGAGCAGATTCAACAGGTGAATAAAAAAATCGAAGATATCAAAAAGAAGAATAAAATTAAAGGAAACGTTTGGCTGATGCCAATTATTGAAAGTTGCCTGGGCGTTATAAAAGCATTTGAAATTGCTTCTTCTTCAGAAAATATAGTTGCTATGGCTATTGGATTGGAAGATTATACAGCAGATCTAGGCACTAAACGTACATCAGAAGGTGTCGAATCATTTTATGCACGTAGCCAGGTCGTGAATGCATGTCGTGCTGCAGGAATTCAACCGATAGATTCGGTGTTCTCTGATGTTGCTGATATGGAAGGACTGAAACAAAATGTATTGAAATCGAAGGCTCTTGGTTTTGATGGAATGGGTTGTATCCATCCTCGACAAATAAGGGTTATCCAGGAAAATTTTGGTCCGGATGATTCAGAAATTGAAAAAGCTAAAAAAATTGTAAATGCATTTATTGAAGCTGGAGAAAAAGGATTAGGTGTTGTTTCTCTCGGAACAAAAATGATCGATCCACCAGTTGTGAAAAGAGCTCAACGTACAATAAATATTGCTGTTAAATTAGGTAAACTAAAATCAAACTGGAGGGAAGTATAATATGGCTGCAAAATTTGTAAAAAATGCTATAGGACGCCTTGTTCCTACCGAAGTAAATGGAAAGCCTCAAATCCCATACATGGGAGTTGGTAAATATATTCCTACGGGTCATAAATATGCACCACTTATTGCCAGTTGTGCTAATTATCCTGCTGATGGAAACAAATTGGTGCCAACTTTAAAAGATGCATTAAAAAAAGCCGGGTTGAAAGATGGTATGGTCATATCAACACATCATCATTTCAGGAATGGCGATGTGATTGCAGAACAAATTTTCGATATAGCTGCCGAGATGGGAATTAAAAACCTTACCTGGGTTCCTTCTGCTTCATTTGAATGTCATTCTCCACTTATTAAATATTTGGAAAATGGTGTGATTCATCATATCGAGGGAAGTATGAACGGTGCATTAGGACGTTTTACTTCTGCCGGAAAAATGAAAGGGATGGGAATTCTTCGTTCGCATGGCGGTCGTTATCAATCAATACAGGATGGTGAAGTGGTTATTGATATTACCGTGATTGCTGCACCAACAGCAGATTATTTTGGCAATGCTACCGGCGACCGGGGACCTGCTGCATGCGGACTTCTTGGGTTTGCTTTAGCAGATTCGCAATATGCCAATAAGGTTATAGTGGTAACCGATAATCTTGTTCCTTTTCCTTGCATACCATGGCAAATTCATGGTAACTACGTGGATTATGTTGTACAGGTTGACAAAGTAGGTATTCACGAAAAAATAGTTTCAGGAACTACTGAAATTACTAAAAGCCCGGATAGGCTTCTGCTTGCTGAAATGACTGCTAAGTTTTGTGATGAAGCAGGAATTATTCAAAATGGTTTTTCATTCCAGGCAGGAGCAGGTGGAACTGCACTTTCGATAGGAATTTATTTCGCCGATATTTTACGTGAACGTGGCATGAAAGCCCGCTTTGCACGTGGAGGCAGCAATAAATACCTGGTAAAAATGCTTGAAGATGGTTTAGTGGATTACATTCTTGATGGTCAGACTTTCGACCTTGAAGGTGTTCGATCTATGCGTGAAAACCGGAATCATTTAAATACAAGTCCATTCACCAGCTATAATTATCATGGAAAAGGAAACTTTGCTTCTATGGTTGATGTTGTAATTTTAGGCGCTACAGAAGTAGACCTTAATTATAATGCAAATGTTGTTACACATTCTGATGGTGTACTATTGCATGGTATAGGTGGTTGGCAGAATTGTATATTCTCAAAATGTACAATACTTCCTATTCCTTTATTCCGTGATCGTATTCCGGTTATTCGTGATGAAGTAACAACAATATGCGGTCCCGGTGAATTAATTGATGTAATCGTTACAGAACGAGGTATTGCTATCAATCCATTAAGAAAAGATTTAATACAAAAGTTAAAAGGTTCTTCATTGCCTATTAAAACAATCAAACAACTTAAAGAAGAAGCAGAGGAAATTTGCGGAAAACCTGATAAAGCAGAGTATACCGATAATCCTGTTGCTGTAGTTAAATGGGTTGACGGAACTGTAATTGATACAGTTTGGCAGATACGCCAATAAACCTGTTTTAAATATATAACTATTCGCTATACTTTGCGTATAATGAAATTATATTGCCTGAAAATTTGTAAAAAAATATGAAAAGGCTTAAAAAATATATTGTTTGGATATATCATTTTCTCACTCATGATATCTGGCACATCAGGCTTGAAGATTTGCCTAAGGCGAAATCGTTTTTATTAAAACAACTTCGGATTATAGTTATTGCATTCAGAGGGTTTAAAGAAGATGAGTGCCCGTTAAGGGCGTCGGCTCTGACTTATTATGCACTAATGTCAATAGTGCCTATTTTCGCTATGGCATTTGCAATTGCAAAAGGATTTGGATTTGAGCAGATGCTTGAAGAGCAGATCACCAAGAATTTTACCGGTGAAAAAGAAATTATTGAAACTGTTCTGGGCTTTGCAAATAAATTAATAGAAGAGACCCAGGGAGGATTGATTGCCGGAATTGGATTAATCATTTTGATATGGTCTGTTATGGAAATGTTTGGCGAGATGGAAGAATCGTTCAATGAAATATGGGAACAAAAAGAATCTCGTAGTTTTATCCGTAAGTTCAGCGATTATTTTGCCATTATGTTAATTGCTCCTATCCTCATTATTTTATCAAGCAGCGCTACTGTTTTTGTTTCATCAACAGTAAATAGCATGTCGAATGAATACGCTATTATTGGATACGTGGGGCCTTTTATTTCATTCCTGTTAAACTGGACACCATTTTTCATAGCGTGGTTTTTATTCACAATGCTTTACATGGTGATTCCTAATACAAAAGTTAAGTTTACTTCTGCTTTATATGGAGGTGTAATTGCCGGAACCATTTATCAGCTTGCACAAATGGGATACATTGTTCTGCAATTGGAACTGATAGATATTAACGCGGTATATGGAAGTTTTGCTGCATTGCCACTTTTATTTGTTTGGTTGAGGGTAAGCTGGATTTCATTATTGTTAGGTGTTGAAATTTCGTATGCTCATCAAAACGTTCATAAATTTCAATATGATATCGATATTTCTCAAATTAGTGGATATAACAAGAGGTTGTTATCTCTTCTAATCACACATCATTTGATAAAAAATTTTGCTAAAGGATTAAAACCTCTTACTGATGCTGAATTGTCGCAACACCTGGCAGTACCTGTAAGAGTTATTCGTCGCATATTATACGATTTGGTCGGATGCGGAATTTTGTCGGAATTAAAAACACAAAATGAAAAAGAAACTGCATACCAACCGGCTACTGATATTCACAAGATGACTATTCAATACGTAGTTGAAAAGCTTGATGAACATTGCGAGGTGGATGTCAAGATTCATTCGTCCCAGGCTTTAAAAGATATTAGTGAATCAATGAAAACTTTTACAGAAACTATAGCACAAAGCTCTTCGAATAAACTTTTGATGGAAATATAAATTTACTTTTGAAAGCAGCAAAAAATATATTGGAATTAATTGGAAATACACCATTGGTAAAGGTGAATAAGATTTCCGAAGGATGCGTTGCTGAAATATTTGCTAAGCTCGAATTTTATAATCCTTCTTCATCAGTGAAAGACAGGATCGCAAATGCCATGATAACTGATGCAGAGCAAAAAGGATTGATAAATAAAAACACCGTAATAGTTGAGCCTACCAGTGGTAATACCGGTATTGGGCTTGCTATGGTTTGTGCAGTAAAAGGGTATAAGCTGATACTTACCATGCCTGAAAGTATGAGTGAAGAACGAAGAAAATTATTTAAAGGTTTTGGCGCAGAATTGGTGTTGACGCCTTCTGAAAAGGGCATGAATGGTGCTGTTGAGATAGCAAAAGAAATTGTATCTGGAAATGAAAATAGTTTTATGCCGATGCAATTCAGCAGCAAAGCCAATCCCGAAATTCACAGGATTACCACTGCTAAAGAAATATGGAACGACACTGATGGTAAAATTGATATTTTTGTTTCTGGTGTTGGCACAGGTGGAACCATTACTGGTGTAGCAGAAGTAATAAAAAAAAGAAAACCAGGTATAAAAATTATTGCAGTTGAACCTTTATCATCTCCTGTAATTTCGGGTGGAAAAGCCGGACGTCATGCTATACAGGGAATAGGTGCAGGGTTTATTCCTGAAATTTTAAATACAGAAATTATTGATGAAATAGTTTCCGTTAGTGATGACGAAGCCATTAAAACTGCACAAATGCTGATAAAAGAAGAAGGAATACTTTGCGGTATATCATCAGGTGCAAATGCTTATGCTGCTTTGCAGGTTGCCGGAAGGATTGAAAATAAAGGTAAGATAGTGGTTTTTATGGTTTGCGATACAGCCGAAAGATATTTAAGTACATCACTTTTTTTATAAATTTTATGACAGAAAAAAATAATTATAAAAATATTATTGATGAAGTTGTGTTCCAACTGAATTCTGAAAAATATAATTTTCTTCAGCATCGCTCTGTTCACGATGCATCCATGCCTTCTATCGAAAGCTTGAACACTTTAATGTTAAACATGAAAAGAGTATTGTTTCCCGGTTATTTTGGGCATTCAGAAGTGGAGGCAGAAACAATGAGCTATTACATAGGAGCAAACCTTGATATAATAAACAGGATACTTACTGAACAAATAAAAAGAGGATTATGCTTTGATTGCACTGATGGAAAAAGGTATTGCACCGACTGTGATAAACAAGCAAAAGAGTTGTCAACACAATTCCTTAAAAAGCTTCCGCATATAAAACAATTGTTAGCTACCGATGTGGTAGCGGCATACAATGGTGATCCTGCAGCTAAAAGTTATGGGGAAGCAATTTTTTGTTATCCCAGTATTATTGCTTTAACTTATTACCGTATTGCACATGAGCTTTTTAAATTGAATGTTCCTTTGATCCCCAGGATTATAACAGAGATGTCTCATTCATTAACAGGAATAGATATTCATCCGGGTGCTGATATTAATGAATACTTTTTTATTGATCATGGAACCGGTGTTGTAATTGGTGAAACAACTATAATTGGTAAAAATGTAAGACTTTATCAAGGTGTAACACTTGGAGCGAAAAGTTTTCCGTTAGATGAAAATGGCAAGCCTATCAAAGGAATTGCACGACATCCGATAGTAGAAGATGATGTGATTATTTATTCTAATTCAACAATACTGGGAAGAGTTACTATTGGAAAAGGTTCCGTAATAGGTGGGAATATGTGGATAACACAGGATGTTCCGGTTAATGCAAAAATATTACAGAAAAAATAAATTATTAATTCATCATTGGGTCGAGTGGATAATTGAGCCATGTTGAATACTCATCGCCTAAAGAAATAATCAGGTTTTTCCACATTTCTGCAGGAGGCTCTTTTAAAATTTTTTCTGATTTTAGTTTTTTAATTACCCAGGAATTTTCTTTTAGTTCATTGTTAAGCTGGTCTGGATCCCAACCTGAATAACCAATAAAAAAACGAATTTGTTTTTTGTTTATCTTTTTTTCTTCTACTAATTTTTTAATAGTGTTGATATCACCGCCCCAGTAAAGGCCTTCAATTATTTTCAAACTGTTAGGTATTTTATTTCCGATAGTATGTAGTACAAATAAACTATCAGTTTTTACAGGCCCGCCAAGATATACATCCGCATCAAATTCAGGAAAATCAACTATTACCTCATTTAGTTTTATTTCAAGTGGTTTGTTTATAATCAGTCCAAAAGAACCATTTTCATCATGTTCTGCAAGCAGAACTACAGATCTTCTGAAATAAAAATCTTTTAAAAAAGGCTCCGATATTAATAAGGTGCCTTGTGCCGGTTTTATATTAGCTGGATTCATAATTTACATAAAAATACTAAAAAGTTTAAATGAAACCTAATTTTTAAATAAACAATTTTGTATATTTGAAACAAAGATTAAAAAAAATATTCAATTTTATTTATCGTTTTATAAATGGGGAAATCAGATAACTTTTATAAATATCAAAAATTCAGAAAACAGTTTAAACGATTTTCATTCGAAAGTTTTGAACACAGGATATTGTCCCATTCCGTTGAAATAGCATTTAATTTTAATCTCGATAACATATATAATTTCCGTCCTTCTTATACTATCCCGTTAAAATCTTTTTATAAAATTAATGATTTTTCTGAAAAAGATCTGGATAATATTGTTTTCAATATAGGGATGATAGAACTTATAAGTTATTGGAAAACCGCGTGTCCTAAGGAAGTTATTGTTAAACCTTTTTTGCTGAGCAGGGAACAGATTGAATGGTGGAAAAATATTTATTATAAAGGACTGGGTGAGTTTTTTTATCTGAATTCAATTCATGATACGCAGGAAGATTTTATGAAAATTATTTCCGAGTCGGAAGATGTAGCTGCAAAAAAAAATTTTTCGCTGGATGATGCCAACATCATCCCTGTTGGCGGAGGTAAGGATTCTGTAGTAACTATTGAATTGAATACAGAGTCGAAAGATAAAAATTTATTGCTTATCTTAAACCCGCGTAAAGCATGTGTTGATGTTGCTGAAACTGCCGGCTATTCTATGGATAAGGTCATCGAGGTAAACCGAACCATTGATCCGCTTTTGCTTAAAATGAATGATGAAGGTTTTCTGAATGGTCATACTCCTTTTTCTGCATTGCTGGCTTTTGTTTCGCTTTATACTTCTGCTATAACCGGAAATAAAAATATTTTATTATCGAATGAATCGAGCGCTAATGAATCAACCGTAAGTGGTTCGGATGTTAATCATCAATATTCAAAATCGTTTGCTTTTGAAAAAGATTTCAGGGATTATGTAAAGAAATATATTTCGGAAGATTTTAATTATTTTAGTTTTTTACGACCAATTAATGAATTGCAGATTGCAAAATTATTTTCTAAATCCCCGAAATATTTCAAGGTTTTTAGAAGTTGTAATGCCGGAAGCAAAACCGATAGCTGGTGTGGTATATGTCCTAAATGCTTGTTCACGGCAATAATTCTTTCTCCTTTTATCAGTTCTGATGAAATAATAAATATATTTGGAAAGAATATTCTTGATGATGAAAAATTAATTTATATATTTAAACAATTATATGGCGCTGAAGAAACGAAGCCATTTGAATGTGTTGGAACTATTGATGATGTAAATGTGGCCCTGGTAATGATTATTGAGAAGCTTAATGATAAACTTCCTAAATTGCTTAAACATTATAAAGAAAGCAATGAGTATAATAAATATAAAACCTTTGACACTTCTGTATTCTTGAAACAATTTAATGCTGAACATTTTTTAAAAACAAGTTTTGAAAACAGTTTAAAAAAGCATCTTTATGATTGATTTGATAAAAGAAAAAATTAAAGGAAAAAAAATATTAATTCTCGGTTACGGCAGGGAAGGGGAATCGACATATTGTTTTTTTAAAAAATATTTTCCTAATGTGAAGTTGGCGATAGCCGATAAAAATGCAAATGCTTTTGAAAGTATAAAAAATGAAAAGATAAAATTTTACTCAGGCGACAGGTATCTTGAAGCAATACTGGAATATGATTTGATTTTTAAAACCCCGGGTGTTTCGCTGAATCATGTTAATTTTAAATTTGATAAGAACACAATTACTTCACAAACGGATATTTTTCTGGAATGTTATCATCGTCAAATTATTGGAATTACAGGAACTAAAGGAAAAAGCACAACTTCATCATTAATTTATCACATCATGAAATTATATACTGATGATGTGCTATTAGTTGGGAATATTGGTGTGCCTCCCTTTAATGTTTTTGAACAGATTCGTTCAACAACATGTATTGTTTATGAATTGTCATCGCATCAACTGGAGTACATTCATAAAGCCCCGCATATTTCAATATTGCTGAGTATTTTCCAGGAACACCTTGATTATTATAAAAGCTTCGAAGATTATAAGCAGGCAAAATTTAACATTTTCAGATTCCAGGAAGCTTATGATTATTTTATTTATGATGCCGATGATAAAGCATCGAGAGAGTTTATAAAATCGCAGGAATATGCTGATAACTGTTATACTTTTTCCTTAAAAAATAAATGCAACTTTGGTTGTTATGTTCTTGATGGAAGTATATTTTTCAGCGAAGACGGTGATGCATACCCGATTTATGATATTTACCAGGAACGAAAACTGAAAGGCAGCCACAACCTGCTTAACATTATGGCCGCTATTTGCGCCTGTAAACTATATGGTATTCCTGATAACAATATTATTGAAGGTGTGAATTTCTTTAAGGGTCTGGAGCATCGTATTGAATACGTAGGTAATTTTAACAGGATCGATTATTATAACGATTCCATTGCAACGATTCCTGAAGCAACCATTGAAGCCATTAAAACGCTTGAAGATGTGAATACCGTTATTCTTGGAGGTTATGACAGGGGTGTTGACTATTCATATCTTGTAGATTATTTGATAAAATCATCAGTGAAAAATATTATTTTTATGGGAAAAGCCGGTGAAAGAATGTATCAGATGATTTCAAAGAAAAAACCCAATAAAAATTTAATTATTGCCGATTCGCTTGAAGATGCTGTAACTGTTGCAAAGCAAAAGACAGTAAAAGATGGAATTTGTCTGCTTTCACCTGCCGCTTCGAGTTATGACAGTTTTAGAAATTTTGAAGAAAGGGGAGAGGTATATAAAAAAATAGTGAAAAGCGTTTTATAACTTCTCACTACCTTTTCAACTCTTTTGGTTTATTTATTCCGTTGTCGTTTCAGTTTCTTTTTTCGCTTTTTTAACCGGGGCTTTTTTTACAGCGGTTTTTTTAGTATCAGATTCAGAAATAACTTCTGTAATCTTTTTTTCGCTTTTTGCCGTATTAACCGGTTTAGCAGGGTATGTTCCTTTTCTTTTCTTTTGGCGGGTTATACCATAACTGCCCATTGATATTTTACCTCTTTTTGATTTTTTGTCTCCTTTTCCCATATAATTTATTATTTAAGGTTAAGTATTACAAATATAAAAATTTTCTGAAAAAATATTTTCATTTTGAATTTATAATTTTTTCAACATATTTTTTTTCTAATGAAATTGCATCCTGTATTGTATTTTTAACCCATTCTATTTTCATATCGATTATTTCATTTTTGTCCAGTTGCCAGTGTATATTACTGTTTCGTAAACGTTGTGATAAAGAATATAAAGCAATAGCAACAGATACTGAAATATTAAAACTTTCAGTAAATCCATACATAGGGATTTTAACAAAACCATCAGCTGAATTAATTGCCTCTTCAGTAAGTCCATTCTTTTCCGTTCCGAACATTATAGCTGTCTTCTTTGATATATCAACGTTATCAATCAAACTATCATTATTGTGGGGCAAAGCTGCAAGAACAGTATAACCTTTCTTTTTTAAATAGGAAATGCAATCTGTAGTATTATTTTCTTTTTGATTGTATTTGAAAAGGGATAACCATTTTGAAGAACCCAATGCAACATCAGGATTCACATTATATGTATTTGCATTTTCAATGATATGAACATCCTGTATGCCGAAGCAATCACATGAACGCAGCACAGCGCTTGCATTATGCGACTGGTAAATATCTTCAAGGACAACAGTTAAATGCCGGGTGCGGAATGCTGCTATCTCATCAAAGCGTTGCTTGCGGTTATCGGTAATAAAACCAGCCAGGAAATCGTATAACCCTGTTTTTTGTTCATATGTAAGTTTACCGGTCATTATAAATTATTTGATTTTGACATGATGTTGGCAAGTTTGAATAAAACCCTTGCTGCAACATTTGCATCCCATTCATTTTTGCTGATTCCTGTTTCGCATAAATCGAAACCTATTATTTTTTTCTTTGATGAAACTAACATTTCGAAAAGATAAAAAATCTCATGTATGTCGAAGCCGCCGGGGACAGGTGTTCCGGTGCACGGACAAAGTTTTGGGTCTAACCCGTCAATATCAAAACTGATGTAAATTTTATCGGGAAGTTCGCTGATGATTTCTTTGCAGATTTTTTCCCAGCTTATGCCTTTGAATTTTTTCCCGTTTATATCCCTGTCGAAAAAAGTTTTAATTCTTTTTTTATTCTTTTGAATCAGGTTGTGTTCATCTTCGCAATAATCGCGGATGCCAAGCTGTACCAGTTTTTTTACCTGTGGTATTTTTAAAGCATTAAACATTATTGATGCATGAGAATAAGTAAATCCTTCATATGCATCACGAAGGTCGGCATGAGCGTCGATTTGTAAAATTCCGAAATCGCTATGTTTACCTGAAAGTGATTTTATAAAACCTAAAGGCGAACTATGATCTCCGCCAATAATACCAACAAGTTTGTTCTTGCTGATATATTTTTTTGTTTCTTTTGCAACCCATTCATTCAATTCGGAGCAACCCTGATTTACAATGTTTAGTTTTTTCTGAATGACTGAAGTGCTAATGTTTTCGCCTGATGCAAGCGATTCAATAATGGATGATGATAATTGTTTTAGTTTTTTATTTTTTGAAATAATTTCTTTTGGAATATTAGTCATCGCATACCCTGTTTTCCAGGCATCTTTTTTTATCGGGTCAAATAAGTCAACCTGGAAAGATGCGTTGAATATGGCTTCGGGAGCATGAGCTGTGCCATCGTTATATGAAACGGTAACATCCCATGGAACGGGCACAAATACTATATTTGCAGAGTTTGTATCGTAAGGAAGCCCGAAAATATTATTGTTGATATTTCCAATATCATTTGGATTGAAATCATTCATGTAATAAAGTGTTAAAATTATTTATAGTACACAAAAGTACAAAATGTAAAATAAAAAAAAAGTCTCCCGGGCGGGAGACTTTTTAGAAGATTAGCAAAGCAAAAATTATTTTACTTTAGCAGCTAATTCAGCACCAGCTTTGAATTTTGCAACTTTCTTAGCAGCAATTTTAATTTCTTTACCAGTCTGAGGATTGCGTCCTTTTCTAGCAGCTCTTTTAGCTATTGAGAAAGTTCCGAAACCTACTAATGCAACTCTTTCACCTTTTTTAAGAGCTTTTGTAGTAGATGATACGAATGCATCTAATGCTGATTTTGCAGCAGCTTTAGTGATTTTTGCTTCTGAAGCCATTGCTTCAATTAATTGTGCTTTGTTCATACCTTTTTGTTTTAGGTTAATTAATTGGTTTTTTAATTACAGCGCAAATATAGGTATAATCAGCGAATCCGCAAGCACTTCACTTCTAAAAAGTGCGATTTTGTTAATAAATTGGCGTTTTTGTTAACAACTCTCGATGAAAATGCCTGAATTACTTAGTAAAAACAGCTTATTTGAAGTTAAATAAGGTTTACGCTCCAGTTGTCATCTATTGGAAATCCGCATAAAAACTGGGGAATGGTCATTTTTTTCTTTGAATGCAATTGAATTTCCACAAGATTTATGAAACCACCAGGAACAGCAACGTTTATCTGAGTTCGGCGGTCGGTCAGTATTTTTCCTGTTTTATAATTATGTGTTTCTTTTCGTTTGGTACAGCGGAATACCTTAATATAATAGGGAGTGCCTTCAGGTGAAATTAATTCGGTGTGTGCGGCAGGGTAAGGACTTAGACCGCGGATGTGGTTGAAAACACTGTCGATTCCCGCATTCCAGTTTATTTTACAATCGTTGGAAAAAATTTTAGGAGCATTATTTAAAACAATATTTTCTGTTACAAATTTGTTTTGAGGAATGGTTTTAATATTTCCATTTTCTATCATTTGAACAGTTTTTAAAACAAGATCCGAACCGATATTCATTAATTTATCATGAAGTTCACCTGCTGTTTCATCAGGATTTATGGGTGTTTCCTGTTGTAATAAAATATTTCCCGTGTCAATATTTTCATTGATGAAAAAAGTAGTAACTCCGGTTTTGGTTTCTCCATTCATGATAGCCCTGTTGATTGGAGCAGCGCCACGATATTGCGGAAGCAGTGAAGCATGAAGGTTGAAAGTTCCTATTTTAGGGAGTTTCCAGATGGCTTCGGGAAGCATACGGAATGCAACCACAATTTGTAAATCGGGATTAATTTCCGAAAGTTCATTAATAAAATTTTCATCTTTCAATTTTACCGGTTGCAGAATTTTTAATCCTTTTTCTTTTGCAAACAAATAAACAGGAGAGTGTGCAACTTTTAATCCTCGCCCGCAAGGCTTGTCGGGTGCGGTGATCACAGCAGAAATGTTAAAACCGTTTTCCAGTAAAAGTTTAAGTGGGGCAACTGCGAATTCGGGCGTGCCCATGTAAACGATATTTAAATTTTTTTTCATTAAAGTTTATTTTGAACATGGGTATAGGGGTATAGAGGTATAGGGGTATAGGGTATAAGTTTATAAAGATTTAATTCGATATTTTAATTTTCCATATTCCACTTTCCATATACCATATACCATATACCATATACCATATACCATATACCATATACCTTTATACCTTTATACCTTTTCCCTTTTTATTTCCAGATAACCCTTTTTGTAGAGCCACCATTTTAATTACCGTATAAGCTGCTTCATCGCCTTTGTTTCCATGTTTTCCGCCAGAGCGGTCTTTTGCCTGTTGCTGATTGTTTGTTGTCAGTACTCCGAAAATTACCGGTTTTTTATAAAGAATTCCCACACTTGAAATTCCATTTGCAACAGCATTACATATGAATTCAAAATGACGTGTTTCGCCCTGAATAACGCAACCCAGGCAAATAACAGCATCTGCTTTTGTATTTTCCAAAATGAACTGGGCGCCTGAAGGTAGTTCAAAGCTTCCGGGTACATTAATTTTTATAATGTTGGTTTTTTTTACACCATATTTAATTAATGTATTATAAGCGCCTTTATACAGCTTCCCTGTGATTTCTTCATTCCATTCGGAAACAACTATCCCAAACGACATTTTTGAAGCTGAAGGCATATTTCCCTGTTTAAAGGGTGAAAGGTTTTTTAGTTTTGATGACATAATCCTATTTGTATTTATCAATGATTGAAAACAAAAATAGCAGAAATTTTCATTTCTGCTATTTTTAATACAGGTAAAAGTAAAATTATTCTTTAGAAGAACTAAGAGCTTTGGCTCTTGTTATATATTTATCAATTTCGCGCCATTCAACGCTTTTGTAATAATCAGTACGAATACGCTCGTATAATTTTAGTGCTTCGTCATAGTTGCCCATAACTTCATATGTCCATCCTGCTTTCATTAAAAAGAATGGGGTACTGAATTGATTATTGTTCATATCGGCAGCTTCCATGTATTGCTTTAATGCTTTATCATTATCGCCGAGTTCCATATATGCATCGCCAATAGCTCCGGTAGCCATAGGTGCAACTAACTGGTCGTCGGAATCAAAATCTTCAAGCTGATCAATTGCTTCTTCATATTGACCTTTTTTTAACAAACACATTCCTGCATAATAATGTGCAAGATTTGAAGCTTTGGTCATTCCGTATTCATCAATAACTTCAAGGAACCCGATATTGTTTCCATCGCCATTGAGAGCCAGGTCGAGTGAATCTTTTTCAAAATAACGTTCTGCCCAGAACATTTGTTTTTGTGCTTCTTCCTCTTTTGGTTCAAGATAGAATTTCTTGAAAAGCATATATCCGCCAACTACTACTACAATAGCCCCAATGACGTACATTATGATTTTCTGATTCTTCTCAATATATTTTTCGGTTTTACTAAGCGCTTCCTCAACTGCAGAAATATTCTTGTCGCCTACTGATTCTTTATCTGATTTTGCCATTTTAAATTTTATTTTGAGACTGCAAAATTAATTTTTTTTTTATATTAACAATATATATGGTGTAAATAATAATTTTTTATTCAGGTTCAAGTTGTTAAAAGTTAGTAAAATTATAAAATATCTACGCGGAAAATAATATAAAAACATCAATAATACCAAGGATTATATATAACATTGCCATTAACCCGCTTGTTGAAAAAGGTCGTGGCATTTTTAATTTATTCCAGTTAACTTTTGGCTTATTCAAAAATTCAAGATAAGAATCACGATATTTTTGCTTCCAGTAATTTTCAGGAATAATACCATTAGGATTAGCACTTTTTTTTATTAAACCAAGTTTATCATTTGCGTCGAATATCCAATTTAATTTTAGCCACATTAATCTACGGTGACGGCAAACAATTATTAATCCTAATAATGCAAATGAGATATCAATAATACTGCAAACATAAATTAGATTAATATGATAAAGATAAGTAGCGGGTTCGCTTTTTATTTTATCAACAAAAGCGAATAATCCAGCATGTGCGGCAGCAATTAATCCTAATGCCGACCATTCCTGTATGCGGGAATGATGAATATCGCGCCATTCGTTTTCGATCAGGAACCTGTAGCTTTCTTCGCTTGGTGTTGGCATATGAGTATTATTTAAGAATTGGTCAAAGATATTAAATCTATACTATCAATGCAGCTTTTTAAATGCTTTTCAAATTACGATGTTGTTATGTTTATAACAATGTTTTTACACTTATTACTCATTTTATGTGATTTGTTTTTATTTTTTCTTTCCAAATTTTATTTCATATCCAATAGTGAATAGGAAATACAGATGCTGTGGGTTTCTCGATATTCCGATTACTTTTTCATCTGTTAATTGTGAATGATCAAATCGACCATGAATTAATTGTGAATTGCCAAAATTACTTATGATAATTCCTGATAATTGTAAATAAAGTTTGCTGTTATATTGAACCCTGTAAGAAGGTTCGCAAGCAAAACTCCATTTATGTTGAAAGTCGCCAGTGCTGTATGTGTCGTATGTAATGAAATTATCCTCGGGGTTTTCGCTAAAGCAATGATAGTAATAATATTTGTCGAAATAATTTGCGCTAAGTTTAATAGCAAAACCATAATTCACACTATTCAGGTTATAGATGTATGTAGGTTGGATAAAAAACTTATGATAAATCGTATTGCTTTTCATGCTATACCATGTCCCATGTTCTATCATTGCTCCCATATCCCATGGTAAATCAGTTATTGTGGATGTGTTGCTGAAGTAACCATAGCCAGCCTGCGTTTCGAAATAATTTTTATCGTTTAATTTCTTATAATAAATTCCTGCAATTTCACAACCAATTTGTTTTCTAAAACCACCATTAATACCTGTATACAATCCTATGTTTTTTGAAAGTGCAAAATTTGATTGTGCTTCGTAATGATTTAAGAATAATGTAAGCTTTAGATTTTTTTCATTTTCTTTTTCAAAATAATTGATATTGGGCGCTGAAGCTATATAAGCTCTTTGAAACATCATTGAACATGATGATAACAATACCATGAATATTATTGAAGAAAAAATGAAAGCAATTTTTTTATTCATGTATAAATTTAAGATAATGTTTATAACGGTTTTTTTATTGCAACGTATTCTTTAAATAAAATTATGTTGTGTAAATTTAATTATCATTTCAAATTTATTACATTCAAACTAAACTAGCAAATCTGTATGAATGTCAACAGGCATCAGTCGTTCTGAATTATTCTCTTGGTTTTTAAAGCATAACCAAGACCAAGCCCGATCATAGGCTTAATAAATTGCTTTCTGTCAAAAGCTACATCAAATAATGGGGTGAACCCTAACTTAAATAGTAATCCATTTTTTTGATATCTATACCCAACTGTCATTGTAAAAGTATTATCTAAGTCATTTTTATTCCAATGTCTATAAAGCCCGGCACCTAGCTCAAATAAATTATGTTTCTTTCCCCAAAAATAATTTGTCATAATAATACAGCCCATATATCCAGCAAGATAATTTATTCCACCTCTTGCCGAGAAATTATTTTGGATATTATGAGTGAGTATCCATTCATAATTAATGGAATAACTACATGCATTTCCTCCAATCTCAAAATATATACTAGAGCGTCTGTAGAATGCAGTGCTGTCCTGTGAAGCGCATTTTCCTGCAATTAAATATAACGAAAATAAAGTCAGTAATCTTAAAACAGTATTTTTATTCATATTATCAAACTTGGTGTTAAATGTCGTTTGTAATTGTAGTGAATAGACACAAACTCACAGTATTTATTTTAAATCTTTTGTTTGTTCAGTTGTCATTGTGATTTTTCCGTTACTATTTAATTTCCCATTCTTATACTCACAATAATATTTTCGTGTGCTTTCAATTGGATTTCCTTTTCTGTCAAATTCAACTGTACGAATAGTATCTACACAATAAATTGTCAAATCATTTTCTATTATTGTAGTCTGAGGATTACAGTCTAATCCTGGTCCACCGCCGCCACACCCACTTACACATAATATTTCTTCGTTTATTTTTTTTCCTGTCTTGTCAAATGTTATCAGAGTAGGTAAAATAATATCTGCGGGATTTAAAACTATTAATGCATAGAAATTATTAGTATCGGGGAGCATGCCATAATACATACAATAAAATTTTATAAAAGAAGTATCGCTTTTGGAGTTTTTGTCACAACTAAAAGCAAGACCATTGGTTTCAATTTCCCCTTCTCTTATTTGTAATGGTAATTTAAGAATTTTAAATTTCTTTAATAATTGTTTGAATGAATCAGTAGCATTGTCTTTTCTTTTATCAATACATGATGAACAAGAAAGAAGTCCTATGCCTAAAATTAAAATAAATATATTAAAATGTTTTCTCATAATATTAATACTGAATGCTAATGAGCTCTTAGCTGCCACTAGCCTTTTAAAGTGAATCAACAGTATATAAGAGTTTGCATTGAAAAATTGCTTCTGGTGAAACAAAAAACTCTTCGTATGGAATTGAATCTCCAAAACTTTCCTTAACTTTTTCCATAACGAGCTTACTACTTAAATCAAATTCTTTTAAATATTGTGTGTTTCCTATTTCAAGTCCAGTTGAATAATAATAAATCTTCCAAACCAATTCAGAGCAATAAAGTCTATCATCAGACCAGTTATATCCTTCATCATATTCGAGCCCTTCAAAAGCTTTGAATTTATTTTGCATTTTATTCAAAACCTCTGAAGTTAATATTTTGTCTGAATTCCTTAATCTTTTTATTACATAATGAAGTCCTTTATTTCTTGCTATAAAATTATTATATGAAGTCTTTTTAACATGACCTATTGCTTCATAAACAAAATAATTTCCATTCTCTTGGAAAATAATTCCGCAATGTGAATATTGAGAATGTGTTGCAGCTCTAATTGCTTTGCTGTATGTAGATGTGTCAGTCTGAAAGATAATATCACCATCGGAAATTTTATTTTGTCTGACATTACATTGGTAAAATAAAATTGTCAGAAAAAATAAAATAATTGATGTGAATTTTTTTTGCATAATGAAGAGCATATTAAATTCACTTACGGCAAACACTTTTTTGCAGCAGGTTTATTCTTTTTCTTTAAACTGTTTACTATTTTCGTCAAAAATATATACTCTTGGTTTTCCATATACATCATCAAAATAGTAGTCTTTATCATCAGGCGAATTAATAATTATCATTTTGCTATCTTTTTTGAATCTGTATCCACTACGTCCAGAATTTAATCCATCGTAAATTTTACCTGTCCTAACATCAATTACTACACTTTCTTGGCGCCCAGAACCGCAACCCCATTCAACAAAGCAATAATGCCCTGCAAAATTAACTCCCTCTTTATTATAGGTTGTAGTTATTGCTGTTCTAAACATTTTACCTAATTTATGACTTTTTAAATCTAATGGAGCTTTCAATCCTTTGAACATTGTATCAACAGGGAAGTCTCCAAATGAAATTACAGGTCTAAATCTTGTTGAGACACATCTAATTTTCTTAGTAAAAGAATCTCCAATAACGTAGGTGTCAGAATCGGTTGAAATATATAAAGTGTCCCACCTGTATTCATTTTGATTGTTTGAGTAAGACTTTGTAATCGTATCTTTTTTTAAAGTATCTCTCAAAACAGAATTTGTTTTAAACTTCTTTGAGTCACAAGAAAGAAAAAAAAATATTAAAATAATATAAAGTGTCCATTTCATTATTTGCATCATAACTTTTGTGTATACTTATTACTGCAATATCAGCATTTGAAAAATTTTAAAACTTAATTTTATTTTTTAATTTATTTTTTAAATCTTCTTTTTCCTGCTGGCTAAGAATATCTTTGATAATACAGCACTCTTTTCTTTATACTCGATTACTCATCGTAGCACTTTAATACTACTGATGCAGAATTGACCTACTACATAAGAAAGCGGTCTTCTGTATATTTAAAATATTTTTATTGCCAATAAAATTCATTTCATTATTGTAATTTTTTTCTTTCTAAAATTTCTTTTGCTTCAATCAATGCTTTGTGAAGCTTTGCTTCAAGTTCTTTTTTAGGTGGTAATTCTGTCCAATACTCGGCAACCATAATGCCATCTTTGTGTAACTCGAGTAATTCAATTTGTTCGGTACTTTTTCCTGCACATAATATCAAGCCAATAGGGCTGTTCTCGTCTTCCTGCCTGTCATATCGATCGAGCCATTTAAGGTAGAGTTCCATTTGTCCTTTATATGCAGGTTTAAAATCATCAAGTTTTAATTCAATTGCAACAAGTCGTTTTAGTTTTCGGTGAAAAAACAATAAATCAAGATAAAAATCTTTTCCATCAAGAATAATTCGTTTTTGTCGTTCTACAAACGTAAAACCGTTCCCCAGTTCTAATATAAAGTTTTCAAGCTCTCTAATTATAGCAGATTCCAAATCTTTTTCTAGATACCCATCTTTCATTCCCAGAAAATCTAAAATATATGGATCTTTAAATGTGTCTTTCAACGCTGTATTCTCTCCTACAATTTGCGAATTGGCAATTTCTTGTCTTTCATACGTTTTTTGCTGAATATATTTTTGAGTTTGCCTTACACTCCATTGCTCTTCTGCTATTTTCCTCGAATAGAATAATTTTTGTTCCATCGTTTTTAATGAAAGTAGTTGGAGAAAATGTGTCCAACTCAATTTTGTCATCAGTGATGTCACAATTTCAATATCGGCAAATTCTTCTGCAAATTGCATCATTCTACGCAAATTACGCTCGGTAAAACTTCTGCCAAATTCTTTTTCCAATTGAGCCGATAAAGTCTGCACTATTTGCTTTCCATATTCAGCTCTTTTATTTTGCAATATATGCTCATTAATACGTTTACCTACCTGCCAGAAAAGAAGTGTTAACGTACTATTTGCATACGATACAACCTGTGCTTTGCTTTGCTCAATAAGTTGAGATAACTCTTGAAAAATCGCTGTCTCTGTATTAAGTAATATTTTATTCTCTTTTTGCATTTCTTACAAACTTAATTAATTTCTGTTATTCATCTTTTTTTACTGTACAGATTGTAATGGAAGGATTGCTTTTTTTAATATGTTTATACGTTGAAAAAATTAAAACTTAATTTTATTTTTTAATTTATTTTTCAAATCTTCTTTTTCCTTTTTTGCTTTTTCTTCAGCAGCTTTTTTCAAACTATCCTGTACGGCTTTGGCTTTGTCTTCGGCTGCCTGCTTTTGTTTATCTGCTTCTGCTTTTACTTTATCTTCTGCTTCTTTTTTCTTATTGTCGATTTCGGTTTTTGCTTTATCTTTCAAATCGTCAATAGCCTCGTTCATGGTGCCTTTTAATCCAAGACTGATAGTAGGTTTGGTAATGGTTCCTCCAATTATGGCATCTACTTTCACAACATCGCCAACCGTAACATTTGCACCTTTGCTGTTTGCCTTCGATGTTAAATTGTTCAGCACACCATTGGCTGCTCCGCCAAATTCACTTTTTGGAATTTCAAGATTCATTACATAATCAATGGTTTGATCGAACGAATTGGAACCACTGATTTTTCCTTTTGATTGTCCGTAAGTAAAATCAAAAGGTTCAACAAATATTTTTCCGTCAGCAAAACTGAATGAAAGATTGACTTTATCAAGAATTAGCTTTTTGAATTTTTCTATTTTCAATGCTTCGCCAAGTTTTGTCAGCGGGCCAAAACCCTGAACAGTGATGCTTGAAGTATTCAGCAAACCCTTGCCCGACATGGTTTTTATAACAGGAGTCATTTTGCCGTCCAATGATGTTGTCATATTCATCTTAGTTGAAAATTTTCCGGAACATGCGTTGGCAACAGGTGCTAATTTCTGAACCACTAAAAATGTTTTGCTTGTTTTTGCAATATCGAATTGATTTATATCGAGGTTGAAATTTATTTCAGGTTGCTTCGGATTCTTTGTGCTGTAATAACCGCTCATGGTAAGCTGTCCGTCGAGCATGTTCATTTTTAAATTTTCGAGGTTTACCTGTTGATCTTTTATTTTCAGAACGCCGACCACATTTGTCATTTCCATGTTGTCGTATAAAACTTTTCCGAATGTTGCATTTGCAACAAAATCAATATTCGCAGGAATTTCAATTACCGACATGGTTGATGCGGTATCTGTTTTCTGAGCAGTTGTAGCTGTTTGAGAAGGCTGCATGAATTCATTCAGATCCATTAGCTTCGATGAGCTGGTGAATGTGCCTTTTAAAATATCGTTCTTGAGAAAGTACGATAATAAATTATCGATGCGTCCTGTGGCTTTCAAATCACTTTTGCCAATTATCATGCTGCATGAAGCCAGTTCAACATACTGCGGCGAAAACAATAATTTCATATCGTTGATGGTGATTCCCTGTGCAAAGTCGTTGCTTTTGTAGGTTAAGCCGTTAATCGAAACCTGTCCGGTTGCTTTAAAATCTTCGTATTTCTTGTTTTCAATTGATGAAAGTTTTCCGTTTAATGTAACATCGGTGTTAATTGTTCCGTTCATCTGCTGGTCTTTTTCTAAAGGATAAAAATCTTTTACTTCAGCTAAATTTATTTTTCCTTTTATGGTTCCGTTGATCTGCGGGTCAGATACAGGAGTCTTAATATTCATTTTTATATCGACAGGATTGCTGCCCATTTCGAAATGAAATTTTGAAATATCAATAACCGTGTTGTCAATATCGCTGGTGGTGTTTGTAATGCTTGTCTTGATATTGATGTTGGTAACGGCTTTCGGTAAATCGGGATATTTATACATGCCGTCATCAACCTGGATATTCACGGCAAAGCTTGGCATTTTTTTATCGTTGTAAGTTCCCTTAACATAACCGTCGAGCGCAAGTTTTCCTTTTGTGTCAATGTTGTCAAAGTCTTTAGCATACAAGGCGGGGAGAAGTGAAAGGAAATTTTTGAACTCGGTTTTTTTTGCATTCAGTTTTAGATCCATATCAATATCATCCGATGGCATCGATATAAATCCGTCAAGACCGAGGAACAACTGGTTCAAACGAAACTCATTTTCTTTAAATGTATATTTTGAATTTTTCAGATCGGCTTCAATATCGGCTGTAGCTTCGGTATTCACTTTGTTCAGGTAGTTCATTCCGCCATAAGCAAAAGTTAAAAATTCGATGGTCGATTTTGTACTTAATGAAGTTACATCGGCTGTCATATCGCCTTTAATGGAGCTATTCACGTTTTTCGCTTCAATTCGCATATCCGTACTTTGGTCGTCGTAAATAATATTTCCTTTTGTGATGGAAAGTTTTTGAAGCGCCAGTTTGAAATCGGAAGGTTGCTCGGTAGCAGTCGTATCGGTTGTTTCCGAAGGTTTTGCAATATCCCAGTTTGCTTTTCCGCTTTTTAAAATTTTCAATAATAGGTTGGGTTCATCTAAATTTATTTTTTTGATTTTATAGGTGCTGCCGTTGATAACACTCATCAGGTCGACTGTGATGTTCAACGATTTTATATTTGCAAGTGTGTCGGTTGCGAATGAATCAACACCAATGACAGTAAGCTCATCGAGCGATAAATTAAAATTTGGAAAGTTTCGGAACAGACCTAAACTGTAGTCTTTCCAGTCGACTTTTGCATTAACGCTTTTGTTAATTTCGTCTTTCAGTTTTGCTTCGATTTTACTTTTGAATGCAAACGGAAGTACAATAGCAGCAATGATTATCACCGCTATTACGATCGACGTAATTTTTAATATTTTTTTTATCATGGTTTTTGTGTTTTAGTTTTTATGTTTATCTTTTAGTTTATTTATTTTTTTGCACTTGTCATGAGAAGAGCACGAACAGGGAGCCATTGAAGCAGCTCAAAGTTGGCAGCTGGCCGATATATTTTTATTTATAGTATTTAATAATATCAAAATTCTCTTCACCATAATAATCTTTTACTGTCTCCCAATATTTCAAATCAAATGTCTCAAGTCTCTTGTTTGATTTAAACCTCACTGTAATGCTTTTTGCTTCTTCTTTATTTGGTGTCTCAATTTTTGAAGTAATAGGCTGGTCATCTCCTTTTAATTTTCTATGAAAACCTATTATAATTAATGCAAGAGTAGGAAAGAAGAACGCAAAAATACCCCAACCAAATGTATCTCTATTTTGTCCTTTCGCAATATTACTGACCCAAACTGTTATGATTATTCTAAAAATAAATGATATAAAACCTACTATAAAATTATAATTAGCAACTTCTTCTTTGGTCTTAAATTTGTTTAAACCACCAAATATGATAACACAATTAATGATAATAAATACAAATCCTACTATTACAGCTTCACTTGCTTTCTCATAATTATTGTCATATTTTGAGTCTTTTTTTTGAGAAATGTTTGAATTATTCTGTGCTTCGGAAACTTTCAAAGGAGGAGGAGTCGGTATTGCAAAATCCTTCAATTCGTCAATATTTTCAACTTTGTCCCAATCAGTCATTCCATCTGTCCACGCCAAACTTCCCTTGGTCAATCGCATATTTTTTAATTCTTCGATAGTCCAAGGCCCTTGTTGCTGTCCTTTTATTTCGATGTAATAGTATTTCATATTCTTTTCATTTATTCGGCTTGCTGCCAACTATTTTATTGCTTTAATAAAGAACAGTAACCCTAAATACAATAGTTGGATTTCGCCAACTTGTATTAACTTATTTTTTCAATTTTATCAAAAATAAATCTTTTTATTATATTGCAGCAAAATTATTAGTATTAAGTTAAAAATAGCTATCGTCCTTAGTTCGAATATTTTTTACCTTTTACGATATAACAATAAATAAAATACAATACCAACACAACCAGCCTTCGTGCAACTTTGTGTATTCGTGGCTGATATTTTCATACAAAATAAAAAAAATAAAACTTAAACAGTTTCTTATATTGTAGTAAAATTTTAAGGATAATAAATTGTTGAAAATATTCTCATATGTAGATTAGTAAAATTTGTTATCTTTGCGCTAATAAAGAAAAATAATGTTTCTTCAAAAAATATCGTTGATCAATTTTAAGAACTACCGGGAAGCTGATTTGAGTTTCTGCGAGAAGATCAACTGCTTTGTTGGTGATAATGGCGAAGGCAAGACCAACCTGCTCGATGCCATACATTATCTTTCGTTTTGTAAAAGCTATTTCAATCCAATCGATTCGCAGAATATTTTTCATGATTCCGATTTTTTTGTAGTACAGGGAATCTTTGAAAAAGAAAATAGCAGCGATAATGTGTACTGCGCACAGAAACGCAATGAACGCAAGCAATTCAAATTAAATAAAAAAGAATACGAGCGTTTGTCGGACCATATTGGATTGTACCCGCTGGTTATGATTTCTCCTGCCGACAGCGCGCTTATCATTGAAGGCAGCGAAGCCCGCAGGAAATATTTGGACAGCATCATTTCGCAGTTCGATAAAATTTATTTAGACGACCTTATTAATTATAATAAAGCGTTGTTGCAGCGCAACACCTTGCTGAAACATTTTGCCGAAACCCGCCGGTTCGAAAAGGCTTCGCTCGAAATATGGAACAAACAACTGGTAACACTTGGTGAAAAAATATTTTCGGTAAGAGTTGAATTCCTTGAGAATTTTCTTCCTATGTTTCGCGAACATTTCCGTTTTATTTCTGGCGGCAGGGAAGCTGTGAATATTGAGTACCAATCGCAATTGCATGATGGAAAATTTCAGCAGTTAATGGATGAGGCAATTGAACGCGACAGGGCTTTACAATACACTACTGTTGGTGTTCATAAAGATGATTTAAGTTTCAGTATTGAAAATTATCCTTTAAAAAAGTTTGGTTCGCAGGGCCAACAGAAGTCATTCCTGATTGCATTGAAACTGGCGCAGTTTGATTACACTAAGAAAACAAAGGGTTTTAAACCCATACTTTTATTTGACGATATTTTTGATAAATTAGATAATTTCAGGGTGCAGCAGTTGATGAAACTGGTTAGCGATAATAGTTTCGGGCAGGTATTTATTACCGATGCGCATCCCGAAAGAGTTGAGAATATTTTTAAAGAAATTAAAACAGAGCTTAAAGTTTTTACAATAAAACAGGGCGCTGTAGTTGACACAAAATATAGACCGGAATAATTATGGGCTGTGCAAACGAATACAAGATTCACGATTTGATCAATGCGCTGATGGATGATTACAATTTGTCGGATAAACTGAATGAAGTAAAGATAAATAAACTATGGCCCAAGGTGGTTGGGAAAATTATCAATAAACACACTAAGGCACTTTACTACCGCGATAAAAAACTTTATGTAACTCTTGATAATGCTGCGTTAAAAGAAGAAATGCATTACGCACGTGCAAAACTCATGAAGATGCTCAATAAGCAAGCAGGTGAAGAAATTGTTGTTGAAATTCTTTTTAAATAATCAGATTCTGTAATTTTTTTTACTATACATTTATTGTTCAACGTGCGATAGATATCTTTTGGCAAATTAAAATAATGAAAAACAGAATTATTCATAAACGTTTCGGAAAAATATAAACATATTTTATTATTACTTTTTAGAAAAAGTAAAGCAAAAATCGGAAAATTTTAAAGCTCCTGCCTGAATGACTCAGTCGGGCAGGCTGCGATGGTTGTTTGTCGCACGAGCATAGCTATCTAATCCACAACCATCACGACCATCATCGCACAAAAATCTGCCATGCCAAATTTTCCATTGCCTACGCGTAAATTTTTAATGGCATTCAGGAAATTTCATCGCAAAATAAGATTTGAATTTGTGTTGTTTGCACTGTGCTAAGAAAACGCTGTTTGAGCCCGATTTTCAATCGGGTGAGTTCGTTTTCGGGATAAAAATCAAATCGTAGCTTTTGTAGAAATTTCCTGATAGCCTTGACTTATTGATTCTTTTGTGTCAAGACAAAAGAATGTAAATAATATTTTTTTGAAGATGTCTATTAAGAGAATAATTTCACTTACTTTTGTGTAAAGAATAAAGAAAAATAATTTAAATAATATACTTATGAAAAAAACACTGTTCGTATTAATCGCAATTTTTATATCATTATCAACATTTGCACAGAAAGAAAAAATTGAATTGAAACTTACACTTCGCGATGGGAATGTTGTTTCGGGTACATCAGCGAGCATATCAACCGTATCGCTAAATACCGATTGGGGTAAACTTGAAATTCCAATTAAAGATGTTTCATCGCTTGAATTTGGTATTAATCCTGATGTTGCAAATAAAAGTAAAATCATCAATATGGTGAAAGCGATGAATGTTGCTGATGAAACAAAGCGTCAGGCTGCCTATGACGAGTTGGTAAAAATGGACATAGGCGCTATTCCAATCATTGATGAATATATTTATAGCAATGAATATACTACTTCTGAATATACTGATTATACTGCTGAAGCAGCTGTTAGCGAAATGAAAAGCACTTATGGCGTTGACGAAGGTTATAATGCAAAAGATATTGTTACCATTAATTATGAATATAATATAGGCGGTATTTTTTCTATAAAAGCCATTACTTTAAAAACCGAATACGGCGATCTGAATATTCCAAAAGAAAAAATCAAAGAAGCTGAAGTAACTTATTATAACATGGAAAACGGCGATAAATCTTTTAAAATTCTTGCCAATAAACATATAAGTGGAAATGAGAATGGTGGATGGCTAAATACAGGAATAAAAGTGAAAAGCGGACAGAAAATAAATATTACCTCGTCTGGTGAAATAGTACTGGAGAGCCTTTCGGGAAATAAATACACTCCTGATGGATCCAGCTCAGCCGATTATGAAGATTACAATACCGAGAGCACATATCCTTCATACGGAAACCTGGTATACAAAATTGGAGAAGATGGCACAATGATTAAAGCCGGTTCAAAATATTTTGGAACAGCTAAAGAAAGCGGAACCATTTTCCTTTCCATTTATGAAACGGTTTATAATTCCTCGAATACCGGTTTCTTTACAGCAAAAGTTTCAGTGAAGTGAAAATACATAACCGATATAAATAAAGTCCTGTCAATATTTCGGCAGGACTTTTTTTTTACAGATTTATTCTCTTAGAATTTTGAATTTATACCGATACGGAACAGATTTGCATTTTTCTTATTTTGTTCCTATCGGCATAACTCGTTCTAATCAAATTTTCTTTTGCATTCTTGATAAGAACGAGTATAATTCTTTGTTCGCTATAGCGAATTGGAGTTTATACTAATATTTTTTTGATATATCATTAAATAAATATGCCGCCTGCCTTGCACTCCTCGCTGTGATGCTGACCAGCGAGGCAGGTAGGCACTATACATTTGAACAGTTATTACAATGGGCTTAATTAACAAAGATTTCTATTATGGTTTTATGCTGATGGGTTATGGCAACTGGTTAAGTTAATCGTTATGAGTTAAAAGTTTTTTTTACAAACAACTTTTGCCATTCAACCAGACCAGCAGCTACAACCTACAACAGATATAAAAATAAATATTTTTTTTATAAAGAGCTAGTACGTACCTGCTTATTGGCTAGGCAAGCGGTACATTTATAAAGTTGCGTTTCTTCTTTACCAAACTGTTGTCCTTACAGGACAATCTTTTTATTTTATGTTGAACCAAAGTAATTTTTGAGAGCCAATATAACATTCGAGCCGGTCGTTTATTTTTAAATACGATGAAGATAAAGGACTGCCGGTGTAAACCAGGTCGCCGGTTTTAATAGTAATATATTGCGAAACATGTTGAATGATCTTATTAAAATTAAAAATCATTTCAGATGAATTGGATGTTAAAACTGTTTCGGAATTTATTTGTAATGAAAATGGGATGTTAAATAAATTGCTTATGGATGTTATGGGAATAAAATTTCCTAAAGGCGCTGAATTATCAAATGATTTTGCAGTATCCCATGGCTGGCTGTTTTTTTTACAATCAGCCAAAGTATCTGTTGCTGTTATATCTACGCCAATACCAATTTCATTATAATAAAGATGCGCGAATTTTTCCTGTATGTTTTTTCCCAGGCGTGATATTTTAATTACCAGGTTAACATTAGGAATAATAACAGGGGAGTGGTCGGGAATAAAAAATGGATGATTATTTTTTAGTAAACAGGTTTCGGGTTTTATAAAAAAAACAGGATGCGAAGAATTAAATTCGTTGTTTTTATAATTCCCTTCTATGCAAATAATTTTCATTTACCGTTCTTTTGGATATTGACAGATGCTTTATTGAATCCCCTGAGTTTAATGGCAGTGATCAGTTTTTTTGTGAACAGTGGAAAATCGCTTTTCATCATCCAGTCGTAATATGAAGGTTCTGATTTAAAAATATCTTCAACCGGTTTTCCTTTATGTTTCCCGAAATTGAACACTTCAACTTGTTTCTGATTATAAACAATGTGCCCGACAAAATCGGCAAAGTGCAAGTTGAATGAAAAATTGTGCAATGCCTGTACATCATTTTTTATTGGAATACTGCTCACATCATCATTGTCGGTATATTCTGTTTCTTTGTATTTATCAAGCTGTGCTTTCAGTATTTCGTAAGTTGCAATTGTATCGGCTTCGGCGCTGTGAGCATCTTCATGCTCTTTATTGCAGTAGAAACGGTATGCAGCGCTGAGTGTGCGTGGTTCCATTTTGTGAAAGATGTTCTGTACATCAACAAAACGGCGATTGCGTAAATCAAAGTCGATACCTGCTCTTAAAAATTCTTCAACAATAAACGGGATATCGAATTTGTTAGAATTATATCCGGCTAAATCGCAGTTTGAGAAAAAAGTGTTCAGCTCGTTTGCAATTTCCGAAAAAGAGGGTTCGTTTTTTACATCTTCATTTGTGATTCCGTGAATTGCCGTAACTTCAGGGGGAATAGGAATACCGGGGTTTATGCGGCGTGTGAGAATTTCTTTTTCTGAATTTGGTAAAAGTTTTAAAATACATATTTCAACAATGCGGTCGGTTACAATATTGGTTCCGGTTGTTTCAATATCAAAAAAAGCCAGAGGCTTCGATAGTGTTAGTTCCATAAATAATTTATTAGTTTAGTTTTTTTGTTCGTTTACTGGTGCAATCTCTGGCTCTTTAACAATAGCAGGCAACATAATGTCTTTGAAAATTTCAGTATTACTGTTGCGATCAGAAACACTTATATCTTCCGAATATTTTTCATAACCTTCAGCAATAACATTAATTTTATAATCGCCCGGTGGTAGTATGATAAGAAATTTTCCATTCAGAACATTGGGATGATATTTCCCGAAAACTTTCTGAGTGGATTTATCAATAACAGAAATGTCAACAGGAATTTTTTTAGTGGTGTTATTATTTTTTACTAATGTATCATTGTTTTTTACGGCAAGATCATTATCGGTTAACTGTATCAGTGAATCTTTTTGCAGTGTATCGGAAAGTGCAAGTGCTTTGTAAATATTCATGGAATCATTATTTAATAAGGTGCCCGAGAGAATAGTATAAGCGGGGTCAATATCATTAAAAATGATTTTATAAATATCTAAACCACCGTAACCGCCGGGGCGTGATGATGCAATATAGGCATGACGTCCGGTAGATGAAAAACTGATGGTCATGTCATCATCGGTAGTATTAATGGGGTATCCAAGGTTTTCTGGCTTGCTCCACGAATCATCTTTTTCATTCCATGTGCTTTTAAAAATATCATATCCTCCCATACTGTTATGCCCTTCGGAACAGAAATAAAGTGTTTTCCCATCAGCAGAAAAATAGGGATAATCTTCATCATAAATAGTATTGACTGGTTCTCCGATATTTTCTGCCGGTCCCCATGCACCATTTGAAAGTTTCTTGGAAATGTATAAATCCATGCCACCGGCTTCTTCATTTCTATCACTCGAAAAAACTATATATTTTTTATCGGGTGTAATTGCTGCAGAAGTTTCGAGTTTGCTGGAATTGATATTTTCTCCAAGATAAACAGGCTTGGTAAAAGATTTACCTTTTTTTTCCGACATCAGTACTTCGTTCATTGCTGTATAATTATCGCAATAAATAAATAGTTTGGTACCATCGCTTGAAATACCTACGGATTCTTCTACCAGTTCAGAATTAATAAGTGGTCCTACACTTTTTGCTTTTGTCCATTTATCATATTTCTGATAAGAAATATAAATATCAGATGTAGGATATCCATCGAAGTCGGTCATCCCGCCTGTATTTCCAGCGCGTTTGGAAGTGAAAACCAGGAATGATTCATCACCGGGAATGTATGGATTATATTCTGCGTAAGCGGTATTTATTTCCGGGCCTGCATTTTCTATTGTAACATTTACCGGTTTGCTGATTTTTGATTTTGCTTCTTCACACATTTGAATCATACGCTGTGATGAAACATAATAATTTTCTTTTCCGCCGGTAACATTATAATATTTTTTAAAATATTTTATGGCTTCATCAGGTTTGTAATTGATAAGATAGGCCCGTCCTAATTCATACCACACAAAATTTTCAACTTTCGGATCGGCAGAAGCTTTTAATAAATAAGGAATGGCTTTTGATTTATCAATGTTCAAATTAAGATAACACAAGCCAACACGCATGTTATATAATAGATTATTGGAATCGTTTTTTAATAAATTCAAATATTCTTCAAGAGCATCTTTATAGTTTTCAAGAGAAAAATTATCCTTGGCAGCTTTGCTGTTTCCCTGGTTTTCTGTTTGGGAAAACAAATTCATTGTCAGAAAAAAATAATTTAAAATAAGAATCGTGAAAAAATATTTCTTCATAAGCATAATAAATTGTTGACCAAATTACAATTTTTGTAATAATAGCAACAAGCAACATTATCAAAAGTTTTGAACAAAAAACAGAAGAATGTTAATTGGAATGAAAAATTATTTTGATGTTCTGCCTAACAAACGGAATCCTTTAAAAATAATATTCAGGTCGTTTGAAATTTTGAAATCGCGGGCATACATCATATTCAGGCGGGAGATCATTTCATTATCGAGTTTTCCTTTACTGAAAGCATCAGCAGGATTCAATATGCTTTTCCTGATCCGCGGAAGTTTAAATGCTTCATCATTATAATAATATCCGACCCATGTACGATATGCAACCAAAACGCCGAAAATATTCCGGAAATAACCCAGGATGTTTTTTACAATGAAAATTGAAACAGGAGTGAGGATTAATAAAATCATTGAAACAACTATGTCAAGAAAACGCTTGTTGCGCTTATTACTTGCTTTACTGATAGAATTAATATTTATAATATACAGGTCGCCCGAAGTGTCAATGGAATTACTTCCTATAATATATAAACTTTCGGGAGGGGCAATTTTATAATCAACTTGTAAATCTTTCAGCTCCGACATTTTATTTATGATATCCTGTGGACTAAGGTTTTTGGCGCAAAAGATAACTTCATCAATTTTATATATTTCAATGATTTCTTTTATCTGGTAAATGTTTCCTATAAAACCATTTCCTTTATTATTTGTTTCGGGAATATTTACCAGTCCTATAAAATTAGGATTGATGCTGGTTTGCCTTAGAAGGTTGGTTACACGTTCTGCTTCTTCTTTATCTCCGACAATAATAAAATTACGGTTTTCGCCTGAGTCGAACCGATAATGTTTTATTCCTGATAAATAAAAGATGAAGCGCATCAGGTACATTGCAACAACCGACCATGCTGCACCAATGATTATAAGCGCTCTTGAGTAACGGAATTCTTCATTTAAAAGAGCATAAATAACGAGGATTATTGTTGTGCCTATAATTATTCCCCATAATATTTTTAACGGACGGAAAGGTTTGTCATAACCGCCACTTAAAAATACAGCAAGAAGCCATACGAAAATATATGCAGGAATGACCAGTAAAATATATTCTTCTGGATAATGTCCTCCTCGGGTGAAAAGGATATTATGTTCCCAATAATCTTTTAAAAAATAAAATCCTAAATAAATTACGCAGGCATCGAGCAGGGGAATTATTATTTTTTTCAGGAAACGGTATGCGATTGCCATGTATGCTCTTAGGTAAATGGCAAAGTGAATGAGTATCGAGAATAATTTCGCGCTTTTATTTGTAAAATGTTTTCGCGCGAAAATGATCATGGCATTATAAAATACGATGACGTAATTTATACTGCTTTTTTTAGTGCTTTCGCCTTTGTAATGAATGATGCGGGTTTCGGGGAAATAATAATTCTTATATCCTTCTTTAATTATACGGTACGACAGGTCGATATCTTCGCCATACATAAAAAATGTTTCATCAAAAAGACCTGTCTTTTCAAGTGTTTTCTTGCGAAGCAACATAAATGCACCGGCCAGGATTTCAACAGGGTGAATTTTATCTTTATCAAGATAGCCCAAATGATATTTCCCGAAAATCTTTGATTTTGGAAATAAATGAGCTAACCCTGAAATTTTATAAAAAGCAACGATGGGTGTAGGCAATCCTCTTTTTGATTCAGGAAGAAATTTCCCTTTGCCGTCAATCATTTTAACTCCAAGTCCGCCGGCGTCGGGGTGAGCGTCCATGAATGATATGGTTTTTGAAAATGTACTTTCTTCTACTACGGTATCAGGATTTAAAACAAGAACGTATTCTCCTTTTGAAATATTTATTGCCTGGTTATTGGCTTTAGAAAATCCAAAGTTTGTTTTATTCTCGAGCAAAATAACATTGGAAAATTTCTCTTTTACCATTTTACATGAACCATCAACGGAATTATTGTCTACCACAATAATTTCCGATTCAATATTTCTGCATGCGGCAACAACGGATGACAGGCACTGTTCGAGGAAATACTTTACGTTGTAGTTTACAATGATTACAGATAATTTCATGAAATGAATAAAAGACAAAATTATTGAATTAACTCATAACGAACAAAAAATATTATTGTTGTATATGTATTATCAATTTAAATAATTATATAGAAAGATACATGAATTTATTTATAGTTGTATGTAAATGAATTAATTTAAAAATTTATAGACAAACAGGGAAATTATTTATACTATCATAAAATATAAGAAAATGTTTTTTGATATTTGATAAAAACTATATATTTTTGCTAACTTATTTTGAATAAGTTTTTTTATTGAACCAAAACCCATAAAACCATAAAAAAATGAAAAGAATTTTTCTATTTCTGTTTGTTTTGATTTTATCAAATTCACTATTAGCACAAACACCGCTACAGAAAGCGGATACAGCATTTAAAAACAAAGATTATGTTAGTGCTGTGAAATATTATAATAAAGCTTTAGGTAAAGCTACTCCCGATCAGGTTACACGTATCAATTTTAAAATGGGAGAATGCTACAGGTATGGTAATAATTACACAGAAGCTAAAAACTGGTACCAGAAAGCTATTGATTCCGGATGTAATGACAGTATGCTTTATTATCACATGGGAAACATGCTTTTAAAATTAGGCAGCTATTCAGATGCGATCACATATTTTGAAAAATACCTCACAGTTAAACCCAATGATCAACTTGCTAAAATTAAAATTGAATCTTGTCAGTTAGGTTTAAAAAGTAAGACTAATAAACCTTTGCATGAAGTTAAGGTAGAATCTAATTTATGTTCCACAACCAGTGATTATGGAATTGCATATTTAAGCAGCACTAAAGTTGTTTTGGCATCAACACGTATGGATTTATTAGGCAAATACGATCCGGCAACCATGCAGGGTTTCTCTGACTTATATGAATCAACATACAATACCGATAAAAAAGAATGGTCGAAACCTTCTGCATTCAAGGGACCTGTAAATACCAGTTTTAATGAAGGAACATTCACATACAGCACCAAATCCAAAATAGGATATTATATGCAGTGTAATGGTGAAACAGGTAAAAAAACCAATTGTAATATTATGTGTTCTGAATATAATGAGAATGCTGATTCATGGGGTACACCAAAAATTTTCGATTATAACAGCAATACATTTAGTGTTGGTCATCCTTCTATAAGCATTAATGACAGTGTTATGTATATTGTTTCAGATATGCCCGGAGGTTTTGGAGGAAAAGATATTTATATCATTAAAAAAACTGATGGAAAATGGGGGCAACCTGAAAACTTAGGTACATTAATCAATACTATTGGTGACGAAATGTTTCCATTCCTGTCGGGAGATTCATTATTGGTTTTTGCTTCTGACGGTCAGCCCGGTTTTGGCGGACTTGATATTTTTACCAGCAAAATTTCAAAAGGAAAATATGGTAAACCTGTTAACATGATGTATCCATTCAATACCAGCTTTGATGATTTTGGTTTAATTTTTATAAACTTAAAAGATGAAGGGTTCTTCTGTAGTAACCGTACCGGCGGAGTTGGCGATGATGATATTTATTCCTATTCAAAAATCCCTGTTATATTAACAGCTGTAGGATATGTAAGAGATAAACAAACTGAAAAAGGTTTGGATAATGCCATAGTATATTTTAAAGGAAGCGACGGAAGTATTGATTCGGCTATTACTGATAATAAAGGAAAATATGAGTTCACAAGAATGAAACCGAATATGAAATATACAATAAAAGGAACTCGTGACGGTTACCTTAACGATAGTAAAAAATTCAATACCGATAATGATATTTATTCACGCAGTTATAATAAAGACGGAGGATACGACCTCGATTTCGCTTTAATTAAAATTACTAAAGAAGAAGTGAAGATCAATAATATCTTTTATGATTATGATAAAGCCGACTTACGTCCTGAATCAAAAGTTGAATTAGATGTACTTGTAAATATTCTGAAAGAAACACCTGATGTTAATGTTCAGATAAGTTCACATTCCGATGAACGTGGAGCCGAGAAATATAATACAGAGCTATCACAAAGAAGAGCACAGTCTGTTGTTGATTATCTAATTTCCTGCGGAATCAGTTCATCAAGGTTAATTGCAAAAGGATATGGTTTTGCTATGCCTGTAATCAAAGGTGCAAAAACGGAAGAAGAACATCAGAAAAACCGTCGTACTACTTTTAAAATATTAAGTTCAAATGCAACCAGTTCTTCTGAAACGTATACTGAACCAACAACGACGAATACAGGATTAAGTAAATATTATGTCATTTCTGGTGCATACAATACTCAGAATGAAGCTGACGATGCTGTAGAAACATTAAAGAAAGCAGGTTATTCAAAAGCATTTGTTGTAGGATTGTATGAAACGAATAAATGGCGTGTTGCATTTGCTGAATATAAAAACAAAGCAGAAGCATCTACTGCACTTGAAAGTATTAAAAAAGTATATCCATCAGCATGGGTATATGAAAAAAAATAGGTTTTAAATTAAAAATGTATTACTTTTGCACTATAATTAAATCACTTAACACATGAAAAAGATTTTTACAACTATTATGTTCCTGGTTGCTATTGTTCTTTCCGGTTTTTCCCAGAACGATATACAATTCAGTAATTACATGTTCAGTGAAATAACTTATAATCCTGCAATGGCAGGTATTTCGGGCACTTTAGATGCTACATTGTTAACCCGTCAGCAATGGACAGGTTTCGATCAGGCTCCTCAAACACAACTGTTAAGCGCAAATACGTATGTTGATAAAATGTCAGGTGGTGTTGGATTAAACATGATCATTGATAAACTTGGTTATGAAAACAGTGTCAATTTTAAATTGATGTATGCTTATCAGATGTTTTTAAATGAGAGCAGCCGTTTATCATTTGGCTTGGGATTCGGGATGCTCAACAAAGGACTTAAAGGTAATGAGCTTATATATGATGATATGAATGATCCAAACGGTATTTATGTTAATGATACAAAAACAAAACCCGATTTTGACTTTGGTGTAGCTTATAACACTAACAAACTTTGTATAGGAGCATCAGTAACTCATATAGAAAAACCTATTGATAAAGCTACCGCATTACAGGTTCCAAGACATTATTATGTTTATGCCAAATATAAAATCAAAGCAAGCGAAAAACTCAATATTATACCTTCAGTGAAATTTAAGAGTGCAGGATTTATTTCGCAGGTTGATATTTCTGCCCTTGCATTCTATGCTAATCGTTTTTGGGTAGGAGCAACTGTAAGACCTGGTGATGCAATTGTTGGGTTACTTGGTGTTGACATAACAAGAAACATAAGGATTGGATATTCTTACGATGCTAACATGGGAGCTATAAAATCATATAGCGGTGGTTCGCACGAAATATTACTCATGGCATCATTCGATGTATCTAAAAAAGTTATCCCTACTAAAACTCCGCGTTTCTTCAATTAAAAGAAATATTTTAAAATATATCAAAAAGCTGCAGTAATGCAGCTTTTTTTGTTTTTATATAAATATTTTATATATTAATAGTTCGTTAAGTTTTTACAAAATGCAGATAATTACAGATTTCTCGCTATTGCTCGAAATGACAAAATAATACTGCATTTTGTCATTTTGAAGAATGAAAAATCTCAAAGCATAACGAACTATTGTTATATCAATGATTTTCAAAAAACTAATTTCCTAACTTCTTTTTATTTCTAAAAATAATTTTTATCTTTGCACCCCCTAATTAATAAAAATTAAAAAACGGAGTATTAACACCTTCCGCAAATCATCCCGAAAATAAATAGGGCGGGAAATGAAGAGTGGAATACAAATTAAACTATTATGACTGAAAATGAAAATGTAGTTGAAGAAACTACTAACAAAGTTGAGAACACACAGCCTGCCGATTTTGATTGGAATGCGATTGGAAAAAAACACGACAATTACAGCAAAGACGAAAGAAAAAAACTTGAGGAGATTTACAACAATACCCTCAGTTCAGTTATCGAACATGAAGTAATTGACGGAACTGTTGTTGCTAAAAATAACCGTGAAGTTGTTGTTAACATCGGTTACAAATCTGACGGAATTATTTCTTTATCTGAATTAAGATATAATCCTGACCTGAAAGTTGGCGACAAGATTGAAGTTTATGTTGAAAGCCAGGAAGACGGTACAGGTCAGCTTTTACTTTCACACAAGAAAGCACGTGTTTTACGTTCATGGGAACGCGTTAACCAATCATTGGAAAATGATGAAATTATCCAGGGATATGTTAAATGTCGTACAAAAGGTGGTTTAATCGTTGATGTATTCGGTATTGAAGCATTCTTACCCGGATCACAGATTGATGTTAAACCTATTCGCGATTATGATGTATTTGTTGGAAAAACCATGGAATTTAAAGTGGTTAAAGTTAACCATGAATATAAGAACGTAGTTGTATCACATAAAGCGCTTATTGAAGCTGAACTTGAATTGCAGAAAGCTGAAATTATCAGCAAACTTGAAAAAGGACAGATACTTGAAGGTACCGTTAAGAACGTCACATCATATGGTGTATTCATTGACCTTGGCGGTGTCGACGGTTTGATTCATATTACCGATTTGTCATGGGGACGTATAAATCATCCTGAAGAAATTGTTACCCTTGATCAGAAAATAAATGTTGTTATCCTTGATTTTGATGATAACAAGAAACGTATTGCTCTTGGATTGAAACAGCTTACTTCTCATCCATGGGATTCACTGGATGCTAATTTAAAAGTTGGCGATAAAGTAAAAGGAAAAGTTGTTGTAATTGCCGATTACGGTGCATTTATCGAGATAGCAGCAGGAGTTGAAGGTTTGATCCATGTTTCTGAAATGTCATGGTCGCAGCATTTACGTAGCGCCCAGGACTTCCTGAAAGTTGGTGATGAAGTGGAAGCTATCATACTTACTCTCGACAGAGAAGAACGTAAAATGTCGCTTGGCATTAAACAACTTATCCCCGATCCATGGACAAACATTATTCAGAAATACCCTGTAAATTCAAAGCATTCAGCCGTTGTTCGCAACTTTACCAACTTTGGAATATTTGTTGAATTAGAAGAAGGTGTTGATGGTTTAATACATATCAGCGATCTTTCATGGTCGAAGAAAATTAAACATCCTGCTGAATTTACAAAAATCGGAGAAAAAATTGATGTGATTGTTTTGGAAGTGGATGTTGAAAACCGCAGACTAAGCCTTGGACACAAACAATTGGAAGAAAACCCATGGGATGTTTTTGAAACTGTTTTCACTGTAGATTCAGTTCATAAAGGAACAATTGTATCTGCTGCTGAAAAAGGCGTTGTTGTTGCTCTTCCTTATGGTGTTGAAGGATTTGCTCCTTTACGTCATATCCAGAAAGAAGACGGAACTACAGCAAAGGTTGACGAAGCATTGGATTTTAAAGTGATCGAGTTCTCAAAAGAAAACAAGAAGATCATAGTTTCTCATACTAAAATTTTCCAGGATAAAGCTGCAGCAGAAAAAACTGCTGAGAAAACTGATGCCAAACAAAAAGAAAAAGGAACTAAAAAAGCAGTTAAAAAAATTAAAGATAATTTAGAAAAAACTACTCTTGGCGACCTTGATGTATTGGCTAACCTGAAAACAGAAATGGATCAAAAAGTTGTAAAGAAAGCTAAAAAAGATGAAACTTCAGAAGAAGCTGAAGAATCAAAAGAAGAATAATTTAATTATATAAAGTTAATTTTCGAGCGCCCATCATTTCTGATGGGCGCTCTTGTTTTATTAATTATTTTGTTTTATTCTTTTACAATTTTTTTTGTAAAAATTTCTTTGTCTGTTGTTACTCGTATTATATAAACTCCGTTTGGTAAGGTATTCAAGTCAACAGATGTGGAATTGCTGTTACTCATGACATGTTTAATAACCTGTCCATTTATATTTAAAATTTTGATATTAGAATTTATCGATGATTCAATGAAAACAATATTGTTAGTATTGTTTTCATATATTTTTATTGTTGGAGAACCAGGAATTATATTTTCTAATCCTGTTAATATTATTGAACAATCAGTCATCGATGTATCAGAAATAAATTTTGAAAGAGATACTGCATATTCAAAATAAATACCATTATAATTGATCAGATCACCTGTAAAACCAACTTCGCGAACAAGACAAGGGAATTGAGGATGATTAAAATTGTATCGGGTATAATATTTATTGCAATAAAAAATAGAATCGATGCTTGTAACTATAATAGTATCTCCCTGATCTATGAATTGCGTTGAGTACCATTTTGAAATATTAGGTAAAGTATCACCAACTGTGAGATTAAAATCATACCATAATTGTTCTGTATTGTCGTTAGCAGGGATAACAAATGCGCGGTTGTTTAAATCATTCCTGAAAGCAAGATGGTATTGAAAAGGTGCATCAATCTGAAATGAATTTGCACCAGTTTGATGCACCGGAGCCATATACATTTTAATATATGCATTGCTGTTAATTAATGTATCCTTGCCTGTTTTATAAAGCCTGGAGTAGCATGTAGGCGGGGAGCCTATCTGGTAATATGAAACCCATATAGCATTTTCGGAAATTGCTTTTTGATTCTGACCATTGGTTGATATTACCAGAATACAACAAAGTGATATAATTAAAGAAAGTATTTTTATTTTCATGATTGAAGAATTTTATTTCTATATGAATAATATAATATCTTAACTATTTAGTTTTAATCTTTCTGTAATTTCAATTCAAATTAAAGAAATAATAAAATTGCATACAAATAAATTATAAATCATTTAAAATGCAATAAAACATATAAGGTTGTTAAAAAGTTTTAAATATAGGATGGTATTTTCATTTTTTTATATATTTGTGATGAACTAAAAAACAAACTTCTATATGATAAAAAAAATACTTTTAACTTTTGCATTGATAATTTCAGGAACTTTTCTGTTAAATGCACAAGCTCCATGTACTCCAGACATAAGCTATACTACTCCTGGTGCATATCCAGATACAATTACCAATATACCCCATGCACAGGTTGCTGTGCCTTACAGTACTTCAATAACAGTTGTAGTACCTGCTGATACAGTTACTACTTATGGTACAATTGCTATTGATTCAGTAAACTTTTCATCAATATTAGGATTGCCTGCTACTTTTACTGCTACACCTGATAAAACAGGTTGGCCTGGTGGATCAAATGGATGTGTTTTAATTACAGGTACACCTACAGATACAATGGAAGGTAAAACATATAAACTAACTATTAATACAACTATTCATGCAATGTATGGTATGTATACTGTTCCATATCCTTTTTCCGGTTATAAATTAGTTGTCGATTCTTCAAGCGGTTTTGCTGTATTGAATACGAATAAATTTGCGATGGAACAAAATTCACCAAATCCTTTTTCAAAAAATACTTCGGTTACTTTCACATCACCAAATAATGGAAAATATTCTTTTACTATACTCAATGTAATTGGTGAAAAAGTTTTTGAAAAAACAATTGATGCATCAACTGGTGAAAATAAAATTGAGTTTTCATCCAACGGATTACCTTCCGGAATTTATTTGTATAAGTTGAGTAATAATACTACAACTTTAACCAAAAGAATGATCATCGAAAAGTAATGTCATTTAAACTTACGATTCTGGGTTGTAGTTCTGCAACACCTACTGTCGAAAGACATTCAAGCGCTCAGGTACTCAATGTAAATGAGCGCTTATTTTTGATTGATTGCGGAGAAGGTGCGCAAATACAAATGCGCAGGTTTAAAATAAAATTCCAACGTATCGACCATATCTTTATTAGCCATCTTCATGGCGACCATTATTTAGGATTGATGGGGTTGTTGTTTACATTGCATTTATTGGGACGAAAGAAAGAACTCCATTTATACGCCGATAATGACCTGAAAGAAATTCTTGACATACAGCTTGAAATTTCAAAAACAACACTTGTGTATCCGTTGATATTTCACCCTGTTGACAGTACGCTTTCAGAAATAATTTATGAAGATAAAAATATTGTTGTCCGAACCATTCCATTAGATCATAGAATTCCTACTACAGGGTTTCTGTTCATCGAAAAACAAAAAGAAAGAAAAATTAAAAAAGAAATTTTACAGAAAATTGATATTCCTGAAGAAGCTTTTGATTCCATTAAAAAAGGTCATGGTTTTACTGATGTGAATAAGAAATATCATAGTAATGCAGAACTTACTATTGCCGGACCGAAGTCCGTTTCATACGCTTATTGTTCCGACACTGGTTATACGGATTCTTATCTTTCAATTATTAATGGTGTTGATTTGTTATATCATGAAGCCACATTCCTTCGTGATAAAGAAAAAAGTGCACGCGAAAAATTTCATTGCACTGCTTACGATGCAGCAACTATTGCAAATAAAGCCAAAGTGAAAAAGTTGATGTTAGGTCATTACTCAGCCCGTTATGATGACCTTTCCCCATTACTTGAAGAAGCTAAGAAAGAATTTAATAACAGTATTCTTGCTGAAGAAGGAATGACGTATGATATTTCTTAGGGAATTTTTTTGATAAAAAAATAGAAATTAGAAATCAAATCTAATCCGTCGCTTCAAATCAAAAATCTTAAATTATTTTTATAAACCCAAGTAAAAAGTTTATAGGAATAGCGGCTAGTTAGGGTAATAGTTATTTGTAGAAAGAAAAATTCCATCGCAACATATTTCGATAAACTCAATATGACGGCATGCGCACGGTCAGGCTGAGTTCATCGAAGCCAGATGATGTATAAAATGTGATTTGATTTTCTTTCGACTTTAAATTATCAACCAACCCAGTAGCTCAACCCAAAACCATATGACAAATATTCAATTCTGAATTCTGAATTCTAAAATAGTATTATTCTTTCTCGTACGCCCCAATATCAGGCGCAGTGTTGGTTGTGCGGTTATGGCGTAAAATATCGAAAGGAACATAATTTGCAATACTGAGAGCGCCTTTGTTAATTGCAGGCGATGTGCTGTTCAGACTGTAATCAGTAGCAGATACATCAGTAAAATCAGGGTTTTGATTGAAAAAACAATTCAAACAATTTGCAGTGAAAGATGCTGCGGTATCTAACTTTGTTTTAATAAGGCAATGGTCAAAATTATAATTAAATAATGCACCTGATTTTTTATCAAGATATAATTCATCATCAACAGTGCCGTAAATTATACAATTTCCAAAATATGCTTTTTCCAGATCCCTGTATTGGGTAATTCCATTTATATCTTCATACCAATTATTAAGTACTAGTGATGGTGTTTGCCTGTTTGACTGGGTCCAATAATTCCCGATAGTACAATGTTTAAAATCATATTTTCCGCCAATATTCAGAATTACTCCGTATTGACCGCAGTTTCCAATGACACAATTTTCGGCTTCAATCCATGTTCCCTGGAAATACATTCCTGCGGCACTCATATTTTCAATAATCGTGTTGCTAATTTTTAAAGCAGGTTCGTTGCAATTATCACCAAGTGTATCAACATGAATTCCAACAATTCCATTTTTAATAATGGCATGGTCTATTTTATTTTTACTTCCGCGTGAAATCCAAATACGGCTCCATTGGCCGGGAACATCCTGGTAATATGATTCCAATCGGTCACCCTGGAAAATTACAGGGTTGCCAAGAGTACCTTCAATATTTAAACTGCCATCCCTGTAAATCCATAGTACTGCATTATTGTGCAAATATACTTTTGTATTTTCTTTGATTGTAAGCGTGCATGCTGAGTCAACAACAGCGTACCCATATATTACATGCGGTTTGTCATTTGTCCAAACAGCATCACAAGGAATAACCGAATACCAGGGATTACTTGTTGGATATTTTGGAGTATGATAATAGGCATTCTGCCCCCAGGCTACAAGCTGAACTTTTTGAAGGTTTCCATTCGTTTCAAAAAGAATAGAATCAGAAATCACAAAAGGGGAATTACTATTATTCGGGTCAACAGTAACTTTTACGAAAATATATATACTGTCTTTTGCTTCCATTTGAATTTCCGATAAGTTGGTTGTAGCAACACCATCAATGTTTATACTAAACTGTGAATTGGTATTACCAGCAAGGCGAATATTGGAAATGTTTATTTTATTGTCATACGGATTGTATACTTTAACCTGCCTGGTTATTGAGCCTATGGTAGTGAAAACAGTGTCGAAAATAAGGGTGTCGGTAGAGAATTGCAGTTTAGCCGATGAGTCCGTTATGAGTTTTTCTTTTTTACATGAAGTGATTGTTATAACAACAAATATCATTATAAACAAAAATGCTTTCGGAATATATTGAATGCTTTTTCCTTTCATATTTCTATACGGCAAAATTAATCAAATATGATTATTTACGTAGTTAATTAATTATTATTGTACATAACCTTATAAATTAAATTTCGTATGATATATAATATTAGATATTTAATGATTTTAAATATTTGAAATTTATCTATAAAAAAAATGGATTAACCGACAGAAAAATTGAAAAAAAGATAAAAATTAACATTGATGTCCGAGAAAAAATAGGCAAGCATACCCAAAGTTATTGATATACTTGCCATCTTTGCCTAATCTTCTAAAACTAGGGTTATGGACAAAGATAAAACAAAAAAATTAATCGGACAGCCGAT
>Ga0209098_1000262_pt1 | contig 59921 bp, 45 predicted proteins | sample AD_JPNHW1_MetaG_FD_184429 | JGI IMG/M metagenome (GOLD analysis project Ga0209098, IMG submission 184429) | Active sludge microbial communities of municipal wastewater-treating anaerobic digesters from Japan - AD_JPNHW1_MetaG (SPAdes) (version 2) | ecosystem: Engineered > Bioreactor > Anaerobic...
TGATCGAAAAAACAGATTTTCAAAGAGCGAGTAAAGTGCGTTCTACTAAAGGCCTTATTGTTCATGTCTTTGGTAAAATTGCCGCTGCTTTTATTTATTTAATTTTTAACCCTTGATTCGCATTATTTATATTATTTTATAGAAACGAATATATATTTTAAAGTTGATAACAATATATAAATGGTTGTATAAAAAACATTTTAATTTAATTAAAATGTTTAATACAAAAAATAAATAACAAGCTAAAGTAACACATTTTAACATTACGTCAAAAGTTAATAGAAGTTGACAGTTTTTTTATAGAAGAACAACTTTATTGTATAGATTAAATCATTTTAATCCATTTTAGTAAAATATTTATTTTATTAAAACGATTTTTCCGTAGTAAACATATTTCTTACCGAAAATTTCTCTCACTTTAATTTTATAGACATACACATCAATAATCGAGTCATCCCAGGTTCCGCGGTTGTCTTCTGTTCCGTTCCATCCTTCGCATTTATAGGTGTCCTCGTACCAAACATCCGTATGGTAAATCATGTTTCCCCAGCGGTTGAAAATCCACATATCGAAATTGTCGGGGTCAACATTAACACCTTGCGGGAAGAAGAAATCATTAATACCATCTCCGTTTGGTGAAAAAGCATTTGGGATATAAAATGTAAAAATATCGCGTACTTCAACGCTTTCATAAGCAGTGTCTCTACAACCATTTTTCCCTGTACCGATAAGCGTGATTGGAAAAGTACCTAAACTACTATATAAATGTTCTTCAGATGGAACTCCATTATAAGTAGTCCCATCGCCAAAGTTCCAATCCCATATAGAAATATCATCTGCGGAGCTTCCTACACAATTAACAGGAAGCCCATCCATTAATGTAAGGACTTTAGGATATGCAAAAAGAGATATATTTACATCACCTGTATTGTCAACACTAACAGAAGCTGTTTCCACACAATTGCCGGCATCGGTAACGGTTACAATATAATTACCGGAAGATAGTCCTGTTGCAGTGGCAGTAGTTTGTGAAGAAGTATTACTGCTCCAAACATATGTATATCCTGAGTTACCAGATGTTCCGCCAGTTGCGAGAACAGTAGTTGTTCCGTTGCCCTGGAAACAGGTATCAGGAGTGGATTGAATGGTAAGTGTAGGACCGGGAATAAATCCAACATTTACCATGCCTGTATCTTTGCATAAATGATCATCCGTAACAATAACCGTATAAGGGTTCGTACATAGTCCTGTAGCTGTAGCCGTAGTTTGAACCGGCGTAGTATTCCATGCATAAGTATAAGGCAGTGTTCCCCCATTAACATTAACAGTAGCTGTACCGTTACAATGTCCGCAAGTATCTTCTGTCATTGATAAAGAAGTAATGGTAGGTCCATCAATAGAATTAACGAGAACATTAGTTGTAGCAGAGCAGAAATTAACATCGTTAACAGTAACAGTATATGTAGTTGCACAAAGTTGAGTAACGGTTTTAGAAGATTGCCCATTACTCCAGATATAATTATATGGAGGTGTGCCAGCGGTAGGATTAACGGTAGCCGTACCATTGCATTGCCTGCAATATTCTACGGTAGAAGTAGCCGTAGCAGCAGGTCCCTGTACTTCGTCCACTACAACTGAAGTGGTAATAGTACAACCGAAGTTATCAGAAACAGTAACGATATATGTTCCGGCAGCAATATTTGAAACAACTTTCGTAGTATGTCCGTCATTCCAGTGGTAAGTGTATGGAGATGTACCGCCTACAGGATTAGCAGTAACCGAGCCGTCGTGCTTATCGCAATGTTCAATGGTAGAAGTAGCTGTAGCAGTAGGTCCTGCAATTTCAGTAACATCAACGGTAGTAGTAGTAGTACATCCATGACTATCAGAAACAGTAACAGTATATGTTCCCTGTGCTAATCCTGTAGCCGTGATATTTGATTGTCCATTATTCCAGTGATAGGTATAATTAGGTGTTCCGCCATTAATGCTGGTTGTAGCAGTTCCGTCATGTTTATCGCAATGTTCTGCCGTAGATGTTGCAGTTGCTGTAGGTCCTGCAATTTCAGTAATTGTAGTAGAAGTAGTAGTGGAACAATTATGGCTATCTGTAATAGTAACAGAATAAGTTCCGGCAGCCAGTCCATTAATTGTTTGTGAAGTTCCACCATTGCTCCAGGAATATGTATATGAAGGTGAGCCACCAGAAGGATTGGCAGTTGCAGTACCATTACTTTGGTCGCAATATTCAGGGGTATTGGAAGCTGAAGTGATAGGCCCGTTAACAGTAGTAACAATAGCAGTTGTAACAGTGCTGCATTGATTGGCATCGGTAACAGTAACAGAATAAGTATCATCGCAAAGGTTGATTGCAGTAGAAGTAGTTTGTGAAGCAGCATTACTGCTCCATAAATAAGTGTAAGGCTCCGTACCTCCGGATGGTGTAACGGTGGCGCTGCCATTGCAATGTCCGCAATATTCAACTGTAGATGTAGTGGTAGCAGCAAGACTGCCCTGTTGAGGTACCGTACCTGAAAATGTTGATGAACAATTGTTGGCATCTTTTATAGTAACAGTATATGTTTGCCCTGCATACAAATTAGAGGCAGTTTGAGTTGTTTGAACGGGTGAAGTATTCCAGCTATAAGTAAATGGAAAAGTACCAATAACCGGAGTAGCCGTTAGAGAACCATCATTACTTGCACAAGTTGCTGGATTAGAGCTTATATTAGCTGTAGGAAGAGGATTTACATTTACTATAACAGTGTTACTACTCGTGCATCCCAGGTCGGATGTTGCCGTGACGGAATATGTTGTTGTTGTTGTTGGCGACACAGAAATATTTGGTCCAATTGAACTGTTACTCCACTGATAAGTATAGTTTCCATTTCCTGTAGCAGTTATATTTGCTGTTTCTCCTGCACATATAGTAGGAGAAGTTGGAGTAAATACAGGAAGTTCAATTGAAAGAGGGAGTGTAAGAGTAACTGTACATCCAGTAACAGAAGTCATTACGCAGGTAATGGTTTGTCCGTTTGGAACAGGGTTAACGGTAATAGTATTAGTAGTTGTAGTAGTATTAACAGGAGTTCCTGAAGTATTTACATAAGACCATTGATAAGAAACAAAACCCGCTGGAGCAGTAACAATATCGGAAGATCCGGCGCATTGCTGAACTAATGATAACGAACCGCAATAACATGAAATATATGCATAACCAAAATGTCCGCCGTTGGTAAAGGGGTCGCAATCGTAAGTAGTAAATTGGATTTTTACAGTTTGATTTAAAAATGCTTTTAAGTCCATACTAACAGTTGTCCAGTTTTTCCACATAATGTTAGTCGTTCTGCAAGTACTACCTGAAGGTGCAACAGGAGTAAACCCAGGAATGCTGCTTGAAGCAGTAACTTCATAAACACCGCAAGTTTGGTCAACTATTGTCCCATTAGCATCAGTTACATAAATTGTAAATTTTGGTTTTTCAATGGATGTATGCGAGGTGCCGGGGTCTTGAAGTACAACAGCATATTGATATGTGAATATACGGCTTTCAGGTGTAACAGTATATGAATATTCTATTCTTTCTGCTTGAGGTTCTCCGCCATCACAACCGGCAGCTCTTGCATTTCCTATCCGGCAAGATTTTGCTCCGGTTGCTGCGTTTGGAGGTAAAACATTTAACGAAGTTCCACCAACTATTGGGTCGTATGCTGACTGGGTCATTAATGTTTGCCTTCCTGTTCCGGCAGCGTATGTAATAGTATTGGAGTCACCAACAACCATTGATGTTCCGGTAACAGAATAAACTCCCGATTGATTTTCGCCGACAGACCCAGTCCATCCGGTAAAGGTGCCTGTAGAAAAATCAGCATTTGTACATTGTGAAAATCCAATGTTTGTAAGCATTACAGACAAAAAAAACATTAAAAATATCTTTTTCATTTTTATAAAATTAATTTATAAAATAAATTATTCTTGCAGCTGAAAAATTCTTAAAATGGGTTACTATAGATTTAGGCATCCCAAATGTAAAAACATTTTTCAATTAAACAAGACGAAAAAAAATAATACAGGTTGCTTTTCATAAAAGATTTTTTTTGATTTTTGAAAATAGAATATTTAATTACGATAAATATTTTGAAATCCTTTATAAATAAAGATTTTAAGAGTTTAAAGAAGAAAAAATGAAATAATTCAAATAGAAGATTACTCTCATTTTATAGACGAACTCATTGAAAACATCTGCAATTATTTTTTCTATTATTTGTTTATGAAAATTTTCCAAAATCAATAATGAAAAGGAGTATTGTTATTTTTTCTTCATTAAAATAACCCAATCTTTCCCGAAAAAAAGCCTGTACATCTATTTCATTTGCTCATATCATATATGTTAAAATATTTTTGTATAAATAAAAATTTCGTTGAAAAGATTTTTCAAATTTTCTTTCAATTATTTTTTTGGACAAAATACAGATTTGTCTTTAATAAAATTATACTCGTTCTTATCAGGTTTGCAAAGGCAAAACTGTTTAGAACGAGTTATACCGTACAGAAAACAAAAAATATTTTTGCAAAACTCTTTTCTGTCGGTATAATAAGAATTATTTTGAATTACTTTGATGCTATTCTTCTTGATATTAGTGATATTTATGACGTTTGTAATTCGTACAACAGGCAACATTTCATAAATTCTTATACGGGAAAGTGCTTTAAAAATGGGTGATTGATTTATTATAGACATTATTATTAAAACACATTAGCGTCGGAAATTATAACATCAAGATAATTTAAAAATATAATAGCTATGATACCTGAAAATTATAATGCTGGCTTAAACACTGAGAAAGAAGTTTACCAAATATCGAGGTTTACATTTGATTATGAAGACAAGATGCTTGTAAGAGAAAATAGTAAAAAAAGGCTGACTAACACGGAAGCTCATTTACTTAAAATGTTTTATGAAAATAAAAATCAGATTCTTCCGCGCGAACTGGCATTAAATACTATCTGGGGCGATAGCAATTATTTTCTTGCGCGCAGCATGGATGTATATATTTCCAAGCTAAGGAAATACTTAAGTGCAGATGATAATATTTCTATCATCAATGTGCGTAAGAAAGGTTATAAAATGGATATCAAATAAAAAATATTTAAGAAATTAATAATGCTATAACATTATTAATAGTGGTGTTTTTTCATAGCTAAACCTGCCGGTAGGATGATAGAAAAATATTGAGGAGTATTTTTTTTTCATCCTGCATAGGCAGGTTTAAAATTATATGGTTCTTACTTTTTATTGTAGATATAGGCATTGAAGAAATTAATAGTGAGAAATCATTGTTAATACAGTAAATTGTTTTTTCATGACAGACCTACCTGCCGGTTATAACGAATCTTAAATTTATGGGTAAATTATTCTTATAGCCTGCCAGATAGGTATTTTGTGTACTGAATCTTGGCAAGTTTGTAAAAACAAAAATAAAGGATTGTATTATAGAAATAAGCAGTTTTTTTTACTACTAATAGTATTAATCAAATAATTTATTTTATTGATTTTCCTTCAATATGCTTGTAAAAAGCATCGCGGTATTGTTCTGCAATTGTAATGCGTGCATTATCCATAATAATTTGACCGCGTTCAATCGTTTCAATATTATTCAGGTTAACAATAAATGAACGATGAATACGCATAAAAGTATTAGTGGGAAGCTCGGCCTCCAGCGATTTTAAACTCATCAGGGAAAGAACTGGTTTTTCAGCATTACGCAACCATATTTTTACATAGTCTTTCAAACCTTCAATGTAGATAATATCATTAAGAATGATTTTTATATGTTTGTATTCCGATTTTACATAAATATAATCATCCTGTGGGGAGCTTTGTTTGTCGGGCGAGTTAACCAGTTCAAACCATCTTAATGCTTTCAGTGATGCTGAAAAGAAATCGTCATAATTAAAAGGTTTCAGCAAGTAATCAAGAGCTTCTACTTTAAAACCTTCAATAGCATATTCTTCAAAAGCGGTTGTAAAAACTATTCTGGTATTATCTTTTATTTTTTTCGAAAGCTCAAGTCCGTTAAGGTCGGGCATTTGAATATCGAGAAAAACCAAGTCTGTTTTTTCATTATTTAAAAATAATATCGCATCAAATGCATTTGAGAATTTTCCTTTTAAATCCAGGAATGGCGTTTTATCTACATAGCCTTCTATTAACTGCAATGCAAGAGGCTCGTCGTCAATAATGATACAGGAGATTTTTTTCATAAGCTTTAAGCAAATATATGAAATTTTATTAAGAAAGGTCAATAGTTAACTGAACTTTAAACATACCGTTCTCAACATTTTTATATATCTGGTGCTTATTGGGGTATATCAGGTTAAGGCGCTGCTCTAAATTCTGAAGCCCTATTCCCGAACCGCTTTTATCATTCGAATCTTTTGGGAAGTGAGAGTTTTCTATAATAAAAAATATTTTATTTTTCGATAATTTCATCTCCATGCTTATTATAGATGGCTCTGTAGAAGAGATTCCATGCTTGTAAGCATTTTCAATTAATGGAATAAACAGTAAAGGTGCAATTTTTAAATTTCCGGTGTCTTCAGGGAAAGAGGTGCGGATAATTATGTTTTCACGAAGGCGAAGTTCCATCAGTGAAATATATTTTTTCAGAAATTCAATTTCATTATCAAGTTGTACAGATTCCTTTTCATATAACAGGTATCGCATTAGCTTTCCTAGATTATATAATGCATCCTGCGCTTTCTCCGGCGACGATTCAATAAGTGTATAAATATTATTTAATGAATTAAAAAAGAAATGAGGCTGTACCTGGTATTTTAAAAGCATCAGTGTCGATTGTATATTTTCTTTTTCTATTCTTTGTCTTTCTCTCTCGCTTCTCGAAAGCTTTTGAGTAACCCTTATATTTATGCAGAATATTAATGAAATACTGTATGTAATAAAATCTTTAAATTGAAGTGAATCGAAAATTAAGAAAAGAATATTATCAGGATGATGATCGCGTTCGTGTGGATGTGGTCTATCAAAATCCGGAGGTACATTTGTTCTTATTTGCCTTAAATATTCAAGTATAATAATAAAGAAAATGAAAATTAATAAATTGATGAGAAAAAATTTATAATATTTTTTGCTTATGAAATAACGGTCAATCAGTTTAAAATAGTTAATGTAAAAAATAATTGCAGCAGACAAAAATGGTGATAAAGGTCCAAACTGGAATGCCTCAAAATCGTAGGAAATAGGCATAAATAGAAAAGGAACCCATAATAATATAATCCATACTATAATATGAGTAAAAACTTTAATTAGAGTTTTATAAATATTATTCTTAGACATTTAATACCAATAACCTGCAATAAATACAAATTTATATTATTTAAAAGATATGTTGAAATAAAATAGATGATTAATGCTTTTTTATAGAAGATTAGGCTGTTTTTAAAAAGCAATAAGGTTATTAAGATATGTTATATACTCGTTCTTATCCATTTTGAAAAAATTATTAGAACGAGTTATGCCGATAGTAACGCTTGTTGGAAAATTATTTTTGTAGTCGCCGCGGCGACCTGTTACGGATCGGTATAAGTTAGAAAATTATAGCAACAGCATATACAGCAATACCTTCTTCCCTGCCCGTAAATCCAAGCTTTTCGGTTGTTGTGGCTTTTATTGATAAATCTGCTTCAGTTATTTGCATTACATCAGCCATAGTTTTTTTCATTTCAGAAATGTATTGAGCAATTTTTGGTTTTTGTAAACACACTGTAATATCAATATTTCCGATAGAATATTTTTTTTCTTCTAATAATTTTACAACTTCTTTCAGCAGAATTTTACTGTCGATATTTTTATATTTTGCAGAAGTGTCGGGAAAGTGTTTTCCTATGTCTCCAAGATTTGCAGCGCCAAGCAAGGCATCACAAACTGCATGTATTAGCGCATCAGCATCGGAATGACCTAATGCCCCTTTAGTGTGAGGAATTTTTATTCCGCCAAGAAAAAAATCGCGGTTTTCAGTTAATTGGTGAACATCGAAACCAAAGCCGATGCGGGGTTTCATTATTCGGTTTTGTTTTGTTCTTTAAACGCGTCGAAATCGAATAATAATGTAAATCGCAAAGTGTTTTCTAACGGATTGCGTTGTTCAATAGGAATAAGATATGCAAAGTCAAGCCCAAAAACATTATATTTTAAACCTGCGCCAAGTGTGAAATATTTACGGTTACCTTTTGTTTTATCTTCATAAAAAAGACCACCGCGAATAGCAAATTGTTTGTCGTACCAATATTCTACACCGGTTGAAATTGTGAATTCACGGATCTCTTCTTTGAATCCTCCCGGAGCATCACCAAAGGACTGGAATAATCCACTTACAACCGAAACATTTGGATCTTTGCCTGCGAGTATAATATTATTCCCATATGCATCAGTAACAGGAAGTCCATTAGAATCCGTTTCGTATACAGGAGTAGTTGGAACGAGTAGTTTGTTAATATCAAGTAAAAAAGCTATTTGATTATATTCATCAATATCGACAGTTAATGATGGACCAATTCGTAAGTTCATTGGAATAAAATCTCTTTCAGTAGTTTCAGTATAAGAAATTTTTTGACCTATATTGGAAATATTAATGCCAACTCCAAGTTTTGCAGGAGTTTTTCCAAATTCCAAATCTTTTTGATAAAATGCGGAAATATCAGTAGCTATTGAATTTCCCGGGTGTGATTCAGCTCCGCCAACAAAATTGCCACCAGTAAGATTTGAGTGTATATAACGAAGAGCTACACTTCCAGATATTACTTCTGAAAATTTTCTGGCATAACAAACATCAAAAGCATATTCACTGGGTCTGAATTGACCTATATTGGTACCATTAATATCAGTGAATGTAATGTCGCCTAATGAGAAATATAAAAGAGAAGCTGCTATTGCCTGGTCTTTACCAAATTTTTTATAGCCTGTAAGATAAGCCAGGTTAATATCATTGACTAAAGCTCTTAACCATGGGCTGTATGAAACAGAGAATCCCATGTTTTTTTCAATGAAAGCATATTTTGCAGGATTCCAATGCAATGAATTGGCATCAGGAGTAGATGCAACACCGGCATCACCTAAAGCTCCGGCTCTGGCATCAGGAGCAATCATTAAAAAAGGAACTGCTGTTGTTATAGTATTCAGGTCTTTGTTGGAATACTGAAAAACATTACTAGTTGAAGAATTCTGAGAAATAACACTAATTGAAATTAAAAATAACCCAATGTTCAAGATAATTGTCGGGTATAAAAAAACTTTTTTCATATCGAAAATTAATTAAGTATGCAAATGTAACGAAAAATATTTATACTTATTGTTTACCTTAAAATAATAAGCCTGTTTGTGCTTTCAAGCCATGAGTCATTTCCTGAAATAACTTTTATTCTGTATAGGTAAACACCGCTGTTTAAGCGATTTCCAGCATTATCACATCCATCCCAGCATAAAGTGTTAAAATTATTTCCGGATGTTAAAATGGTTTGTTTAATTTCCTTTACAAGAAGTCCGGTAATGTTAAAAATTTCTATTTCAACATCTATATCGCAGCATGGCTGATTATGTTCAAAATAAAAACAAGTACTTTCATTAAAAGGATTGGGGAAGTTAAATAAATTTTTGAATGAAAGATTGCCCGGTTTTGTAACAATAAAAGGAATAGTAGTACTGGAAGAATTATTAGCTATATCCCAGGCTTTTAAATTTATTGTATGTATGCCTTCAGATAAAGAAGTAAAAGGAAAATTAATTATACCCTTTTTATAAGTATTCATTTCAGGAGTATAGTAATCATTTAAAATATATTTTACAGAATCATCAAGTGTAGCAACCATATCATGACCCAATTCATACCCGGTGCATTGAATGCCTGTAGTGTCTTCAAGATACGCAATAAATATAGGGTTTGCATCTGTAGTCCCTCCTGAAATAAAAGTAGTATCATTAATATAAAGTTTTATATCAGGACCTTTATCATCGTTTGTTGTCGTGGATTCTATTCCTCCAATCATAAAGTCAGAACCTTCGTAATAACCGTTAGCATCAGTGTATTCATTTTTTGCGTAGTAACTTATTCTTGCCTGACCATAATCAATATTTAAATCTTTGGGAACCACAAATGAAAATTCGAAATCGCCATTTATTACAGATGTTTTCCCTTTGAAAATAATTTTTTCCTGGGTGTTAAATAAATAGGGAATGCTCGTTGCATCATTAGCTAATGTTGTATTCCAGATTTTACTATCATATACGGTAGGATAAATTAAACCGTTAAAGTTAGATAATTTATTTCCGCCCGCATCCTGTATGATTCCTTTAATTGTATATTGTTTTAAAGGAATAAGCGTATCAGGTACAGTTTGTATTTCATGATTATTGATGTGGGTTGTAACTACCGTATTTTCCGGGTATGATAATCTTAACGCAGGGTCGCCAAGCAAAACAATATGCCGTATATTGATGATGCATCCGTTTTCATTTTTACATTTTGAAAGTATATCACCTAATCTTGGATATCCATTAATACTGTCTTTTAAGAAAACATTTTTACAAAAACTTTTATTAAAATTCAGGTTTGAATATGCAAACGCGATACGTGTGGTAGTGAATAAAGCGATTCCTCCTCCATGAGGGTTAAGTAAAACCAGTTCTCCCGCCGATGTTCTTGATGGGTCATCGAAACGGCTGAACTCACATGATGCCGTTATAAAAGCTGGCATATTATTGATGTTTGACCATTTAAGAATATCAGATATTTGAACAATTCCTTCTCCTGCCAAACCTGTTTCACCTCCATGTCCTGTATAGTTTAAAAGCAGGCAGCCTCTCTGTAATTGTTCATCTATGGCTTTGTTTACATCGGGATAGGAATTATCGAATTGTTTATATGCATCAAGGTAAATTTTATAAACATTATTATTATTATACGTTGTATCTACGTATTTTGCTATTGTTTCTGCATGATCGATATGTAAGTCATTATCTTCATCATCGGCAATAAAACAAGAAATATTTCTCCAGTCGCCTGAATTTTCCTGGGTGTATGTGTTGCACCCGTTGGTTTCAGTATAAGTATCGTTTTTTGATAGATAAGCTTCAATTTTATTAACTACTCCTTGCGCTTCTTCTATTGTTTTTACAGGAAACCTTCCTATTCCAATATCAAGTGAGCCATTTGAATAATATCCTTCAGTGCTGTCAAGTACTCCATAATAATCGTCAGTTAAATATGATGTAACAAGTACCAAAGAGCTATGAGATTGATAAGTGGGAACAAAGTTCGTATTGCCGGGTAATATTCCTTTGTAATCATACGAGGCATCGCCAAATAATAGTAAATATTTATGATAATCATTTGTTGCATCTGAACGGTCATAAAACATTCGCATCATATTACGTATAGCGGTAATATCAGGGGAGCCGGATGAGAATTCATTATATATTTCTTCAGGAGTATAAATAGCAACATTAAAATTATCAAGCGTTTCATGAATATTTGCAATACGTTGCGCCTGTGTTTTAAAAAGCGGGTTGGTAACTATTACCATATCAGGAGTGGTACTTCCGTGAATATTTTGATTTTCGACTTTGCCAATAAATTCGGACTTATAAAAATTTGTGTAATCAAAAGCTATAAATTGTTTAAGTGAATCAGTTGCTAAACTAAAGCTAGCGGTAGCAGCATTTATGGAAAATTCCTGGTTGCTAATATTAAAAGGATCTGTAATATCCCATATTTTTATATCAGGTGAAACATTTGCCAATTTGAATTCTGTTATTTTGCCTGTACCAATACAAGATGTATTTCTGAATAACATTTGCGGTGATGAAAATATTAAATTACGTACAGCATTAATTTCAATAAAATTTAACCATGCTACAGCTCCTGCTGTAGTGTTTTTAATATTTACATTTATATTTTCATCATTAGGCGGAAAGCTTAATGAATCTTCACCAATTATAGCATAATCAGCTGTAAACCCTGCAGGGATAGGCTGAATGGTAAAAGATTTATTTTTATTATCGGTTGAAAATTCAATAATAGATGTGTCGTTTGAATTTCTTGCAGCAATATTCAATTTTAAAATTGCCGGTGTAGATATATCAATATTAGGAATTTTAAAGGTTATATTTTTTTCAGAAATGCCATCAAAGTATTCGCCATACCACTCTTTTCCTGATTTTAAAATATTTATTGAATCTTTTTCGTGGTAATAAAAATCATTGAATTTTGTAATTATGTAATTGGGGGTGCTTGTCTCAGAAGCCTGTGTAGCAATTCGTTTACCGGGTTGTGAATTAAAATTGATAAAATAATATGTGTAATCAGAGTAAATATTATTTACATGGTAAAAAATATTTTTAAGAGTGTCATAATTAACTTTTGTTGCAGCCTGTCCATAAAAAAGAATATAATCATTGGCATTAAAAACACCATCGCTTTCACCTTCAACATAAATTGCATTTTCAATAAGGTCATCGAAATTACTTTCCCAGTTTGCTTCAGTAAGCATTCCTCCGCCATTTCCAAAAATCCTTATATTTAAAGGGTTTATTGATGATACATCAATCCCTTGCTGTATAAGGTCGTTGTATGTTATTTTATAAACACCTTCCTCTTTAACTTTTAGCTTATACCATGTACCCGTTGACAGGAGAGAGTTTTCTGCATAACTATGTTTTTGTTTTGTAGAATTTAATACAGGTGTTTTTTCAAAAATAATATCAGCGCTTTTAAGTTTTTCAATTTTTCCTGTTGTAACATTTTTCCGGAAAGGAATAAAAGATAAAATCCCTGAACGCTTTTTTGCTGCAATTTCATAACGGGTATTTATCAGGATATTTTCATTTGAAATAATTATTTTATTAGTTGATAGAATATTTAATTCTTCTTCTGAAGGGGTAATAAAAACAGGTTCTTCAATATTTGCATTATTAATTATTTCAGTTGACTGAAGAGGAATATTATTTTCAAAAAAAGGCAATGAATTATTATCGTAATATTTTGCATTGGAAAAATAGATTACCTTATTATCAGATGAGGAATTATAATTATCAACAGGGTTTTCCCATGAAATGGAAACAGGTAAAATACACTTCTGTGAAAATGATGAAAGTGAAAATAAAATAAAAACAGATAGAAACAGTCTATTCATAGAAAATTAATTATACAAATATAAGAAAAAAGATAATATAAATTACCGCAGGATTACCAATTTTTCAGTTTTTTCAGCAGTTTTATTATCGCTGTTTCTTATTTTTAACTTATAAATATAGACACCTTTTCCAATAACGTCGCCGTAATCATCAAGTCCGTCCCAGGTAATAGGTTCAGCCCTGTATCCATTTGTTAAAACTTCCTGGTGAATTGTTTTTATAAGTCTTCCCGATACGGTAAAAATCTGAATTTGTACATCAAGATTACAACATGGATAGTTATGTTCAAAATAAAAATCAGTACTTGTTGTAAAAGGATTTGGGTAATTTAAAACATGGTATAATGCCAGATCTGCAGATGGCGAAACAACAAACTCTATTGATGCTTCAGAAGAATTATTGTAAATATCCCAAACTTTCAAATTTAATGTATGTGTGCCATTTGATAAATCATCAAGCGGATAACGTATACTGCCTTTCTGATAACTGTTCAAATCAGCTTCGTAATAGTCATTAAGTATTATAGGGTCGCTTGAGTTGGCGTCAACAATGGCGACAATATCATGTCCAATGCCATTTCCAACAGTGTTAATCCCATTTGTATCTTTTAAATATGCTAATATGAATGGGTTTCCGTTGGTCAATCCTCCATTTACAAAATTTGAATCATTTAAATATAGTTTAATTTCCGGACCTGCATTATCTTTAACAGAGTTTGTATCGGATCCCCCAATAATGAAAAATGGATTTTCATAATATCCATTAGCATCAATAGCTCCATTGCTTGCATAATAACTTATACGACCTTCGCCATAATTGTATGCTATATCTTTAGGGACAATAAATGAAAAAGTAAAATTGCCATTAGTTACACTAACTTTGCCTTTATATAAAATCCCTTTTTGTACTAAAAAAGTAGTAACATTACTTGAAGCATCATTTCCCAATGTTTTTATTGCAGATTTTTTATCAAAGACAGTAGGATAAACCATGCCGTTAAAATTAGTAAGTTTTTGTCCTGTATTATCTGCAATGATTCCCGAAATAGTAACTTTTGAAAGTGCTTTTAATGTATCGATAACAGTCATCGTATCATGTTGATTTACCTGTGTTGTTATAACTTTATTTCCCGGATAAGCAAGTGTAAGAGCGGGATCGCCGAGTAAAATAAAGTTTTTAATTTGAGTGTCAACATAGCTTCCGTTATAATTTTTTGAAATCATTATTAAATCCCCTAAAGTTGAGTATTCCCCATTTATTTTTTTAAATGCATTTTTATAAAATTGTCTGTTTAATGCATCATTAGAATTAGCATATGCAACTCTTGAGGTTGTTAATAGTGCTATACCTCCTCCCTGTGAATTTAATATAACCATTTCCCCAGCAGAAGTTCTTTTTGGATCATCAAACCTGCTAAATTCGCATGTGGCTGTGATAAATAAAGGTAAGTTATGGATATTTTTCCAGTTCTGAATATCGGATGTTTGTAGTATCCGTTCAAGTGCCCAGCCTACTTCTCCTCCGTGTCCAACATAATTAATTATTAGTGCTCCTTTCTCAACCCTTTTGTTAATTGCATCATTCACATCCGGGTACCTCTGACCACCTGAGCCCGTTTCCTGTATGTAAGCATCACTGTATATTTTGTCAATATTATAATTATTATAAGTAGTATCGATATAATTTGAATAATTTTCTGAATAATTTAAAAACATATTATTTTCTTCATCATCAGCAACAAAACATATAGTATTTTTCCAATCACCGGGATTATATGATGAATAACTAGTGCATTCTTCAGAAGATGTACCAGGATCATAAATTTTATAGTATTCTGTTACCTTATCGACCATTGTACTCGCTTCCGCTTCTGTTTTAACTGGAAAGCGACCAATGCCAATATCAAGCAAACTGTTTACATAAGAACCTTCATTGTAGTCGAGGAATCCAAAAAAATCATCAGTAGCATAAGAGTCGGAATAACTTATAGCAAAAGTTGATTCAAATGTTGGGATATAATTAGTGTTATCAGTAATTTTATTCTTATAATCGTAGGATGCATCACCGAATAATAATAAATATTTAGGTGATTCATCTTCTCCAGATGCTCTGTCATAAAACATTTTTACAAAATCTCTTATTGCTGAAACATCTTGATTTCCTGAAGAAAATTCATTATATATCTGGGCTGGGGTAACAACAACTGAGGTCAATCCATTATTATCAGAATGAAAACTTGCAAGACGATTTGCTTCTAAAATGAAATCAGGATGAGTAACTATTATATAATTTACTTGACCTAAAGCATGCAGGTTTTGATTTTCAATTTTTCCTATAATAATAGGTTTTAAATAAAAAGCTCCGTTAAAAGCTATAAATTCTTTTAATGTATCAGTAGCAATTTTAAATTGTGCGTTACTTCCCGAAAGTGTGTATTGTTGTTCAACTGCATTAATAGGATTAGTTATATCCCAAATCTTTAAATCTGGACTTGCATTACCAATGGTAAACTCTGATATGTTCCCTGTCCCAACACTAGAAGCATTTCTGAATATTAATTGTGAACCGGAGAAAGTTAAATGTCTCATTACATTTAATTCAATATAATTTAACCAACCTATTGCTCCTGAGGTTGTTTTTTTTATTGTAACATTTATATTATCGCCGGAAGGATAAAAATTTGCAGATTCTGTTTTGGTTGCAGCGTAAACATATTCTCCTGAAACGCCCGAAATTATTGAGGTGTATGAATTACCTGAATATTCTACTGAATAATAATTGCTCGAAGTGTATTTACTGGCGATATCAGTTTGGATATTTGCTACAGTTGTATTATCGATATTTGGAAAATTGAAACTGAATGAGTAGGATGTCTGTATGTCGAATGGTTCACCATACCATTCTTTACCTGAAGAAACTAAATTGAATGAATCTTTTTCATGACAGGCATAATCATTAAAATTTGTAATGAATTTATTCGCGGTAAGTGAAGATGAGCTTTGTAATGAAATTCGTTTTCCATTATTGCTGCCTGAAGTAAGGAAGTATGTTGTAACCTCATTATAATAGTTTGTTTGATGATGAAATTTATTATCAATAGTATTATAATTCCACTGAACAGGAGCATCACCATAAAAGAGTATATAGTCGTTCAAATCAAAGCTTCCATCTGATTCTCCATAAATAAAAATTGGATTCTCAACAAGGTCGTCATACCTGAATGAAGAATTATTTTCAGGAAGAATTCCACCGCCGTTACCATATATTTTAATAGTTCTGGGATCTATAGAACCAATATTAATCCCAAGTGAAACAAGATCGTTATAGGTTAAAATATAAATTCCGCTTTGGTTTACAGCTATCTTATACCAATTTCCTGATGCCAGAACTGATGAATTGGTATATATTTTCTTTTTATCATTTAAAGTTGAAGAATTTGGTATTTTATGAATATTTAAATTAAATGAAATAAGCTTTTCTGTTTTTCCAGTTGATTGATTTATTCTGAAAGGAAAAAATGAGATACAGAGATATGGAGATTTTTTTTCGAAGTTGACAGAAGAGGATACTTCTATATTTTTTTTAAATAAGGAATTATCAAGATATTTTATTTCTTCCGCAGTACATTCTTCATAACTGGCATCAGTAATTTCAACCGAATAATTATTATAATCAAAAAGCTTTATTTTTTCGGAGAAACAGGGTATATTCTTAATGTAAGAAGCACCATCAAAACTTAGATAATGAACGGAATCAGTTTCATTAATAAAAAATGATTTAGTTCCTGTCCAGGTAATGTTTCTTTTTTGCTTCGTATCTTTAGTTTGTGCTAATAAAGAGGTATAAGTAAAAAGCAAAAGAAATGGAATTAAAAATAATCTGTTTTTTGCAGTAATATTCATTCGCTATATTTGTATACTGTTTTTATTTATTGAAAATCTTTATGAAAACGATTATTATCATATTTTATTGTTTTTATAAAAATACATTGTTTAAATATATATTTAAACTGTATGTAAAAAAAATATAATGAAAGAATTTTAAAAAAATTATTTGATATCTAAGTGTTTTCCGCAATATTTTTTCTTATATTTAGCGCAAATTTATTTTATTTAATGATATTTTAAATATAATTATCATTATAAAATCAATTGAGTAGGTTATTTCAAAGCTTTATTTTGTAAGGTTCTTTTATTTTTTAATTTTTTTCTTAATAAATTGCAAATTTAAACAATAAAATATATACTGCTTTGTTTATATTATGAAAGTGGAATTTATTAGAAGAAATAGTATTTCTATAAAAATAAATATCTGGAATAATGAAACTTTATTTTTCTTATTTGTGTATAAAGTAAAGTAGAGATACAAATATTTATTTTTTTAGTTTGCTTAAAAAATATTGTCATAATTAAAAAAATATGTAATATTGTAACATCTTAATTAAGATTTATTTGAAAAAAATATTATGATTGGCTTAAAAAAGATTTTCCTACTTGTATTAATTATATTGTCAGGAGTTTCTCTATACCCTCAAGATCCGCATTATTCGCAATATTATGCTAATCCTTTATATCTTAATCCTGCGTTTGCCGGAACAGCAATTTGTCCACGTTTAATTATGAATTACCGTAATCAATGGCCTTCAATAGCCGGAAATTATGTTACGTATAATGCATCATACGATCAACATGTAGAAAATCTTGCCGGCGGTGTAGGTTTAATGTTCACTTCAGATCAGGCAGGAGAGTCTACTTTAAATACAACTATAATCAGCGGAATTTATTCCTATAGACTTCAGGTTAGCAGGTATTTTTCTATAAAAGCCGGATTTCAGGCAACATATTTTCAAAAAAGCCTAGATTGGGAAAAGCTTACTTTTGGTGATCAAATAGATCCCCGTTATGGATTTGTATATTTTACTAATGAAACCAAACCAAGTGAGCTAACAAAAGGAACTGTAGATTTTAGCGCAGGTATACTTGGTTATAGCGAGAGTGTATATGGCGGTGTTGCTGTTAATCACTTAACTGAACCAAATGAAGGTTTTTTCTCGGTTAGTAAACTTCCTATGCGCATAACTGTTCATGCTGGAGGTGTTATTGATCTGGAACATCATAGAAGAAGAAGAAAAATTGAAGATCCAACCATATCGCCGAACATTCTTTTTATGAAGCAGCTTGACTTTGAAGAGATAAACTATGGGTTATATTATAATAAATATCCTCTGGTTGGTGGTTTATGGTTTAGGCAGGGTTTTGATAATCCTGATGCTTTTATTGCATTAATAGGATTACAGACTAGTGTTGTGAAGATAGGATACAGTTATGATGTTACAGTATCCAAGCTTAGTAGTGCTTCTGGTGGTGCTCACGAAGTATCTTTTGCCCTACAGTTTGATTGTCGTCCAAAAAAGAAACGTATCAGAGCAATAAATTGCCCATCATTTTAGTTATTATTGAAAAAACAAATCAATATGATAATGAACAGAAAAACTATTTCCAAGTTATTTTTAGCAGTTGCGATTTTATCCTTAGCAGCTTGCAAAAAAGACCAATCCTCGACTACAGGCTGGGAATATAACCAACCTAAAAATGGCGGATTTGAAGTAGTTCCTTATGAAGAACAGGAAACTGGTCCGGGTTTGATTCTTGTTGAAGGCGGTACTTATGCAATGGGTCGTACTGAACAGGATGTATTATACGATTGGAATAACATTCCAAGAAGAGTAACCGTTTCTTCGTTTTATATGGACGAAACTGAGATAAGAAATCTTGATTGGCTTGAGTACCTTTATTGGTTAACAAGAGTGTATGGTGTTGATTTTCCTGAAGTATATAAAAAAGCTTTACCAGACACATTAGTATGGCGTGATAAACTTGCATATAATGAGCCTTTTGTAGAATATTATTTACGTCATCCGGCATACAGAGATTATCCTGTAGTGGGTGTAAGTTGGTTACAGGCAAGCAATTATTGTGCATGGAGAACGGATAGGGTAAACGAATATATCCTTATTCGTGAGGGAATATTAAAAACCAACCCAGATCAATCGAATGAAGATAACTTTAATACAGAAGCATACTTAGCAGGTCAATATGAAGGTCTTGTAAAGAATGACCTTATTGATTTGAATCCAAGTGGTCAGGGTACACGTAAAGTTAGAATGGAAGATGGCATTCTTTTACCAAAATACAGACTACCTACTGAAGCAGAGTGGGAATTTGCTTCATTGGGTTTAATAGGAAATACTTTATTTGAACGTGTTATTGAAAGAAGATTATATCCATGGAACGGTCATATAATTCGTACAGATATGGATAAAAACCTTGGAGATTTTGTAACTAATTTTAAAAGAGGTAGAGGTGATAATATGGGTGTAGCAGGTAATCTGAATGATGCTGCTGATATTCCCGGACCAGTTATTTCTTATTGGCCTAATGATTATGGTTTGTATAACATGGCTGGTAATGTTGCTGAATGGGTAATGGACGTATATAGACCTCTTTCTCCGGAAGACATGTCGGATTTTAATCCTTATAGAGGTAATGTCTTTAAAACTAAAGTTACTGATGAAGAAGGTAATATTGCAGAAAAAGACACTTTAGGGAATATTATGTGGCGTAATGTTACTATACAGGAATCTGCCGGAAGAAGAAATTATAGAAAATCGGATAATATAAATTATCTTGATGGAGATTGGACTTCAGCAATTGATCATGATTGGCTAGCAAGAGAAGACGATAGCTTAAGTACTTCAAATTTGATGTATGATTATAGTAATACATCAATGATTAATGATAAATCTCGTGTATATAAAGGTGGTTCCTGGAATGATAGAGCATATTTCTTAGTAGCAGGTACCCGCAGATTTCTTGATGAATCATTATCTACAAGCTATATAGGTTTCCGTTGTGCAATGACTCGCGTTGGTAGTCCTATAGGAGGTAATTAAAATCTAATTTATTAAAATATTAAAACCCCATTTGCATTTTGTAAATGGGGTTTTCAATTATAAGTTTATGATGACTATAGATCAATTATATCAAATATTTCTTAAGTGTGGGAATATATGTACCGATACAAGAAAAATAGTAAACAACTCATTATTTTTTGCAATACATGGCGAGAATTTTAACGCCAATCAATTTGCAAAAACAGCAATTGACAATGGTTGCAGCTATGCAGTTGTTGATGATGAAAAATTTGTTTTAAATGAAAAATTTATTCTTGTTGAAGATACACTGAAGACTTTACAGGAATTAGCAATATATCATCGTCAACAATTTAAAATTCCATTTATTGGCATTACCGGAACCAATGGTAAAACAACAACCAAAGAGCTTATTGCTGCTGTCTTGTCAAAAAAATATAATGTGTTATATACAAAAGGAAATTTAAATAATCATATTGGGGTTCCTCTTACTATATTATCAGTAAATCAAAATACTGAAATTGCAGTAATTGAAATGGGAGCCAATCATCCCGGTGAAATTGCACTGCTTTGTAAAATATCACATCCTGATTATGGAATTATTACAAATATCGGGAAAGCACACCTCGAAGGTTTTGGCAGTATTGAAGGTGTGGCAAAAACAAAAAAAGAATTGTATGATTTTATAAAAAATTTACAAGGAAAAGTTTTTGTTTGTAGTGATAATGAATTTCTGATGAACTCTTCTGAAAAAATTGAACGCGTTACTTATGGCGTATCTAGTGAAAGTTCATGCAGGGGAGAAATAATTGAAAGCAACCCATTATTAAAAGTTAAATGGCTTAATAATAATTCTTCAATTGAAATTCCAACAAATTTATTTGGCTTTTATAATTTCGAAAATATAATGGCTGCAATTTGTATTGGCTCATACTTTAAAGTTGATGAGAAAAATATTGTCAAAGCAATCGAAGAATATATTCCTTCCAATAATCGTTCTCAAATAATCAAAACTTCACGTAATACAATAATAATGGATGCATACAATGCCAACCCAACCAGTATGGATGCTTCTATTAAAAATTTTATTCATGTTGATGCAGAAAATAAATTTATGATTATTGGTGATATGCGCGAACTTGGGAATGACGCTTTAGTTGAACATGAAAAAATATTAAACCTGATTGAATCTTCCGGAATAAAAAATGTGATTCTGGTTGGAAATGTTTTTTCTTCAATAAATAAAAACAATAATATTAAAGCCTTTGTCAATTCTGATGAAGCATTGGAATATTTAAAAAAGATAAATCCATCGAATAATTATTTTTTAATAAAAGGTTCGAGAGGAATTAAATTGGAAAAAGTGCTGGAAGCATTGTAAAAACTATGAAAGAGTATAATATAATTGGAATAATGTCGGGCACTTCACTTGATGGAGTTGATGTTGCTTGTTGTCAATTTTATTTTGAAAGTAATAAATGGAATTATAAAATTATTGTTGCAGAAACATTTCAATACGATTATACCTGGAAAGAAAAATTAAACCATGCAATAAATTCCGATGCATTACACCTGATATTGTTACATACAGAATATGGTGCTTATCTTGGGAAACTGGTTAATAAATTTATTTTAAAGAATAAATTACCTATTGATTTTATTGCATCACATGGGCACACTATTTTTCATCAACCTGAAAAGCGTATGACATTTCAAATAGGTGATGGCTCTGCAATAGCTGCTGTTACAGGACTTCCGGTAATTTGTGATTTTCGCTCAGGTGATGTAGCTCTTGGAGGACAAGGTGCTCCTTTGGTTCCGATTGGTGATAAATATTTATTTTCTGAATTCGATTTTTGTATAAATCTTGGTGGCTTTGCAAATATTTCTTTTGATAAAGATGACAAACGCATTGCATTTGATATTTGTCCGGTCAATATTGTTATGAATAAATATGCAGAACTACTTGGGATACCATTCGATAATGATGGACTGATTGCATCGCACGGTAATTTAAATAATGATTTGTTTGATGAACTGAACAACCTGGAATTCTATTTTTCGAAATATCCGAAATCATTAGGAAGAGAGTGGGTTGATAAAAATATTTTCCCTCTCATCGAAAAATATAAAATTAGTGTTGAAGATAAACTTTACACTTTTTGTGAGCATGTAGCTTTGCAAATTTCTGTTATTTTAAATTCCGAGAAAACTGGAAAAGCTCTTGTGACTGGTGGAGGTGCATACAACAAACATTTGATTTCGCGAATAACTGATTTTTCAACACATGAAATAATTATTCCCGACAATACTACTGTTGAATATAAAGAAGCATTGGTTTTTGCTTTTTTGGGATTGCTGAGAATGAATAACGAAATAAATTGCTTGTCTTCTGTAACCGGCGCCAGTAGGGATCATTCGTCGGGTGCAATTTATCTTCCCTGAAAAATATTTTATCTTTTATTATTTTTTCTGTATAATAAATCATCCGTTTCGTTGTTATATTATTAACATGACGGTGTTAACATTTATATGTGATTGAAAAATTTCATGGGTTGATTCTATTTAAATTTACACATTAAAAATAAAAAAACATGTTAGGAATATTATTGCAAGTAGTAACCAATGTTGCTGACACAGCAGCCAAAACAGTAAATCAGGTTGTAAATACACCGGTTGCTGAAAAACCTGTAGAATCGATTTCATTTTTAGACCTGCTGGAAAAAGGAGGAGTCATTATGATTCCTATAGCATTGCTCTCAATCATTGCGATTTATGTTTTTATTGAACGATATTTTTCAATTAGAAAAGCTACTCGTGAAGAAAGTAATTTTATGAATAGCATTCGTGAATTCATTTTAGCTGGGAAAGTCGATTCAGCTTTGGCACTTTGTAAATCTACCAATAAGCCTATTGCAAGCATGATAAAAAAAGGGATAATGCGAATTGGTCGTCCGCTCAAAGAAATTGAAGAAGCAATAGAAATTATAGGAAAATTTGAAGTTTATAAACTTGAAAGAAACTTAGTTATTCTTTCAATCTGTGCTGGAGTAGCTCCAATGCTTGGTTTTGTGGGAACAATTATAGGTGTAATCAAAATTTTTCACGATATTTCTCTATCGGGTGATGTAAGTATAAATAGTGTTTCAGCAGGCTTATATACAAAAATGGTATCAAGTGCAGCAGGATTGATAGTTGGAGTTATATCATTTATTTTTTATCATTGGTTAAATATAATGATTGAAAAAGCAGTACAGAAAATGGAGCATGCTGCCGTTGAATTCATGGATTTATTACAGGAGCCAACAAAATGAACCTGAGAAAAAGAAAAAAAATAGGTGCTGAAGTCAGCACTTCAGCTATGAACGACATAATGTTCTTTCTGATGCTGTTCTTTATTATCATGTCAACAATCCTTAATCCAAGCGTGATTAAACTTACTTTGCCCAATTCTAAAAGCAGTCAGGCAATGCATAAAAAGGAAGTGGCATTATCAATAACAAAAGATAAACGTTATTATATTGGAAACACTGAAACAACAAAAGATAATTTAGAAGTTCTGCTTGCAGAAGAAATAAAAGGTTCGTCAGATGCCATTGTTGTTTTGCGTGTTGATAATGCATTATCGATACAGGATTTGGTTGATGTGCTTCAGATTGGAAATAAACTGAATGTTAAAATGATTTTAGCTACTAAAACGCTTAATGGCTAGTGACGCAACATATAAGTCAGATAACTACTGGTATGCCGGTTTAATAGGCACCGTAGTTTTTCATGGATTACTTCTTTTGTTTTTCATATTATTTATTTTTAAAACACCTATACCTCCAATAGAACCGGGAGGTGGCGGACCAGGTATGGGAATTGAAGTTAATCTTGGAAATTCTGAAACCGGAATAGGCAGTGAACAGATTGCTGATTTATCAATGCCTGATTTTGTAAATGAAAAACCTGTTAAACTTTTTACACCTGATAGTTATGTTACACAGGAAAACAGCGAATCGGAAACTGTTTCAACCATTACAAAAGACGATAATAATAAAAATGTAAAACCTGAAGTAACAACTGCTACTACGCCTACTATTGACCCTAAAGGACTTTATAAAGGAAAGAAGAATAAAAGCGAAGGAATTGCAGGTGGTTCAGGAAACCAGGGAAATCCTAATGGTAATTTAACATCGAAAAATTATTTAGGAGATGGTGGTGAAGGCAATGGTGGTGGAACCGGTGGTGGTGTAGGTACAGGTAATGGTCCCGGAAACGGTCCTGGTACAGGTCCCGGAATTTCATACGACATAAAAGGAAGGAAATTAAAAAATCTTGCCAAGCCTGTATATAATGATGATGATGAAGGGAAAATTGTAGTTACTGTAACCGTAGATAAAAAAGGAAATGTGGTTACTGCAAAAGCTGGTGCAAAAGGTACAACTATAGCCAATACAACTCTTCGTAAGCAATGTGAAGCTGCGGCACTTAAATCTTCATTCGATTCAAAAAGCAATGCTCCTATTGAACAGATAGGAACCATTACTTATGTTTTTCTTAAATTAAATTAATGGATTATCGGCAAACGCTGGATTATTTGTATGAGCAATTACCCATGTTTCATCGTGTAGGAGCGGCGGCATACAAAGCCGATTTAAATAATACTATAGCCATATCCGAACTTTTAAAAAAGCCTCATTTATCTTTTAAGTCCATTCATATTGCCGGAACCAATGGCAAAGGTTCGGTATCGCATTTTCTTGCTTCCATAATGCAGGAATGCGGTTTTAAAACAGGATTGTATACATCGCCGCATTTGAAGGATTTCCGCGAACGGATAAAGATAAACGGACAAATGATTTCTGAAAAATATGTTGTCGATTTTGTTGAACATTATAAAACAGAATTTGAAAAAATAAAACCTTCTTTTTTTGAGTGGACAGTTGGATTGGCATTTGATTATTTCAGAAATGAAAAAGTTGAAATTGCTATAATTGAAACAGGACTAGGTGGCAGGCTCGATTCAACAAATATTATAACTCCTGAAGTTTCTGTAATTACCAATATCAGTTGGGATCACAGCAATTTGTTAGGCGATACGCTTGAAAAAATTGCAATAGAAAAAGCAGGAATAATTAAAGAAAATATTCCTGTAATAATAGGAGAGACACAAGAACATTCAGGAAAAATTTTTCTAGCAAAAGCCAAAGAAAAAAAATCAGAAATATTTTTTGCGGATAAGCATTTTGAAGTAAAAAATATCTTACAAAAATTTGAAATGCAACCTTTGCTTGAATTAATGCTTCAACCGCTTGATAATTCTATATGTTCAGTGTTTTTTAAAAATGATTTTAAAATTGTTTCGGAGCTTACAGGTAATTATCAAACTAAAAATATTATTACTGTTTGTACTGTTGTAGATGTATTGAATAAGCTAGGATACGATTTAAAACAAAAAAATATTTTAGATGGATTTGCGAAAGTGGTAAGAAATACAGGTATTTTAGGACGCTGGCAAAAACTTTCCGACAATCCTTTAACCTTTTGCGATACTGGTCATAATGTTGACGGCATTAATGAAGTGTTAAAACAATTACAAAAAATTTCCTATCATAAATTACATATCGTTTTTGGAGTGGTTAACGATAAAGATATTCATAAAATTTTGCCACTTCTTCCCGAAAATGCAATGTATTATTTCTGTAAAGCCAGTGTGCCCAGAGCTTTGGATGATAATGAACTATTGACTGAAGCAAAAAAATATAACTTGAACGGGACTGCTTACGGTTCGGTTCAGAATGCATATAAGGCAGCACAATCACATGCAACAAAAAATGATTTGATTTATATTGGCGGAAGCACTTTTGTGGTGGCTGATATTATATGTTAATGATTATATGCTATCCACCACGATTGGAGTAAGAAATAAAACATGAAAATAATAAATGGAAATGTTCCATATATAAAATGTATTGTCGGTAATTTTTTCCATCTAACGAATGTAATAATAGCTATTATAAAAGTGATAGATAGAGAAAGGAATGTTAATGGAAGAATTAAACCAATATTAAAACTAAAATTATGTGGTGCATATCCTGGTTCAATTCCAAATAATTCTTTTCTAAAATATCCGAAAATAATTGCAAGAAACTGAAGAATAATTCCAACTGAATTTCCAATTACAATAAATGTTGAAGCTTTAATCTTCATAATCTGAATAATATAAAAAAAGCCGCTTTTCTGCGGCTTTGTGGGAGTTACTGGGTTCGTCCCGATTCATCGGGGCAGAGACCCCCTGCTATATTCAATTAAAAATTTTCAAATTGAGATTTAATAATGTCAGGTGAATGAATAAGGTTTTCAATATATTTGCGGCTTTTCATTTTTTTAATATACAGTTCAATTCTTCTTGCGATATTAATATCATTGCATTCCAATGAAAAAACAATATTCCAATCATTAGCTTGTTTCGTGAAAGAACCTTTGAAAAACCCTGAGTTATGCATTTTTAAACGTTCTTCGAGGTTGCAGGTTTCACCAACATAATAACGATCAGCTTTTGTACTATATAAAATGTAAACAAAGTGCCCCATAAAAAAAGCCGCTTTTCTGCGGCTTTGTGGGAGTTACTGGGTTCGAACCAGTGACCCCCTGCTTGTAAGGCAGGTGCTCTGAACCAGCTGAGCTAAACTCCCTTAATCATTAATTGGGAGTGCAAAGATAAAAGTATTTTTATAAAAACCAAAAAGTTTTTTATTCTTTGTCTTTATCCTTTTTCGGCTTAGGCATGGGTTTATCCCTGAAAGTATACATAAGCCTTAGTGTGATAAGGTTATTGAACTGATTGCGTTTTTCTCCTGTAAGAAAAATTCTCGTTCTGATCTTAGCAACAGAATATGCATATCTCATATCAAATGAAAAACCTTGTATTAGTCTAAGCTGTACGTCAAAAATAAAATCAATATCCGATTTTTTATAAGGACCGGTAGGGGTATCCCAATTAATTTTTTGTTTGTGCTCCCATTCGCCAAAATCAACAAGGCGTCCCCAGGAAAAACCTGTTCCGAATTTTATGATATCTTTATCTTCATATTGGAAAAGAACAGGAACATCAAGGTAATTAAGGATAAGTTTATAGGCTCCGTTTTTTACTGAATCAATAAGCCACGCTTTTTGGTAACTGCCTTTCTGATTGTATAATATTTCAATACTGAATGAAAATTTTTTCTTAATAGGTACAGAAGCAAAGGCTCCAGTATTTAAACCATACTTATGGTAGCCATATACTTCATCACCATCAACTTGAGTTTTGTTAAACCCGCATATCAATCCGCCCCTGATGCTTTGTGAATTCGAAGCAAGTGAAATAAAAACCAGTAAAATAGTCGAGGTAAATATTTTTAAGTAAGAATTCATCCTGTAATTATATGGTTCAAGTTTTCTGCAAAAGTAATAAAACGAAGTTTTGATGAATAAATTATTGATCAGGAAATATTTTCAACATCTTTCATTGAAAGAGAAATCCTTTTCCTGTCGATGTCGATTTCAAGAACTTTAACTTTTACTTTCTGATTCAGTTTTACCAAATCATTTGGGTTGCTTACAAATTGGTTGGCAAGCTGGCTTATGTGAACAAGCCCATCCTGGTGTACGCCAATATCAACAAAAGCACCGAAAGCAGTGATGTTGGTAATAATGCCCGGAAGTATCATCCCTTCTTTTAGATCTTTAATGGAATGTACATTATTATCGAATTCGAAGAAATCGAATTTCTTTCTTGGGTCGCGGCCGGGTTTCGCGAGTTCGCTCATGATATCGTTCAATGTAGGAATACCAATGGTTTCCGTTACAAAATCGTTGATGTTTATTTTTTTTCTGACATCTTCATTCGCAACCAGATCATTTATTTCGCAATTTAATTTTTCTGCCATTGCTTTCACTACATGATAACTTTCGGGATGTACTGCACTTTGGTCGAGAATGTTTTCAGCATCATGAATGCGAAGGAAACCGGCAGCCTGCTCAAAAACTTTTTCACCGAAGCGTGTAACTTTCCTGAATTCTTTTCGTGATTTGAATGCGCCGTTTTTATTCCGGTAATCAATAATGTTTTGCGCTAAAGCAGGACCAACGCCCGATACGTAAGTCAGCAGTTGTTTGCTTGCTGTGTTGATTTCAACACCTACAGCATTCACGCAGCTTTCAACAACATCATTCAAACTATTCTGCAATTCATTTTGATTCACATCATGCTGGTATTGCCCAACGCCAATCGATTTAGGGTCAATCTTTACAAGTTCTGCCAATGGGTCAGTTAATCTTCTGCCAATAGAAACAGCGCCACGAACTGTAACATCGTATTCCGGAAACTCTTCGCGTGCAATAGCCGAAGCCGAATAAACCGAAGCGCCGCTTTCATTTACAACAAGTGCAACGATGGGTTTATTAAAACGAATACTTTTTATAAACCGTTCTGTTTCTCTTCCGGCTGTTCCGTTTCCAATTGCGATAGCTTCAATTTTATAAGCATTTACTAGACTTTCAATTTTGTTTACGGATTGCTTTACCTGGTTTTCCGGGGGATGCGGGAATATAGTTTCGTTATGTAAAAGTTTCCCATGTTTATCAAGGCACACAACCTTACATCCGGTTCTAAATCCGGGATCAATTGCCAATACGCTTTTTTGTCCCAGTGGCGGAGCCATCAGCAGTTGTTTCAGGTTTTCTGTAAAAACTTTTATAGCTTCTTTATCTGCTTTTTCTTTTGATACTTGTCGGATTTCGGTATCGAGTGAAGGTAATAGAAGTCGCTTGTAGCTATCGCGTATAGCGCTTTTTACAAATTGTGACGCTTCATTATTTGCTTTCAGAAATATGGATTCAATTATTTCAATTGCTTTTTGTTCTTCAGGTGAAATGGTAATTTTTAAGAAACCTTCTGTTTCTCCGCGGAACATGGCAAGTACACGATGCGATGGGGCTTTCATTAATCGTTCACTGCAATCGAAATAATTTTTATAATTAGCACCGTCTGTTTCTTTTCCTTTAATGATTTTTGAAGTAATGATAGCTTCTTTCTCAAATAAATTCCGCAAGCGTTTTCGGGTGAACTGGTGTTCATTAATCCATTCAGCAATAATATCACATGCTCCTGAAATAGCTTCCTCTTCTGATTTTACGCCTTTTTCTTCATTGATAAATTTTGAAGCTTGCAAATTGATATCATCATTTTTCTGCGACATGATAATTTTTGCAAGAGGTTCAAGTCCTTTTGCAATGGCAATGGTAGCGCGGGTTTTACGTTTTGGTTTGAAAGGTAAATAAATATCTTCAAGTTCTGAAAGTGTGGTGGCTTCGTTTAATTGCTTTTCAATTTCATTAGTAAGCTTTTCCTGTTCGCGGATAGAATTGATGATGGCATCACGACGTTTGTCAATTTCAATAAGCTGGTTATACCTATCGCGAATTGCTGCTATCTGTACTTCGTCAAGACAACCGGTAACTTCTTTACGATATCGTGCTATAAAAGGAATAGTTGCTCCGCTTGTAAGCAATGATAGCGTGTTTTCAACTTGTTTTTCCTGTATGTTTAATTCTTTTGCAATGCAAGTAATATGTTCCTGTTTCATAGGAATAATGATATTTCTACAAAATTAAAATATTAAATTGAATATGTAATTCATTAAATTAACTGAATAGGTCGGGATGAGAAATAATAACTGATGTGGCATTTCCTCCGAAGCCTGTAGCATTAATCATCACTTTACGGATATTTCGTTGACGATTTTTTATTTCGGTAGCGTATGGAAAACTAGGTGAATAATTATTTTGTATGCACATAATTCCCAATGCAACACTAAGAGCTGGCGATGCTGCATAAGAGTGACCGATTTTCCATTTGTTTGAAAATAAATTTGGTATATCATTACAAAAAACATTATGTACAGCGTTGAGTTCGGCTTCGTCACCTTTAACTGTCCCGGGACAATGTAACATTATCAGATCAACGTTATTATCAGTCAGCATTTGTTGAGTAGCCATTTTCATTGATGAAGCGATAAGAGAACCATCTTCAGAAAGTCCTGTTAATGAAGGTGGCTTCTCGTATGAAAATCCTACAGACTCAATTATTGCAAGAGGTTTACGTTGTTTGACTTCAAGAATATTTAATTTTTCAATTGCCAAAGCAGCAGCACCTTCGCCTAAAACAAAAGTGTTTACACCTTTTCTTTCAATGAATAATGGAGCGCAAGGATATTTTTCATTCAATAATTTTGAATAAATTCCTAAAGCTTCAACTTGTGCAATAGTGAATTTTGTAATAGGAGCTTCGGTTCCACCAACAATGAAGCGGTTTGCCATTCCCGAACGTATCCATGCAATAGCATTGCAAATAGCCTGTATCCCGGTGCTACATGTAATTGAAGTATTTATTACCGGTCCTGAAGTATTTAAGTAGGATGCTACATTATTTGAAACATAACCTAAAGTTGTTAATGGCGAGGTTGAGATAGCTGTTTTTTTATTTCTGTCCCTTAGAAACTCTTCATGTAATTCTTCAAACAAAGCTGTTGATCCTCGTGAAGATCCAAAATTAATCCCGGTAGTTCTAGCTGAAGAAGCTGACCATCCTGACTGGTCAAAAGCTATCTTTGCAGCTTTCATTGCCATCAGAACAGTCTTATCAATTCTTTTACATTTTGGGTTTTCAAGAATGAGCTTGATTAACTGTTCTTCGGCTTGTTTTGATATTGGTGCAACAGGATAAATTTTATTGTTAAAAGGTTTATTAACTATACACGTATCTTTTGTTAAATACTTTGAGTATATTAAATCGTTGTCATAACCAAGTGGCGAAACTGAACCGCTACCGGTTATAGCGATTAACTCATTTTTTTGAAATTGGAATGACATTACTATAATGTTTAGAAACCATAAAGGTAAACAAAATCATTTTTTAACCAAATAGTAAAAGGTTGTTTAAATTTTATAATTTCAGTACTAAAGTCCAAATAATTGAGGTATTTATTAACTACGCACTTAAGGGCGTAGTTATGACAAATAGCCACAAATAAAGGGCTTCATCTTTGAAATAATAGTATTAAAAATAAAATCAGAATGTTTTTAATAAATTTTTAACAACCTCTAAGTGATTAAAATAATAATGATTTATATTGATAAGGAAAAGGTTGCAGCGGGGACCAAAGAACTTTTTTATAATAAATATTTTTTGCATAACTCGTTTAAATCATTTTTAAAAAACTAATAACAACGATTATAAAAATAAAAAACCTGAAGTTGAATTCAGGTTTTAAGTGGCAGCATTCTATTTGCTGTATATATTGATATTTGTTACCCTGCAATGAATTTGCTAAGTTCATCGATACTGCTGTCGAAGGAGAATGCCTCATTTACTTTAAAAAAATTTTCTTTGTCAATTACTTTTTGGTAAGCCAGTTTTGCTATTTCAAGTTTGCTAGATTCAAAAGTGAAACATTTTAATATTTGTAAAATCTGGGTAGAAGTAAAATAATTTGAATTGATAGCTTCTGTTGCAATTTTTACTTTTGAGCTTTCAAATGTAGAATTATTTATAGTGCTTAAGCAGGAAATGAAATCTGCATCAGATATTGAATAAGGGGTATTATCTGGTTCGGAATACATGTCATCGTTGTAACCTTCTTCACTGAAATTTCCATATTCAAAACCATCATTATTATATGAATCATCAGGGTTAAGGCGATTTATTTGATAAATTACTTTATAATGCCCGTGTCTGCTTATAATAGAATATATTTTCATATTAGGAATAATATTTATTTTACCTGAAAATATTTTTATTGGAACAGTATTAAATCCAACATGATTTAATACAAAAACTGATAAACTATGTTTACCCGGCTTTAGATTGAGTTTAAAAGCTGAAGAAATATTGTTATAGGGTACGTTATCAATCTTTACAAAAAAAGGGCAATTATTATATAACTTCAGATGTAGTTCTGAGATGCCCGGGTGAGCTGATAACGAAAGAATGCTAAAGCATAGTGCGAGTGTAAAAATTAAATTTTTCATAATCGTTCCTCCTGAATATTATTTTGATTTTTAATGCAAAAACCAATTTATATGCCAAAATTTTTTGAATTCTTAAAAAGATTGAAATGAAGAAGCTTTGAAGTTATTTCAGAAAAAATAACATAGAAATGATTATTCCAGCAGTTATAATAATTATTCTTAAAATTTCGGGATTGATTTTATTAACTAATTTTCCTCCGAGAGTTCCTCCGCAAAGGGCAGCAATGAGCATAGTGCATGTAATAGGCCAGTTTACCAAACCTGAAAAGCAAAAGTAAATTGCAGCAGTAACATTAATGCAAAACGATGTTGCCTGTTTTAAAGCATTAATCCGTATAAGCGAGTCGTTGAAGATTAACCCGAATATTGCCATTAGAATTACACCAAGCCCGGCACCGAAATAACCACCATATATTGATGAGAAGAAAACAAAAATGATGATTAAAAAATAACTTGATTTTTTGCTTGTATTTATTGGTTTTCGTTTAGAGATATAATTTTTTAAAATTTTTTGCAAAGCAAGAATTATAGTAGCTGTTAGAATTAAATAGGGAATAAATATTCGAAAGGTATTTTCTGATGTGCATAAAAGAAGAACTCCGCCACATATTCCACCTATGATAGCTGAAGGAATAACAAACCACAAATGTGTTTTTTGCGATAAAAAATCTTTTCGCTGAGCGTATGTACCGCCAAAGTAGCCGGGACAAAGAGCAATGGTATTTGTAATATTTGCAGCAACCGGAGGAATGCCCAATGCAACCAAAACAGGAAATGTTATTAATGTCCCACCTCCTGCAATAGCATTAACAAAACCTGCAGCCAATGCGGCAAAGAAAGCAATTATATAATTGTAATATTCCATTTTTTAATGGTAAATGTTGAATATTAAATTTTAATTAGATTGATTTCATTATAAAATTGTTCAAGAAATATTTCCATGAATTGATGGCGTTGCTCAGCAATTAATTTTGCAGTATCAGTATTCATGAGGTTTTTAAGCAATAAAAGTTTTTCATAAAAATGGTTAATGGTTGGAGCATTACTTTTTTTATATTCTTCTTTGCTCATATTTAAATTAGGTTTTATTTCAGGGTTATACATTTCCCTGTTTTTAAACCCTCCGTAATTAAAAGCTCTTGCTATGCCTATAGCTCCCATAGCATCGAGCCTGTCGGCATCTTGAACTACAAGAAATTCTTTTGTTTTATTTTTATACAAATTGTTTTCTGATTTAAAAGAAACATAACGAACAACATTTTCAACTTCTGAAATTATTTTTTCATTAACATTTAAAGTTTTCAGAAATTCTTTTGCTTTCTGCGGACCAATATTTTCATCGCCATTATGGAATTTTGCATCGGCAATATCATGAAGTAAAGCAGCAAGTTCAACAATAAAATTATCTGAATTTTCTTTTTCAGAAATATATAAAGCCATTTTCCTGACGCGTTCTGTATGCAGCCAGTCATGGCCTCCTTCAGCATTTTGCAAATTTGCTTTAACAAAATTTTCTGTTAGGTAAATTATTTCTTTATGGTTCATTATTAAAAATCTAATGAACCAAAATTAGTGAAAATGTTTGCAGTTGTTAAATTAAATCGGAAAGTTTTGTTTTGCTGAGTTTCTTATTTGTATAATCCCGGATATCTTTAAATACATTCCGAAGCTTACATTTCTTTTCATTCATACAGAATTCACATGACTGATATGATTTTTCAGAAACACAGTAAATCAAGGCAAGCGAACCTTCAAAATGACGGATAACAGATGCAAGGTCGATTTTGTTGGGAGATTTTTTTAAAAAATATCCGCCATCTTTTCCAAGCTTACTACCAATAATGCCCATCTTTTTTATATCGAGAAGAATATTTTCCAAATAACGCTGTGGAATTTTTTCACCTTTTGCAATTTCACTGATAAGTATGGCGCCATTGCCGTATTCTTTTGCCAGGTGTATTAATGCAAGCATGGCATATCTGGTTTTGAATGATAGCATATTATCCGAGTTTACTAATTTCAGTTAATTTTTTACGATCAAGAATTTCTATTTTTTTACTGTCAACTTTAATAATTCCTTCTTTATGAAGCATATTTATTGTTGTCATAACATTTGCTGGTGAGCATGCTGCAAATTCGCTAATTTCCTTGCGTGTAAGGCATAATTTAAAATTGTCGCTTTTATAAACCTGGTCGGAAAGATAAAGCAGTATATCTGCAATACGACCGTTAACATGCTTGTAAGAAAGGTTGATGAAATTAAAAATAGAATATTTATACATGTCAACAGAAGCTTGAAGAATGGTCATAAAATAGCGGTTATTCTCGGAAATTATTTTGAAAAGAGCTTTATTATTAATCAAACAAATTTCAGAATCTTCAACAGCTTCAATTGAAAATAAATTAGTTTCATTGAAGAAAAGATTTGCGCCTCCAAGTAACTTTGGCCCCGAAACTACGGTAAGAACAAAATCTCTGTCCGGGGTAATCTGGTATTTAAACTTCACTATCCCGGAATACAGGAAGGCAATGTTTGACGATTTATCACCTTGCTTAAAAATAATTTCATTCTTTTTAAATGAAAGTTGTACCGATGTTCTTCTTATTAGTTCGTATTCATCCTGAGATAAAAATTGAGTACTGATTTTTTTAAAAAGGCAATCTTCACATCTTTTATTCATATCATTTTTTAAATTAAATTATATTAAAACTTTAATAATTGAATATTTTATAATTCATACAAATGTACACATAATCGGTGAACATTGTGTATAAATTTGTAAAATAAATTTTAACAATAAAATTAATATTAAAAAATGTGTTATGGATATAAATAAAATTACTGTATTAGGAGGCATTGGCAAAGATGGAAACCCTGAAAATGTGAAAAGTTTTGAATTAAAGATGGGTGATATAATAAGTATTGTCGGACCTACTGGTTGCGGAAAAACAACATTGATTAACGATATTGAATTATTCGCCAATAAGAATACTCCTTCGCAAAGGAGGGTGCTGATAAATGATGAGCCAATACCTGAAGATTTTTCTTTCGATCCTTCAAAGCATCCCATTGCTTTGATTTCGCAGCATACAAACTTTCTATCTGACTTGCCCGTAGGCGAATTTTTAAATATTCATGCAAAGGTTAGAGGATCTGAAAATATCGAACAAATGATTGAAGAAACACTCGATTTTGCTAACCAGCTTACAGGTGAGGCGATAATAAGAGAAACTTCAATGACTGAATTATCAGGCGGGCAAACACGTTCTTTATTAATTGCCGATGCGGTAATTATTGGTCATTCACCAATCATTTTGCTTGATGAAATCGAAAATGCAGGGATTCATAGAACCAAAGCATTGAAATTATTAAAAAAGTATGAGAAAATATTTGTGTTTGTAACTCATGATCCCCGAATCGCATTGCTTTCAGATTTTAGAATCATAATGGAACATGGTGCAATGCAAAAAATGATTACCACCAATGCCGAAGAAAAAATGGCAGCAATAGGTTTGAAAAAAATTGATGATGTAATGCTCGAATTCAGAAAACTAATAAGGGCAGGAGAAGAGATTACCGATTTAATTTTTAGTGAACAGATAAAAGATTTAGCAATGAGTTATCAAATTTATTTAAAAAGGAGAAACATATGAAACTATTAATTTTTGCAGGACCACCAACTTGCGGTAAAACAACAGTAATAAGACAGGTAATAAGAAAAATCATCAAGAAAAATTTAAAACCTGCTTATTTAAAAATTGATGTATTGTTTGCTGATGAAGATGAGCAACTGAAAAATGAATTTGGTATTCCAACAAAAAAAATATATTCAGGTGAACTTTGTCCCGACCATTGCAATGTGGTTGTGCTTGATGAAGTAGTTGAGTGGGCTGAGAAAGAAGGTGCCGAATATCTATTTGTTGAAACAGCAGGTCTTTGCCTTCGATGTTCTCCTTATATCGAAAATTCATTGGGAATTGTTGTTCTCGAGGCAACCAGCGGAATGAATTTACCGAGAAAAATTGGTCCAATGCTGACGTTGGCAGATATTAGCGTTGTTACAAAAATTGATTTGATTTCACAGGCGGAACGTGAAGTGTTCCGTTACCGTATTCTTGAAGCAGCAAAAGATATTAAAGTTGTTGAAAGCAATGCATTGTACGGAATCGGTATTGACCCGATTGTACGCGATATTTTAAATACTAAAGACATTGAACAACCTATGTTCTTGAAAGGAAATCCACCTGTAGGAACTTGTACTATTTGCGTTGGGAAAAAAGAAATTGGTGCGAAAAATCATTTCGGTGTTCTAAGAACAATGGAACAGGAATTATTTTATGTTGGTGAATAATGAATAAAGAAAAAAGAATTTATTTGGATAATGCCGCTACAACACCTCTTGATGGACGTGTTCTACAAGCCATGATGCCTTTGCTGAAAGATAATTTTGGAAACGCTTCAAGCCTTCATTCGTTTGGTACTGAAGCAAAAGAAATGCTTACCTATTCAAGAAAGAAAATTGCATCATACCTGAATGCTTCTGCAGATGAAATTATTTTTACAGGCAGTGGTACCGAGTCAAATAACCTGGCATTAAAGGGGATTGCTTTTGCAAATAAAAATAAAGGAAACCATATCATAGTTTCATCAATAGAACATGATTGTGTATTAAATACCTGTAAATGGCTCGAAACACAAGGGTTTTATGTTTCCTATCTGTCCGTTAATAATGAAGGGTTGATCGATTATCAAGAGCTGGAAAAATTGATTAATCCAAAAACCATTTTGGTTTCGGTAATGCATGCAAATAACGAAGTAGGAAGCATTCAGCCAATTGATGAAGTTGGAAAAATTTGCAAGCAACGAAAAATATATTTTCATTCCGATGCTTGTCAAAGTTTTGGGAAACTTGAAATAGATGTTGTAAAAGCAAATATTGATTTACTTACCATTAATGCGCATAAAATTTATGGTCCAAAAGGAGTTGGTGCATTATACATTAATAAAGAAGTTCAAATATCTCCTTTGCTTCATGGTGGTGGTCAGGAAATGGGAATCCGTTCTTCTACTGAGAATATTGCCGGAATTGTTGGATTTGCTAAAGCAGCAGAATTGTGCATTGATGAAATGGAATCAGAAACAAAGCGTATTTCTTGCCTCAGAAATATATTAGCAGAAGAGTTACAAAACAATTATGAAGGTTTTTATATCAATGGAAGTACGACACAGCGATTGCATACGAATTTAAATTTTGCGATCAGTGGATTGGAAGGCGAAACAATCAGGTTATTGCTTTTACTTGATGAAAAAGGAATTGCTGTTTCTACTGGTTCGGCATGTTCGAATAACGATACAACTAAAAGTGCATCGCATGTTTTGCAGGCAATGGGCCGTAACCAGTTCGAATCGCGTGGTGCCATAAGGTTAAGTATTGGTCGCTTCAATACCGAAGATGATATTGATTATTTTATTGAATCTTTTACAAATACAGTAAAAAAATTAAACCCGATATTTTCTTAAAATGAAAATTGCTGATTATTTTATTCCTGATGTAATTGAAAGATATTAAAGTACAGACCTATCAAATAAAATTATTTAATAATAAAAAAATGGAAACAAAAGTTGAAAATAAAATTATGGAAATGCTGCCTGGCTTGGATTGTGGCGCATGTGGCTATAAAACATGCAAAGATTTTTCTTATGTAGCTGAACAAAATAATGATGAATTGAAAAAATGTATTCACATTTCTGAAAAAAAGGAAAATGTAACACAACATCAGTTTTGTCATTCCTGTGCAACAGGTGGGCTTGGAGAAAAGTTGGGATGGAAAGACAGTTTGAAACGTGATTTTGATTTTATCCTTGATGTTTTCGAAGGTGAACCGGGACCAAAAGAAACGATACTGCCATACAACCCTACACTGGTAAAAGAACTTGGAGTAAAAAAAGGCGATGTCATGATTGGCAGACCAATGGGTATGTCGTGCGGATGCCCGGTTACTCATTGCGGGGTTGTGAGTGATGTGGATGCTCGCAATGGTGTTATTCATTGGCATGTTACGGGTCCGCTTCGTCCAAGAACAGAAGCCTTTGTTGATATTGGCTATTATGTTTCTCAGGCTTATGAAGGCATCATTAAAGAATCGAAAGATAAAATTCAACTTGGACAGCGGTATTGGTTTTTGCCAAGAAGATGTATGCTTCAGTGGAGGCACAGCGGTCTTGTTAATGCTGTAACAAAACTTAAAGACGGAAGCTATAAAGTTAGAGTTGAAGGCTTGCTGATAGGTTAATTCATTATTACAATTTAGTAAAATGATTTTTATATTATGATCCTCGCAGGTTAAGGTTTCTGCGAGGATTAATAATTTGTGCAGTTCTTATTTAAAGCATGGATGCTTTGAACTATTTTTATTATATGTACACATGTTCGGTGAACAATATGTATTAAAATATTTTATAAAATTGTTAAATATGTGTTAATCGCTGAATATACTTTTCTATTCATTTTGAAATAGGTTTATATTTGTAAAAAAAAGTCATGAAAAAATATTTTCTTGTTATAATGTTGCTTTTTACCTCATATATGTCGAAATCTCAGAATAACGCTGTTGATTTTAATTTAAAAGATTGCAATGGTACTCAACAAAACTTATATAATATTATTGATTCGGGTAATGTTGTAGTTCTTGTATATGAACATGAATGCCCTTCATGCCTTGCCGGTGCAACAAGTTTAAAGAATGTGATAAAAAATAATTTTTCTGACAAAAAAAATATCAGGGTAATTTATCTTGATAATGGAGCCAACTCATGCAATACAACAAAAAAATGGGTACAGAAAAATAATTTGCTGGAAGGTTTATATTTTAAATTCTCTAATGATTTTACTTCGCCTTATGGTGATGGAATGCCTGTAATTGTTGTTACCTCAGGCAAATCTCATAAAGTTTTTCTTATTGCAGGTTCGCCTGACGAAGCAAATAATGATGCTTTAAAAACTGCTATTGACAATGCATTATCAGAAGGAAATTAATACATAATGAAATTTTTTAAAAATATATCAATAAATTTTTTTGTTGCTATTGTTATTTTAAGAACAATTTTAACTGGTGCTTTCTCTCAAACTTTATCAGGATATGTTTATTCTGTAAATGAAGCAAAGGCAAATGTACCTGTTGTTGGTGCAACCGTATACTGGCGTGGAACAAGTATTTCAACTACTACCGATATTAATGGGGACTTCCATATATCAAAAAATAATATTTCTGATTATCATTTGGTGTTTAAAATGCTGGGATATAAAACCGATACAATTTCAGTAGAAAAGAATTTGCAAAAAGTTGAAGTTGAAATGAAAGTTGATTCTAAGGAGCTAAAGACAGCGGAAATCAAGGAAGCCAACAAAAGTTATTTTTCAAAAATGAATGCCCGGGATGTTCAGGTAGTAAATAAAGGCGAACTATACAGAGCGGCATGTTGCAATTTATCCGAAAGTTTTGAAACCAATGCTTCTGTTGACGTTTCGTATTCCGACGCAATTACAGGTGCAAAACAAATTCAGTTGTTGGGATTATCCGGAATATACAGCCAGGTTCAAACCGAGAATATTCCTATGCTTCGCGGGATGGCTTCAACATTCGGATTGAATTATATACCGGGTTCATGGATGGAATCGATTCAAATTTCAAAAGGAACATCTTCCGTAATTAACGGCTATGAATCGATAACAGGACAGATAAATGTGGAATATAAAAAACCTTCTTCATCAGAAAAGTTTTTTGTAAACCTATATGGCAATGACAAAACCCGCATGGAAGCTAATCTTAACGGCTCGCTTAAAATTAATGACAAACTTAGTACAATGATCATGCTTCATGGAAGTGAATTCAATAAAACAATAAATAAAATAAACACAACCACCATCAATGCTGTTGACATGAGCAACATGAGTGTGCTTACCGACAATGAAGGAAATATAATTCACTGGACAAAGCCTGATAACTTTTTAGATATACCAAAATTCAAAACTATCAATATTTTTAACCGTTGGGATTATATGGTACCGCAAAAATATGTCTCGCGTTTTGGAATTAAATATCTGGAAGAACAACGTGATGGCGGCACAACGGATTATGATAAAAAAACTTTTGTTCTTGACACATCGAAAATCAACAACATGACACTACCCTATGGTTTCGGCATGAACACCAAGCGTACCGAAGCTTTCTGGAAAAACGGGATCATGTTTAACAACAAACCATGGAAAAGTTTAGGTATAATTTTATCATCTATATATCATCATCAGGAAGGTTTTTTCGGAGTTAACAATTACCGCGGTGAAGAAAAAAGTTTTTACTCAAATTTAATTTATCAATCAATAATAGGAACTACCGACCATAAATTTTCAACAGGGTTGAGTTACCTGTATGATAATTATATTGAAGATTACAGCCAGGTTCAGTTTAAATATATTTACCAAACCTTACCGGCAGGAAGTGTTGTAAGCATGCACGATGTGGTTACACTTTCACCAACTACTGACCTGAATCCGGTGTTGTATAATTTCAACAGGCGCGAATGGGTTAAAGGAGCATTCTTTGAATATACATATAATAGTATGGATGTATTCACTTTGATTCTTGGAGTACGCGGCGATTACAGCAATCTTCATGGTTTATTTTTCACACCGCGAACAAATTTCAAATGGAATATAAATGAAACAACCATTCTGCGAGGTTCTGCAGGATTGGGTTATCGCTCGGCAAATGTGATCTCTGAAAATATTTCGTTACTGGCAAGTCAAAGAATAATTGATATAGAAGGTCCGCTGGCACAGGAGCAAGCTGCAAATTATGGAATTAATTTAAATAAGGAATTCAAATTGTTTAAAAGCAAAGCAGATTTTGATATGGATATTTACAGAACAGATTTTATTAACCAGGTTGTAATTGATATTGATGAAGACCCCGAAGTTGCTCATATCTATAATTTAAAAGATAAGAACGGAAAATCATTTTCGAACAGTTACCAGGTTCAGGTAAGTTTCGAACCTGTTGAAAAGTTTAACGTTACCCTTGCATATCGTATCAATGATGCTAAACAAACAACAGAAGGTATATTACAGGAACGTGCGTTATTAAATAAATATAAAGGATTAATAACGATCTCATATAATACAAAAAATCATAAATGGAAATTTGATTATACAACTCAATTCAATGGTCCGGCAAGAATTTCCGATCAAAGTAAAATGCCGGAAATTGCACAACGCGACTATAAATATTCACAACCCTATACCGTTATAAATGTACAGGTATCTAAAGAATTCAAATACAATATTGAAGTTTATTTAGGTGTTGAGAATTTATTCGGCTTTAAACAAAGTGACCCTATTACCGAGCCTTTTCTTCCATATCATACGCACTTCGATACTATGATGAACTGGGGTCCTATTTCAGGAAGGACTATATATAGCGGACTTAGGTTTACTATAAAATAATAAAACCGCTCCATGATGGGAAGCGGTTTTGAGGCGGGGGATATATGCTGACAAAGAATTCTTATGAATTAAGCTCTCAATAATAATACACATTAGTGGGATATTACCCTGGTAAAAATTAACAGATATTTTACAAAGAATAATTTTAAAGAAAATTAAAATTGGTTAGATTTGCCAATAAAATAAATTTTAAAAATAATAGATATGGGAAAATCAATAAAAGGTACTAAGACCGAACAGAACTTATTAAAGTCATTTGCCGGCGAATCACAAGCACGTAACCGTTACGAATTTTTTGCTAGTGTTGCAAAAAAAGAAGGTTATGAGCAGATTGCTGCTATTTTCACAGAAACAGCAAGTCAGGAAAAAGAACATGCAAAGCGTTTCTTTAAATTTCTTGAAGGAGGAGCTGTTGAAATTACAGCTGCATATCCTGCAGGAGTGATAGGAACAACAAAAGAAAATTTAAAAGCTGCGGCTGAAGGGGAACATGAAGAATGGACCGAATTATATCCGCATTTTGCCGAAGTAGCAAAAGAAGAAGGATTTCCTGAAATTGCTACTGCATTTAAAATGATTTCAAAAGTTGAAGCGGAACACGAACGCCGTTATATGAAATTATTACAAAATGTTTCAGAAGATAAAGTATTTATTAAAAATGGTAAGGTGTGGTGGAAATGTTTGAATTGCGGATATGTATATGAATCAGAAAAAGCTTTGGAAAACTGTCCTGCATGTTTACATCCAAAAGCATATATGCAATTAAGAGAAGAAAATTATTAATAGAATAAAATGGAAATACAAATGGCGCAGCGACTTTGTCGCTGCGCCATTTGTATTTCTACACATGTCATTTATTAAGGCAGAGCTAAGTAAATTGTTCCTCCGTTTGTTCCATTCATTTCCCAATCGAGGCGGAAGCGTGTAGGGCAATCCCCATTAGTGATAAGCTGATTGGTGTTATCATAACCAAAAGTAACTGTAGCTTTTTTGTTTTGGTCATCAGGAATTTGATGAACTTTAACTCCTGAGCAAGGATCCCATCCGCAAGCTTGTTTGAATACAGTAGATGTAGTAATTTGAGTATAGAAATGATTATCGTCTCTGTTTTTACCCCAGCATACCAGATTATCATATCCGTCAGCAGAACCCAAACCGTCTTCGGTTATCACATATAAACCTATTGTTCCTGTATAAGTGATTTGTCGTGCCAGGTTCCAAGTACGGGTTGTGTTATCATCAAATGTAGCTTGAAGAGTACCGATTGCTTTATGAATAATAGTTGTGTATGCAGTACCTAATTGTATCAAAAATCCACCAGTTACATTTTCATATGTTTTTGTTCCGTTTAAAATTACCCATTTCTGGTCGGAAACCCGAGTGATTTTAAGATTTATAAGGCTGATGGTAACTTTTGCACCTGCATCACACCAATGGGTGTTGATGTTCTTTTTAACCTGTGCATTTCCTACTCTGTATAGGTTTCCTGCACAATTAAGTCCGTTGTAAGTGATGGAGTATATAATAGTGTCATTTACGATACTCGTGGAATCAATAGTAACATTGCATGGAAGCTGGGAAATTGCTTTTCCTGAATTACCCGAAAGAACACTATTTGCATCTTTAAGCACATCACCTGTGGCATTTTCGATGGCAACTTCATCTTTCGAAAGTTGCTGTAATGAATTGGAATTGGTTTCGTCGTTTTCGTCCCTGTCTTTTTTGCAGCCTGATATGCTTAAAGCTACAGCTGCGGTAAAGATTACAACCAGTTTAAAAAAATTTGTTTTCATGGTTTATCGTTTTTTAGTTTATAATTCTTTTCTTTTTCATTAATAATACACAAGAAAAAAACTTTACCCTGATATAAAATAAAAAAATTATGGTATAACCGATAAATAGAGCGTTTCTACACCGCAGGCAGAAAAGAAACCAATCGCTCCATTGCTTATATTTGTTGGAACATTAGAATGTGATGAATCAAAAAATCCACCAGTCCAGTTTGTTTCTGAAAGCATTGCCCTAATAAATTGTGCATGTTCTTCAGTAATGGAATAGCGCCTTTCTGTGATTAATGTTCCGGTTGGAAAATATATTTTTTCAACAGAAGGTGCAAAAGTCTGGCTTACATCTATTGTAGGAAGTGTGTAGTATAACAATCTTTTTTTACAACTATCAGGATTGCATTGCTGGTATCCTTCTACATTTGACCAGTCGAGTAATATTTCCCATATTGCATAATGTTTTGCATTGTAATTACTAGATACTGTAGTAATATAGAATAATCCATTATCTGTATTCATTTCATAAAGCAAAGGATGGAAATCAATTCCGGGTAATAAGCGTGTTTTTGCCGTGTATACTATATTGTTATATGATATAAATAATGTATATTGAGTTCCTGGTATTCCTGCAAAATCTGATGATGTTTTATAAATCCCTGAATTGGCCGGTTGTTCTGATAAAGTATAAACAGAGTTGAAGTCGCTTATTACCACTGCTGCACCTGTTACCGGTTTAGCTGTATCATTTAAATTATCAACAGGGAAAGAAATTTTAATAGTATGCTCTTTCTTTTCATTAGTTATCATTCCATCAACAACAATAATATTTTTTTGTTCCGATTCTAAGTCCCATGTTGTTTGCTTTTCGCATGATGCAAATAAAAAAATAATATAGATATATATCAAGCTCTTTTTCATCAGAATTTAAAATTATAAGAAATAGAAGGGATAAAGCCTGCTACAGATATTTTTGTTGGAATGATTTCATTTTGACTGTCATGGTCGGACGGAATAACAAAATTTCCATTATCATCAATGATCTTATTGAAGTCAACAGAAATAGGATTTTTTCGTGCATAAGCATTGTAAATAGTGAAAGTACAACTATGCTGAAATTTTTTAACGCTGCCGGGACGATTTAGTTTTAAGGTAACAAGCAAATCGAGGCGATGATAGTCGGGAAGTCGGTCATTATTTTTATCACCGTACAAAGGAACATTATACCCATCATAATAATAAAACCCTATTGGTGTAGTAATTGCCCCACCGGTCATGTATATCCAGTTTGCGGAAAATAACCAATGTTTTCCTGTATTATAGGAAAAATTTAAAGTGATATCATTAGGCCTGTCGTAAAATGCCGGATATGTTTCATTATTATTTACTCCTTCAATTTTCTTGAAAACACGTGAATAAGTGTAACCGAGCCACCCCGAAAATTTTCCTTCTGTTTTACGGAGCATCAGTTCAAGCCCATATGACCAGCTTTTGCCAAACCTGAGTTCACCTTCTATCAGAGGGTTGTAAAGCATGTTTGCGTGATCTTCATAATCAATCTGGTTTATACAATTTTTATAAAATGCTTCAGCAGAAAAATTCAAATTATTTTTATAAAATCGTTTTGCGTATCCCAAAGAGAATTGATCTGATTTTTGTGGCTTGATATTCGGACCACATGGAACCCATACTTCGAGTGAAGTAAAAGGGCTGATAGAATTTGAGAGAACTTGAATGAATTGTGTGGTACGACTGTAACAAGCTTTTACAGCCGAGTTTTTGCTGAAGGAATATTTTAAATTTATTCTTGGCTCAGGCGAAGATGCAGTGTAATACGATTCTTTATCGCCAACCAATAGTGTGTCGATAACTTCGTAACTGGAATTAAAATAATAAACTGAAGTTTCGCCAATATTTCTCCAAACAGGTAAACGCAATCCGTAATAAACAGAAAGCTTATCAGTAATAGTTTGTTCATTGCTTATATATATATCAATTTCGCGTGAATTATAACGTGGTATAACTGGTGTGCTTTTTTGAATAAGGCTATCGGTAAAGTGAACGTTGCCGGGGTTTGAAGCATGAGAGCTTATTTCTATTCCTGTTTTTAAAGTGTTCAAAGCATTTGCATAATATGTGAAATCGGTTTTAATTGTGCCATTTGAAATGGAAGAATTCCAGTAATCGCTGTATTCTTTTGAGAGGTAGAGGTAATAGTTATATTTGCTTGAATAAATTGTCGTATTTGAAAAAAGTTTTTTATTGTAAATATGATTCCACCGGATCGTGCCTAAAACATTATTCCAGTTTATACCGTAATTATTCTTAGAACCCGATAGGCTTCTGCTAAGCAAATCATTCCCGACATAAAAAGAAATAAAAAACCGATCGTTCTCGGTAGCTATATAATTTAATTTTGTATTAATATCAAAAAAAATTATTTTCATATTTGTCCCGCTTAATGAGCTTAGCCAGTTCATATTTGAGCGGCGGCCGGAAAAAAAGAAAGAACTTTTATCTTTTTTAAAAGGTCCTTCAATAGTAATGTTGGATGTGAAAGGTCCCATGCTTCCTGAAAGGAAGGCTTCTTTCATGTTGCCGTCTTTTGTTTTTATGTCGATTACTGAAGACAGGCGTCCACCGTAGCTTGCGGGGAAATCACCTTTATACGCTTCCACATCTTTAATAGCATCGGGAGCAATTGCAGTAAAGAAACCAAAGAAATGCGAAGGATTATAAATTGGCGCTTCATCAACAAGAATAAGATTTTGATCGCTGTTGCCACCACGCACATAAAACAGCGTGGAGCCATCACCGTATGCTTTGATACCAGGGACAGCCTGAAGCGATTTTATTATGTCCACATCACCAACAAAACCGGGCATCTGGCGTATCGCTCTCGGGTTTAATTTCATATTGCTAAGAGGACTTACTAATTTTTCATTCTCCTTGTCGGCAACAATTTCAACAGCTTTTATTTCAAAGTTGGATGCTTCCAATTCGTATGAAATTTTTTTATTTTCTTTTAAATCAATATGATGAGAAATGCTTGTATATCCTATGAAAGAGTATATAATATCATAATCCCCCTCGGGTAAAGTAAGCGAATAAAATCCATAACCATTGGTGAAAGTGCCCATAATAGTGCCTTTTGCATATACGGTTGCACCAATAAGGATTTCGCCGGTTTTGGAATCTTTTAAGTAACCACTTATAGTATATTTCTTTTTTTCTTTAGAATTGGTTGAAGAAGCTATAGTATTCTGAAAAGACTCTTTTTGTAAGGGTCGTAAAACAATTTGTTTTTCAATGATTAAATATTCGATTCCGTTTTCGGTGAAAATTTTTTCAAAGACTTCTTTCACCGTTTTATTTTTTGCTTTTATGGTTACTTTATTATTTAAAGGGATCTGTGTTGAACTGTATGTAAAATTGATTTGTGTAAGCTCGGTAATTTTTGTCATTACTTCGCTTATGGTAACATTTTTCAGGTTTACAGAAATTTTCTGATTCAAATCTTGTGCATGTGTGTTTTCAATGGTCAAAAAGAGAACTGCAAAAAAAGTTATTACAATTAAAATCGGTGATTTTAGGAAGTATGTAAGTAAATTGTTACTTCGTTTCATATCCGGACAGTTCAATCTGTTTACCCGATTTTTTTGTTACCCGAAGTTTAAAAGTACTTTCAATTAAAGTAAGAATCTGTTCGAGTGATTTATTAGAGTATGAGCCGGTAAACTTAAGTCCGGAAAGTTTTTTATCGGTAATTGATATGTTGGCATTAAAATGTTTATTCAGGATTTCAATCACATTACTTAATGAATCATCAGCGAATATGAGGGTATTCGTTTTCCATGCAATAAAATTATCGTCGGTGTTTTTCGTTTCAGAAATTTTTTGCTCAGCTTTATTAAATTCGGCTTTTTCTCCCGGTTCAAGCATGGTCTTTTCAGAAGAATTATTTTTATCATAAACGGCTACTTTTCCTGTTTTAACAATTACTTCCACATTCCCGTTTTTATTGGCATTAACATAAAATGAAGTTCCTACGACTTCAACAATTATTTCATTGGCTGCAATTTTAAAAGGCTTTGATTTGTTGGGAGTAACTTCGAAAAATGCTTCGCCGGTAAGTTTTACGGCACGTTCTTTACCTTTAAATTTTTCAGGATAATTAAGAGTAGAACCTGCATTCAGCGTTACATTTGTTCCATCAGGCAGTTTCCCTTCAACTTTTTCATTTAAAGCCATCAGTTGTTTTTGCACAGGCGGGTGTTTGGTAAAAGTCAGGATAATAAAGGTTAAACCTAACAGAGCAAGAATAACTGCTGCAATGCGCATTGTCTGCCTGAAGAATGATTTATTTTTTGTATTTCCTGTTTCAAGATGAATTACTTTGGTTTCTGATTTTTGGTCAGTTGTTATTTTATTTTTCAGCTTAGCCCATTCTGCATTGGTATCAAGCGCTTCAATTTTCGATTTTTCAACGATTTCCCATATTTGTTTATAGTTGTTGAAAGCTTCCCGGTTATCAATACCTGATTTCAGCCATGCTGATAAAACTGAAAGTCCTTCGCCAGTCAGTTCACCTGCGAAATACTTTGCAATCAGATCGTGATAATATGAAGTTTCTTTTTCCATTTTAGCTAACTATTCACTCACTATACACATAAGTTTTTGTTTACCCTTATACCTTATAAAAAAAGTTTGTTGTTTATTGTTTGTCGTTCGTATTCTGTTGCATCCTTTTGTATTTCTGTCCTTTAAATTCAGATTGGTTTAGGTGGTTTATAAGACTTCCGGATTTTGATATAATTTCATCACAAAGAGAATAACTTTCTTTGAATTCTTTTTCGGAAATATATTTTCTGTCAGAAGCACGATAAAGTTGTGATTTGGTTTCATTGCATGACCCTATAGCAATACTTAGAAAATTAATAAATTCTTTATTGCCGCCACGACCAAAACCTTCAGCAATATTATCCATTACAGAACCACTGGAGTTATTGATTTGTGCTTTCAATCCAAAGTCTTTAGAGAATGTTTCTTTTGAAATATATTCAAATATAATTGAGGCTAACTTTCTTGAAAGCTGCCATATTTCTAAATCTTCAAATTTATTAATGGTTCCCATTTTTTTTTACTACAAACAATGAACAACAAACTACAAACAAAATTTTTCTTTTAATTCGACATAATAATTAATAGCAAAATAGTTATATACTCAACAAGCTTTTCGCGCATATGCTGTAAGGCCTTCGACATCTGAGTTTCAACGGTTTTAATTGAAATTTGCAGTTTGTCGGCAATTTCCTGGTATTTTAAATTTTCATACCTGCTCATAATAAAAATTTCCCTGCATTTTTCAGGAAGTTCATTAATGGCATCTTTAATATTTTTTTCCAGTTCATCTGTTACAAGCCTGTCAGTTTGCTCGTAACCGGCATCAGGGAAAAGGGTTTCAAATGCCAGAATATCTTTATCAAATTTTTTATTATCCCTGATATAATTTAAACTTTTATTATAAACCGATGATGCAAGATATGATTTTACGGGTTTTGATAAATCAATATGAGAACGTTTTTCCCAAAGGTTAATAAAAACATCCTGAACAATTTCTTTAGCGGTTTCAATATCCTTAACATAGCGGACAGCAAACCATGTAAGCCCTTTAAAATGATTTTTAAAAAGCTTTTCGAAAGAAACTTCATCAAGTTTTGTAACGATATTTTCGTTAGAATTTGTCAGAGATAATATTTTAGGAATACAAATATAATCAAGTTCTTGATGAAATTATTAAAGTTCAATAAAAAAGGCAGATCTAATTTTTAAATCTGCCTTAATGTTTTTTTATTTTGAGATTAATTCAGTCCTCTTCTTTTTAATAAAGGTTCTACAGATGGTTCCTGTCCACGGAATTTTTTGTACTGAACCATACCTTCGCCATCACCTGATTCTTTCAGGCAATATTTTCTGAATTTAGCAGCAAGGTCTTTATTGTAAATATCGCCGGATTTTACAAATGCATCAAAAGCATCGGCATCAAGAACAGCTGCCCAAATATAAACATAGTATCCGGCAGAGTATCCGCCACTAAAGGTATGTGAAAAATATGTTGAACGATAACGTGGCAATATTTCCGGAATTAATCCGATTTTATTCATCTGTTCTGTTTCAAATTTATCAATATCGGTAATGTTGGATTTTGAATTTAATTCATGATAATCCATGTCAAGAATAGATGCAGCAAGGTATTCGAGAGTTGCAAAGCCCTGGTTGAACAAGCCGCTTTTTACAATTTTCTCAATAAGTTTGTCGGGAATTACTTCACCGGTTTTATAATGTTTTGCATAATATTTTAAAACTTCAGGTTCGCCGGCCCAGTTTTCCATAATCTGTGAAGGTAATTCAACGTAATCGTTTGGAACGGCACCTGCGGTTCTGTTGTATTTTCCTTCGGTAAACAAACCATGTAATGCATGACCGAATTCATGGAAAAGGGTAGTAGTTTCGTCCCAATTTAATAATGCAGGAGTATTGCCTGAAGGTTTTGTAAAGTTGCAAACTACAGAAACAATAGGATTGACTTTTTTACCATTTTCCCATCCTGCATTACGGAAGCTGGTACACCATGCACCACCTCGTTTTGAATCTCTCGGGAAATAATCGAGATATAAAATTCCCAGGTGTTTTCCATCGGCTTCTTTTACTTCATATGTTTCAACATCCTTATAATAAATTGGCAGATTTGTAAGTTGGGTAAATGTAATGCCATAAAGTTTATTGGCAACATAGAACATCCCTTCACGTACATTTGAAAGGCTAAAATATGGTTGCAGTTCCGATTCTTCGAGGTCATATTTTTCTTTTCTTACTTTTTCGGAATAATACCACCAATCCCATGGCTGAAGTTTGAAGTTTCCTTTTTCTTTATCAATAATTTTTTGCATTTCTTTTACTTCTTCTTCTGCTACTGGTAATGCTGCTTTCCATAGTTTCATTAAAAATTCATCAACTTTTTCAGGAGTTTTTGCCATATTATCGTCAATAACATAAGCTGCAAAGTTTTTATATCCTAAAAGTTCAGCTTTTTCCTGACGGAGTTTTATGATTTTAGCAATAACTTTTTTGTTATCATTTTTGTTATTATTATCACCGCGCATAAAATATCCGCGATAAATTTTTTCACGCAGTTCGCGATTTTTGGCATATTGCAGGAATGGGATCATGCTGGGTTTATCAAGAGTGAAAACCCATTTCCCGTCTTTCTTGGCTTCTTTTGCTGCTTCGGCTGCTGCATCTATTGATGTTTGCGGAAGTCCTTCAAGGTCTTTTTTATTGTCAATTACCAATTGGAAATCTTTGGTTTCATTAAGAACGTTCTGGCTGAACTGTAGCTGAAGTGTAGATAATTCTGAATTTATTTTTTTAAGGGTATCCTGTTTATCTTTTGGAAGGTTAGCACCAAGCCTGATAAAATCGCGATAATATTTTTCAACAACACGAATTTGCTGACTGTCGAGTTTCATTTCATTACGCTTTTCGTAAATGGTTTTAACGCGTTTGAAAAGTTTTTCATTCATTGCTATTTCATCCCTGTGTTTCGATAACAGTGGATTCATTTTTTCAGCAATAGCCTGCATCTGGTCGTTAGTGTTTGTTTCCAGAACGTTGAAAAAAACCAGGCTGACATTGGTTAATAATTTTCCTGATTTATCATATTTAAGAATTGTATTGTCGAAAGTAGGTTCCTCGGTATTATTGATAATGGAATCGATCTCGGCATTTTGTATTTTCATCCCTTCTTCAAAAGCAGGAATGTAATGTGATGTGTCAATTTTATCGAAAGGCGGAACTTCGAAAGAAGTATTATATGCCGTAAAGAACGGGTTTGCGCTGGTATCGATTTTCTTTTTCTTAGTACATGAAGTCATAATCAAAAAGGTTAGTGCAAAAATGATAATTGGTAACTTTTTCATATTAGTTATTATTTGTGATTAATGAATTAATTATTTAGGGTATCAAAAATAATTACTTTTAATTGATTAGCAAGAATTTTTACGATGAAATATCCATTAAATGTAAACTTGCAATAACCGATATGAATAAATTCAAACAGGAATTCAATGCAGGATTTACTTTAGCAGGAAATTCACGAGTAAATATATATTCTGCTCCGATAGATACCAGGAGGTGAGAGTGAGAGACAAAAATCTATAATCATCAATAATGATGAAAATATTAAATTACCATTTCATTCGGTAATTATATTTCAAGTAAAGAAAAAATTGTTATAAAGAAATTTTCAGAATTAAGCTTTTTTCTTTTCCTCGCGCTTAGCTAATTTAGCTGCTCTTTTTTCTTTAAGAGTTTTTGTGGGAGCTTTCTTTACTGATTTTTCTTTTATTGATTTTTCTTTTGACATATTATATATTTTTATAAAATAGTTTATACAAAGATGAGAAAAATTTTTATTAAATATAAATAAATTAAACTAAAAATATTTCATGATTAAATTTTCATGTGTTTAAGTTTTTATAGTTACCCGCCTTACCAGTCGGGCAGGCCCGCCTTGCCAGTCGGGCAGATCCGCTCGCACCCCCGATATTCATCGGGGCGCAACACTGGCTTGCTCGTGAATATCCATGCATTTTTAAACGGGTAATAATAAAAAAAGCCTCACGTTTGTAAGGCTCTTTAATGATAAATGTCTGAGTAATATATAAACTATGCTAGTCTAACATTTACAGCATTTAAATCTTTTTTTCCTTGTTGCAGTTCAAAAGTAACTTCATCATTTTCTCTGATGCGGTCTTTTAAACCTGAAGAATGTACGAAATATTCTTTTCCTGATTCTGCGTCTTTAATGAATCCAAAACCTTTGGTTTCATTAAAAAATTTTACTGTTCCTTTGTTCATAAAATGAATTTAAAATTTGATTAATAATACAAAGATAAGTATTTATTTGAAAATAAGTATTAGTTATTGCAGGAAATATTTTCATAAAATGTATTTAAATATGTTCAACTAAAGACTATCGAAGTAGTGTTTAGTTATAGCTAAGAATAATACTTTTTTGATTTTATCGTGGCGAAACATTTTGTTTCCCGAATCTTTGTTTATTGTTGTTTTTCATTGCTGTATGTGGATGCGTAGTATGCCTTACGTTTGGCTTTACTGATGATGCCTGCTTTTGATGATTGAAATTATTTCGTTGTTGTTTCGGTTTTTTTACCGGGTGATGATCCATCAAAGGAAAGGGATGATTTTCAACTACAGGGATTTTTTTTCCTATCAGTTTTTCAATGTCGCGTAAATACTCTTTTTCTTCGGCATCGCAAAATGAATAAGCCGTTCCTTTTGCGCCGGCTCTGCCTGTTCGTCCAATACGGTGCACATATGTTTCGGCAATATTGGAAAGTTCAAAATTGATGACGAATTCCATGTCTTCTACATCAATTCCGCGTGAAGCGATATCTGTTGCCACTAATACTCTTGTCGTTTGTTCTTTGAAATTTGCTAAAGCCCGCTGGCGTGCTCCCTGTGATTTATTGCCATGGATGGCTTCAGCTTTGATTTTATTCTTATCCAGTATTTTTACCACCTTGTCGGCGCCATGTTTGGTTCGTGTAAAAACCAAAGCGGTCTTAATAGTTGAATCTTTCAGTAAGTGTAAAAGCAAAGCATTTTTATTTCCTTTGTCAACAAAAAATACATTTTGCTTGATAATATCGACAGTAGGAGCAGAGGGTGTAATATCAATTCTGAAAGGATGATTCAAAATGGAATTAGAAAGTTTTACAATTTCGGCGGGCATGGTAGCCGAGAAAAAAAGTGTCTGACGTTTGCGAGGCAGCGCTGCTATTATTCTTTTTACATCATTTATAAAACCCATATCCAGCATACGATCGGCTTCATCAAGTACAAAAATTTCAATATCATGTAATGATACAAATCCCTGGTTCATCAAATCGAGTAAGCGACCGGGTGTTGCCACCAGAATGTCTACGCCCTGTTTCAATGAAGCTGTTTGCGGATTTTGATTTACACCGCCAAAAACTACAGTGCTTGTTAAGCCTGTAAATCGGCCGTATGCCTGTATACTTTCATTTATCTGGATTGCAAGTTCGCGGGTTGGTGTTACAATCAAACTTCTTATCTTCCTTTTTTTGTTGAATGTTTTTGAAGCAAATAATAACTGTAAAATTGGAATTGTGAATGCAGCAGTTTTGCCTGTGCCTGTTTGTGCGCAACCCAGCAGATCGGTGCCCTGCAATATAACAGGAATGGATTCTTTCTGAATGGGCGTGGGTGTTTTATAACCTTCCTGTTGTAATGATTTAAGAATAGGTTCAATAATGTTTAATGATTGAAATGACATAAATTAATTAAAGTAATTTTTTTGTGACCAAAGCCTGACTAATTATAAGGAGGGAAATGTCCGTAAGTTGATTTCTCTGCAAAGATAAGGTTTTTATTTGATTTATACCGATACGGAAATGATTTATTCATAACTTATTTTATTTTAAAGGTATTCATGAGCTCACAAGTTCGGTTGCAAAAATTTCCTATCCGCGACAAGTCGGGATAAATCGGCATAACAGAATCTAAGCACATTTTGCTTATTTCGACAATGCTCAATAACCATTACAAATCTGCTAAGATTCTGTATAACAGAATTTGGAATATTCCGCTTTCATTATTTGTAATTTGAAAGCTGTGCAATAATACGTCCGCCATTTGTTCCGCCGCCGGGACCAAGTTCAATTGTTTTAGCTGCTGAGGCTATCAGCAGAGGTTCATGAGTAACACAGACAATAGTATTTCCTTCTTCAATAAGTTCATCGAAAAGGTTCATCAATTTATCAATATCTTTCGGATGCAAACCGCCTGTAGGTTCATCCAAAAGGATAAGTGTGTTGTTGTTTGTTTTGGATGAAAGTCCTGAAACCAGCTTCAGTCGCTGTAATTCACCGGTAGATAATGTTTTCAGTGAGCGACCACACGACAGGTATTCAAGTCCTGTTTTATGAATAAGCTCAAGAATTAATTTTGTTTGTGTTTTTAATTTGCTCTGAAGATGGACATCGAAAAATAGTGATAATTCATTGAAAGGAAATTGCAACACATCGTAAATGGTTTTTTTGTCAATCATTATTTCGAGTGTTTCCTCATTGAAACCTATGCCTACGCAATGTTCGCAGGGAGAAATAACATCATTGAAAAAATCCATGCTGACCTGGTTGAACCCTGTTCCTTCGCATGTTATGCAACGACTTTCGCGTGTACCGCTGATAAAATGTAAAGATTTATAATTACGTTTTTTGCTTTCTTCTGTTGAAGCAAAAATTTTGGAAATAATTTCCGATAGCCCAAGCATGCTGCCAATTGTGGCATTGCGCCCTTTGCCATGCACCGGTTGTTCGATATAAATAAGATCGGAAAAATTTTCAAATCCTGAAATAGTTGAACAATCAAACGGTTTCCCTGAAGAATAACTTTCAAAAATAACTTTATCAAGAAGGCTGGTTTTCCCGCTGCCACTCACTCCTGTTATCACGGTCATTATTCCCGAAGGAATTTCCACGTCAATATTCTGAAGGTTATTAGCATGTGCTTTTGTTATGCTCAAACCTTTTCCGGGATTTCCTTTATTTTTTAAATGTTCAGAAACCTTTAATTCTTGATGTGAAAAACCTTTTGTACTGCCCGAATAAATTATTTGTCCGCCTTCGTTACCGGCACCGGGTCCCAGTTCAATGGTATATTTAGATTTTTCTAAAAGAACAGGTGAATGTTCAACCATGATCACGCTGTTTCCATACTGGTTCAGGTTTTCGATGAGCTTGCTGATGTGTAGGGTATCTTTAGGATGTAAGCCGAAAGAAGGTTCGTCAAGAATATATGCAACTCCGGTAAATGGCGCTCTTACAAGTCCTGCAAGTTGCAAGCGCTGAAACTCGCCGCCTGAAAGCGTTCCCACAATCCTGTCTGTGGAAATATATCCTAATCCTGCTTTCAGTAAGGCATCAAGACGACTTTTAATATTTTCAAGAAAAGATGAAGCTGCTTTTTTTTCTAAATCATTTTCGAATGTTCCGGTAAAATCATTATTAAAAAATTGTAATGCATCTTCGGCGGTAAATGCTGTAACCTGCCCAATATGCAATGTGTTAATAAAATATTTCAGCATTTCAGGTTTTAGCCGGAACCCATTACAGTTGCTGCATTTCATGCTTTTCATCAAATCAAGCATGGCATCACCGCGAGCATCATTATGTTTGCGAAAATATTCAGTTTCTACAAGTTTTAGAAATCCGGGCCAGTTTGTTTTAAGTTTATGAATGCCTTGATGCGCGCCGCGTTTATAGTTCCATTCCACATCGAATATTTCTTCACCACAAACATTCATGGCCATTTCTTTTGCTTTGCCATCAAGTTCTTTGTAGGGAACAGAAAAATCAATTCCGTATTTTTTACCAACGGTCAAAAGAGCTGCGATATATTGTCCGTATGGATCGCCATAAAAACTTCCGGTTTTGTTTCCATCCAGGGCTCCTGCTATCAGTGGTTTTTGGGGATGTGTAACTAATTTGTCCGAATCACAGACCGTAAGGGTTCCCAAACCTTTGCATACAGGGCATGCGCCTTCTTCGCTGTTAAATGAGAATGCTGTTGATAATGGATTCGTATTTTTATCAGTTGATTTTGCAAGCCTGCTGAACATTAAACGATACAAATCATAAAGCCCGGTATATGTTGCGATGGTTGAACGCGGGTTATTCACCGGATTTTTTTTCTGTAAAGAAATTGCAGGTACCAATCCATGACTTTCCTGTAATACCGGTGTTCCTGCTTTTGCTGCGAACTGTTTGATATATGATGACATTCCTTCAAGAAATCTTCGTTGGCTTTCGGCATAAAGTGTTCCGTAAACCAAAGATGATTTGCCACTGCCTGAAACTCCCGTTACTGCTGTAATTGCGTCAACAGGAAATGATGCATCAATATTTTTAAGATTATTTGTTTCCACTCCGTTTAATTTAATTGGAGCTTCAATTGTGTCATTGCTGCATGGAATATTTGAAGTTCTTTTTACCGAAGCATCGCGTGATAAAAATTTTATGAGCTCAGAAGCAGTAATGGATCCAGGATGTTGTATCAAATCATTTACAAAGCCTTCTGCTACAATGGTACCTCCTTCATCAGCGCTTCCCGGACCAAGATCAACCATCCAGCCGGACTGAAGAATGAAAGAAGGATCGTGTTCAATGCATAGCAGCGTGTGACCTTTACTGATAAGCTTTTTCAATGCTTGTGTAAGAATATCTACATCAGCCATGTGCAGTCCTGTTGTTGGTTCATCCAGGATATATAATGTTTGTCCGCTGGCTGAGCGTGAAAGCTCAGTTGCCAGTTTAACCCGTTGCGCTTCGCCACCCGACAGAGTTGTAGAAGGCTGCCCTAGCTTGAGATAACCTAATCCTAATTCTGACAGTATTCCTGTTATTGCAGTTATTTTTTTATGTCCTTCAAAGAATAAGTGAGCTTCATCAACTGTCAGTTCAAGAATATTGAAAATGTTAAGTCCCTTATATTTTATTTCAAGTGTTTCTTCAGTAAAACGTTTTCCTTCGCACACATCGCAAACCACTTCAACGTTTCCGAGAAAATGCATTCCTATTTGCTGAACACCTGCACCACCGCAGCTTTCGCAACGTCCGCCTTTTACCACAAAAGAGAATTGTCCCTTCTTATAACCTCTTTGATGCGACTCAGGTAATGCTGCAAGCAGGTCGCGCACATGATCGGATAAACCTGTGTATGTTGCCGGGTTGCTTTTGGGTGTGCGACCGATAGGGGAGGAATCAATATGAATCACTTTACGGAAAATTTCAGTTCCTCCTGTTTTTTGTATAATGGTATTTTCAATAAGAAAATTCACCAGGCTTGTTTTTCCGCTGCCCGAAACGCCCGTGATCACATTGCATGCATTAATTAAAAAGCGTGGTGAAATATCCTGAAGATTATTTTTATTTGCATTTTCTATTGTGAAAAAAGTATTTTTATCCGTCCTGATTGGCTCTGAATCATGATCTTTTTTTTCAATAAGATATTTTCTTGTGATACTTTCGGATTCCTGTTGATTGAAAAATTTTTCTGTAGAACCATTATAAAGAATTTTGCCGCCGGCTTTTCCTGCACCCGGACCAATATCAATTATCCAATCTGCTTCACGCATACTTTGTTCATCATGGTCTACGACCATCACTGTATTTCCATTGTTCACCAGGGTGCGCATTACTTCAAGCAACAGATGATGTTCTGAAGGATGTAATCCTGCACTTGGTTCATCAAGAATATAAAGTACATTACGCAATCCTGTGGCTGCCTGGTTTGCAAGGCGTATGCGTTGAGCTTCTCCACCGCTCAAAGAAAGAGATTCCCTGTTCAGTGAAAGATGACCGGCTCCAAGTTTCATCAGCAGCGTAGTTCGTTTGAGTATGGCCTCGCGAACAGGTTCTGCAATCAATGATTCGTTGGTTTCAATTTTCAATTCACTGAAGAACGAATGTATTTGTTTGATGCTCATTTCTGAAAAAGCAGAAATATCGCGATCCCAGAGTTTCACTGACAGCGCTTTTTCATTCAGCCGTTTTCCGTTACATTGTGTACAGGTGTGGGAGCGTGTGAAGCGCATGATGTTCGGGTTGCGTTCACGTCGCAGAATTTCTTCCATCACCGGAAGTATTCCTTTATAATAATCTTCTTCGCGTGGTTTTGCTGTAATGCCTGTCCATTTTAATCTCGATTCAAGAGGATGCTTGCCAAACAAAACTTTTATTTTTGAAGAACCATTTAGTACCACATTTTTTTGTTCATCAGTAAGGTACTGCCATGGAATGTCTACATTGAAACCTTCTGCACGGCACACCTGGTCGAGCACATCCATGGTAACCTGCGAGTATACAATATAATTATTTGGTGTTGTTAAAATGAAAGCGCCACCGCGAATGGTTTTGGAAGCATCGGCAATAAGAAGGTCGGGGTCGATATGATCCTGTACGCCCAAACCCTTACATGCAGGGCAATATCCATCGGGAAGGTTGAAGGAAAATAAACTGCGATAAGGATGTAAGTCCTGAATAGTTGATTTCCCAAGGCGTGCAAAAAGCAAACGTAAATGGTCGTATAATTCGGTAAGGGTACCAACTGTTGAGCGTGGACTGCGAACAATATTATTTTGATCAACTGAAATTACCGGGAATAACCCTTCAATCCGTGAAGCTTTGGGGCGCGTAAGTTTTGCTGATGACAATCGGCCGCCAGTAAAATTCTCAAAAAAAAGGCGATGTCCTTCAGTGCATAATACATCGTATACCAGGCTGGTTTTGCCGCTACCAGAAACACCTGTTACTGCAATAAGCTGATAATGGGGTATGCGAAGCGAAACATTTTTTAAATTGTTTTCACTGGCGTTTTCTATAATGATCTCGCGCATGGTAGTGTATTATTCAGGATACGAAAATAGACTGAAATATTCACACTCAAAAATTAAATTGCTGAAAAATTTGGAGAACGATAATTATAACGGTTTGCGGCTACAAGAAGTTGGCGAATTCGGAGACGAAAACTGTCTGCCACCACTGAACTTCCTACGAAGCACAAAACTTCATTTAACCACTGTCCCCCAATTTCTTAACCCGTGTGTGTGCCCTGCATGTGCTATGCAGAACCCACTCCGCAAGGTTCTTTTTAGATGCTAAAATACAAATTTAATTGAAAGTGAAAAGCGAAGTGAGAGGAAACAATTTTCTAAAGGGTGCAAGTCCCTTATACGCGGGTGTAACGCCCTGAAGTATTAGCAAGTCGCAAGGTGGTTTACCGTGAGGTATGCACTGAAGGAAGCGAGACTGCAAAATCTGGTACTGACGAACAGGAACGGAATATGAGGCATTATTGTTCGGGTGAGCAAGCACAGCATTGCAATGCCCAAAGAATACAAGAAGAACAATGATGTAGATTTCGCAGGCATCGGACGAAAGAATAGCACTTACCAGGGGAGGTCTTGGAGCAGATTCGTTCTGCAAACCAAGAAGTCAGCAGAAGTCATAGTAACAGCAGAAACGAGTTGTAATAGAACTACAGAGGACTCACAAAAACTGCGAAGGACTGAACATTAAGATGTTCCAAATGCAACAAGGAAACACTTGTGTTAGCCTTGCTATAAGCGGAACAGAGCATAAGAAATAAACAAGATGATTGAGCAAGTATTAAACCGAAGAAACATAATGCAGGCATACCGCCATGTATTGAAGAACAAAGGTTCGGCAGGCGTGGATGGCATGACTGTAAAAGACCTGTACAAATTTCTGACGAACAACAGGGAACGTATAGAATCTGAATTACGTCAAGGGAAATACCTGCCACAAGCCATCCTT
>Ga0209098_1000265_pt1 | contig 59382 bp, 48 predicted proteins | sample AD_JPNHW1_MetaG_FD_184429 | JGI IMG/M metagenome (GOLD analysis project Ga0209098, IMG submission 184429) | Active sludge microbial communities of municipal wastewater-treating anaerobic digesters from Japan - AD_JPNHW1_MetaG (SPAdes) (version 2) | ecosystem: Engineered > Bioreactor > Anaerobic...
GGACCCGCCCGAGCCCCTTCAGCCACGTCCGCTACTTGTGACAGAAGCGCCTTTATCCGACTTTGCCGTATCCCGCGCCCGCAGGAAAACGCAGCTTGTACGTCCTATCCCTAGAAGACAAAGGGACAGGTCTTTAGACAGAATATTGTTGCGGCGGCGGGGCGTCGGGTGGTAGAGTGAGGGGCATGTAATGCAAAGGAGGAGGGAGGAGGCGGGGCATGAGGCATGCGCGGGTGAAGGTGGACGGGACGGGGTGTTACCACGTTGTGAGCCGGATCGTGGACCGGGCATTCAAGCTGGACGACGGGGAGAAGGAGATTTTCCGGCGGACGATGCGGAAGGCGGAGGCGTTTTCCGGCGTGAGGGTGTTGACGTACGCGATCATGTCGAATCACTTCCATGTGCTGGTGGAGGTGCCCGAGCGGGGCGAGGTGGGCGAGACGGAGCTGCTGCGCAGGATGACGGTCCTTTACGGGGATGCCTATGTCGCGGGCAGGGGCTCGCAGTGGGAGGAGTGGAGGAAGGGCGGCGCGGCGTATCTCGCTGACGCCGAGCGGGACAGGCTGCTCGCTAGGATGGGCGACGTGAGCGCGTTCGTGAAGACGCTGAAGCAGCGCTACAGCATGTCGTACAACGCGCGGCACAAACGGACGGGCACGCTGTGGGAGGAGCGTTTCAAGAGCGTGCTGGTCGAGAACGGCGAGAGCGCGAAGGCGGCTGTGGCGGCGTACATCGACCTGAACCCCGTGCGCGCGCACATCGTCATGGACCCGAAGGATTACCGCTGGAGCGGGTACGGCGAGGCGTGCGGCGGCGGGAAGGCCGCGCGCGAGGGGCTCGCGGCGGTGCACGATTCACGTCATTTCGAGCAGGCAGGCGCGTGGCGGCATGTCAGCGCGCGCTACCGCGTGTTGCTCTACGCCGAAGGCGAGGAGCGCCGGGCGGCCTACGGCGGGCATGTGGTGCGTAAAGGAATCGCGACGGCGGAGGTCGACAAGGTGCTCGAAAGTAACGGGAAACTGCCCCTGCCGGAGCTTCTGCGGTGCCGCGTGAGATATTTCACGGACGGCATGGCGATCGGCGGCAAGGCGTTCGTGGAGCGGGTTTTCAACGAGAACAGGGGGCTTTTCGGCCCGAAACGCAAAGATGGCGCTCGGAAGATGCGGTTCGGCGAGTGGGACGGGCTGCGGACAGCCCGCGCGCTGCGGGTGGACGCAGTGAGCTTTCCGCTCAAGACATGACGCGCAGTGTCGTCCCTATGTCGTCTTTCCAATTCCCGCTCCTGCTCTCGTTCTCTCGTTCTGCGGGCGGCGGACTGCCGAAGGATGAGAACAGGTCTCCGGGCGTTTCGTAGGGGGTACCCAAGCGGCCGTCGCACTCCTCGACGGAGGCGGATTCCGCCGGACCATGCCGTCATACGAGCCCAGCCTGTCCATGCCGATAGCATTTCAACCAAAAAGCCCCGTACGGCAGTCGTGGAACACATTGCCTGAGTAAAAAGTGGTTTAATAGCCACAGACGGACCACATTTTGCGTCCTTATAAATATTATATAAAGTATTTATGTTAAATATGTTATAAAACATTTAAGGGTTGATTTCCATCCCACAAACAAGCCTCTTTTTGATTGTGAAACTCTCCCGAAAAGTGTTCCATTTTGTTCCATTCTGTTCCATTTTCCGAAACTCCAGAACCCTGAAACTTTGAAACCAGCGCCGCCAGGCGCGATGAAACCCTCCGTGCGGCAGCTGCCCGGCGTCAAGGTAGAGGAAACTTTGAAACCAGCGCCGCCAGGCGCGATGAAACCTTCTCACTGCCCGTCCCCTTTCAACTTGGCCCCGTTCCCAGTTGGAGCGACGCGCAAGTACGCCCGACTTCGCGGCGCTTCATCATGGTTCCCTCCAACGAGCGCACGAACGAACTTCTCCCCTCCCCGTTCCCCGGCTCAACTTGAGTGTTGGGCGTTCGACGTTCGGCGTTTTTTCATCTGCCTTCATCCTTATTCCCCCCTCCATCCTCAGACCTCCGGCCTCAGTCGGCCTCCTCCCCCCGCGGGGCGCATTTACTTTGTCAATCGACCTGATTTCTGTAAATGCCAAAAATCTCGATTGGCCACTTGACACGGGGCAATGCAATCGGATAAATTAAACACCCTATTCGTTCCGGCGGAAGGTTCCGGAGTTGGCGAATTCCTCATCGATGAAGGATCATAACATGGATGCGTATGCGGTTCTAGAAACCGGTGGCAAGCAGTATCGTGTGGCCACGGGTGACACAGTTGAAATCGAGCTTGTGGATGCCGAAGCCGGGCAGGACGTGGAACTCGACACGGTCTTGGCGGTCTCGGACGGCAAAGAGCTGAAAATTGGCATGCCGTATGTTCAGGGCGCGAAGGTGATCCTGACGGTCGTCGGACATAAGCGCGGCAAGAAGGTCATCAATTTCAAGAAAAAACGCCGGAAGGGCTATTCGCGTAAGGTCGGACACCGTCAGGAGTTGACGGTCGCAACGGTAAAGGCGATCGCCTAAGCGGAGGAGTGTGATTTATGGCAGGTGCAGCAGCAGCAAGAAACGGCCGCGACAGTAACGCCAAACGTCTGGGCGTCAAACGCTATGACGGACAGGTTGTGACGGCGGGATCAATTATCATGCGTCAGCGGGGAACCAAGGTTCACGCCGGCACGAACGTCGGGTGCGGCCGCGATTTCACGTTGTTCGCGTTGGTGGACGGCGCCGTTAAATTCCAGAAAGACGGCACTGTGGTCAGCATCCTTCCCGTAGCCGCGGCGAAGTGAGCGGATCCTTCCGTTCGGCGATCTAGTGAAGACAAGAACGTTTGTTGATCATGTCGTGGTCCATGTCCGCGCCGGCAAAGGCGGCGATGGAAGCTGTAGCTTCCGGCGCGAGGCGTGTGTTCCCGAAGGTGGCCCTGACGGCGGCGATGGCGGTCGTGGGGGCCATGTCATTTTTAAGGGGAGCCACGACGTCGACTCCTTGATCGCCCTCTATTTCGCGCCGCAGCTTTTCGCTGAGGACGGCGTGGCTGGCCGCGGCCAGAAGATGTATGGGCGCAAGGGTCAAGACCTGATTGTGCGGGTGCCCTGCGGCACCTCGGTGTTCGACACGGAAACGGGCGCGCAGTTGGCCGACATCGTTGAGCACGACCAGGAAGTGGTCATCGCGAATGGCGGCAAAGGCGGCCTCGGCAATGTCCATTTCAGGACCTCGACGCATCAGGTCCCGACCGAACACACGCCCGGTGACGACGGCGAGGAGTTCCGCCTGCGGCTGGAACTCAAGACCATCGCGGATGCGGGGCTGCTCGGTTTTCCGAATGCCGGCAAGTCCTCGTTGCTCTCTTGCGTCAGCGACGCGCATCCCAAGATCGCCAGCTATCCGTTCACCACGCTCAACCCGATTGTGGGGACGATCCGTTATCCCGATTTCTCGCAGCTGCGCGTCGCGGATGTGCCGGGGATCATCGAAGGCGCTTCCGCGGGGGTCGGACTGGGCATCGATTTCCTCAAGCATCTGGCGCGCTCGCGCGTGCTGGTCTATGTGATCGACATGGCGGGCACGGACAACCGTGAGCCGTGGAAGGATTACCTTACGCTCCGGAACGAGATCGAACAGCACGATGCCGAATTGCTCGAGCGGCCGTCGCTGGTGCTCGCGAACAAGATGGACGAGGATGCGGCGGTCAAGAATCTGCCGAAGTTCATCAAAAAGACCGGCGTCACGCCGCTTCCGGTCTCGGCCATCGATTCCGACCATCCCGGCGTCGCTCAGTTCAAACAGCGCCTGTGGGACATTCTGCGCCCCGAGCCGAAGGGTGTCTGGCAGTCGCCCGCACCGCGCACGGCGGCGGAGGCTGAAGCCTTCCCGTCTGACGGCGACATCATCACGGAAGAAGCGCTGAAGCGCGCGCCGTTTTTGGATATGTCCCGGAAACTGCCCAAAAAAGGCAAATAGCCTTTTGTCCCGTTCCACCGAAAAATTAACCAAATGGTGGACAAGACGGCAGAAACATTTTTTGTTCTAATGGGCATGTTGGATTTTGTAGAAGGCCCGCGTGCGGGTATAAACGGGGGAGAGCCATGCACATTGTCGTTTGTGTCAAACAGGTGCCGGATACGACGAACGTCCGTATCAATCCGGAAACCAACACACTGATGCGCGAGGGGGTTGAAAGCATCATGAACCCCTTCGACGAATACGCGCTGGAAGAGGCGCTCAAGCTCAAGGACGCGCACGGCGCGCGCGTGACGGTCGTCTCGATGGGGCCGCCGCAGGCCGAAGTGGTGTTGCGCGAGGCCATGGCCCGCGGCGCCGACGACGCCGTGCTGCTGACGGACCGCGCGTTCGCCGGCGCCGACACGCTGGCCACCTCGTACGCGATCTCCCAGGCCATCAAGAAGGTGAACGCCAAGCCGGACCTGGTCCTTTTCGGCAAGCAGGCGATCGACGGCGACACCGCGCAGGTCGGCCCCGGCGTGTCCGAGTTTTTGGATTTCCCGCTGGTGACCTATGTCAAATCCATCAAGGTCAGCGGCGACACGTTCACGGTCGAGACGCAGATGGACGAGGGCGTCGATGTGATCGAAGGCAAAATGCCCGCCGTGATGACCGTCGTGAAAGATGCCGCGGCACCGCGGTTTTCGAGCCTGAGCGGGTGGATGGCGGCCAAGAAGACGGCGATCCCGCGCTGGGGCGCAAAGGACGTGGGCGCCCTGCCGGAGATGTGCGGCCTCAACGGCTCGCCGACCAAGGTCGTGAAGATTTTCGCGCCGCCCACCAAGACGGGCGGGTTGAGGATGGACGGCCGCGACGAGCCCGAGGCGGCGGTCGAGGCGATTCTTAAGCTTCTGCAGGATAAGGGGGTTGCGTAAGCCATGGCAGACACACCGATCATCATTGATAGCACGAAGTGCCGCGGCTGCAAGAAATGTATCTCCGCGTGCCCTTTTGACGCGCTGTACATGGAAGGCAAGCTTGCGGTGCTCAAGCCGGACGAGTGCCGCGCGTGCAACGCCTGCGTCAAGGCCTGCCCGTTCAAGGCGATTTCGTCGAACGTCAAAGAAGAGGCCAAGAAGGCGAGCCTCGACGATTTCAAAGGCATCTGGGTCTTTGCGGAGCAGCACCACGGCAAGGTGCAAGAAGTGGCCTACGAACTGCTGTCTACCGGCCGCCGCCTCGCGAAAGACCGCGGCTGCGAGTTGGCGGCCGTGGTGCTGGGCCATAACGTGACGGACTCGGCGTCGCACCTGATCGCCGCCGGAGCGGATAAGGTCTACGTCGTGGATCAGCCCGAGCTGACCGACTACGAGGCGAACGTTTACACGGACGCGCTGAACCAGCTGATCGCCAAGTACAAGCCCGAAGTCATCCTCGCGGGCGCGACGGCGGTGGGGCGGGCGTTTTTCGCCAAGGTCGCGGTGCGCTCGCGCACGGGACTCACGGCGGATTGCACGGCGCTGTCGATCGACAAGGAGAGCCACCTGTTGCACCAGACGCGCCCGGCGTTCGGCGGCAACATCATGGCGACGATCATGACGCCCAACCACCGGCCTCAGATGGCGACGGTGCGGCCCAAGGTGTTCAAGATGACGACGCCCGATCCGAAGCGCAAGGGCGAGACGCTGATGGAGGCGCTCAAGCTGGTGGCGGCCAGCTCGAAGATCATCAAGGCCGAGCGCAACGCGTCGAACGTGAACATCGCGGACGCGGAGATTATCGTCGCCGGTGGACGCGGGCTGAAGAAGTCCGAGAACCTGGATCTGCTCAAGAAGCTGGCGGACCTGCTCGGCGGCGTCGTGGGCGTGTCGCGCGCCTGCGTGGACGCGGGGTGGATTTCGGCCTCGCATCAGGTGGGACAGACCGGCAAGACCGTGTGCCCCAAGATCTATCTGGCGTTCGGCATTTCCGGCGCGATCCAGCACTTGGAAGGCATGCGCGGCTCCGACACCATCATCGCGATCAACAACGACCCGAACGCGTCGATCTTTGGAATCGCGGACCTCGGCATCGTCGGTGACCTTTTCGAAATCCTGCCGATGCTGATCGAAGCGATCGAATCGAAGCGGAAAAACTAGGGGTTGGGAGTACTGCAAATTTCTGGAATTGGGGAGCGGGATTTATGGCGAACAAGATGAAACAGCCGATTCACACCGATATTCTCTGCGTGGGTGCGGGCATCGCCTCGCTGTCGCTGGCGCTGTCGCTGCTGCGCACGCTGAAGGCGCAGGGCAAGTCCGCGCCGCGTGTCACGATCATCGACAAGGGCCGCAGCGTGGGCAACCACGTGCTGTCCGGCGCGGTGATCGACATGAGCGGTTTCGCGGGGCTGCTGACCGACGAAGAGATCGGCAAGATGCCGGTCGAGGCGCGCGTCAGCAAAGAGGCGTTCCATATGCTTTTCGACGCGCGGCATGCGATGAAGATTCCGTGGGTGCCGCCTCTGATGCAGGCCCACGGTTACCCCGTTGGGTCGCTGACCAAGCTGACGCAGTATTTCGCGCAGCTGTGCGAAAAAGAGGGCGCGGAGGTCTATACCGGTTTCGCGGCCACGGAGTTGATCGAAAACGGCAAGGGCCGCGTGATCGGCGTCAAGATCGGTGACAAGGGCGTGGACCGCGACGGGAAACCCAAATCGAACTATACGCCGGGCGAGGAGATTTACGCCAAGGTCGTGGTGCTCGGAGAGGGCGCGTGCGGCATTCTGACCGAGAAGCTGATTCAGCGCAAGGGGCTTCAGGGCCGCCGCCAGCAGTCCTACGCGGTCGGCATCAAGGAAGTGATCGATGTGCCGGCCAACGAGGCGCGCGTGGGCGAGATCGCACACACGTTCGGGTATCCGTCCGACTGGAGCACGTACGGCGGCGGATTCGTTTACCACGTCTCGCCGTCGCAGGTGATGATCTGCTTCGCGTACGCGCTCGACTACGCGCATCCGGAGACCGACCCGCATACGCTTTTCCGCAAGTTCAAGGCGCACCCCGTCATGGCGGAGCACATCAAGGGCGGTAAGTCCGTGGCGTACGGCGCGAAGGTGATTCCCGAGGGCGGTTACTACTCCATGCCGCAGGTGGTCGCCGACGGCGTCATGATTGTGGGCGACGGTGCCGGGCTGGTTGACACGCTGCGCATCAAGGGCATCCACATCGCGGCGCAGTCGGGCCGCGCCGCTGCCGAGACGCTGGTGGAATGCTGGAACCGCGACGATTTTTCTCTGGCGGCACTCAAGCCCTACGGCGACCGGCTGAAAAAGACCGAAGGTTTTAAGCAGCTCAAACGCGTGAAAAACGTGCGCGCGCCGTTCTCCACGAACCTGATTCTGGGCGTGATGAGCGCGGGCTGCGCGTGGGCGACCTTCGGCAAGTTTCCGTTCTGGCAGGTGCCGATGGCGCCGGACTGCGAAGAACTGCTGCCCCTCAAGGGCGGCAAACAGCCGGAGCCGGAGCCGATGGAAGGTTCGCCGACCTCGCCGGACCGCCTGACGGATGTGTTCATGTCCGGCACGATCCACGATGAGGACCAGCCTTGTCACCTCAAAATTCTTGATCGCGCGACGTGCGACAAATGTATTAAGCTATACGGCGCACCTTGCCAAAGGTTCTGTCCGGCTGAGGTGTACCGGTTAGAGGACGGGAAAATCCACGTGGATTTCTCCAACTGCCTGCATTGCAAGACCTGCCAGATCAAGGACCCGTTCCAGAACATCGAGTGGACCTTCCCGCAGGGGGGAGACGGTCCCCGTTATACGCGGATGTAAAAGATCTTGTTTAAACAGAATCAAGGAAACGACGATGGATACGATACTTAAACGCAGAGAGTTCCTGAAGACGACAGCGGCGGCCGCAGCCATCCTGCCGACATTCAACGTTTTGGCGCAGAGGAAGGCCGAAACGATCGGTCCGGACGACGATCAGGTCAACGTGGCCGTGATCGGTTATGGCGCCGAGGGTGAGATTCTGACCGACGCCGCGATGAAGATTCCCGGCATCCGCTTCAAGGCGGTCTGCGATATCTGGCCTTATCGCCAGAAACTTGCCCGCGGCCGTCTGAAGTCTCTCGGGCACGAGGTGAACGTTTATGAAGATTACCGCGAGATGCTTGATAAGGAAGACAAGAACATCGATTGCGTGATCATCGCCACGCCGGACTGGATGCACGCCGAGCACACCTGTTACTGTCTCGAACACGGCAAGCACGTTTACTGCGAGAAGGAAATGTCCAACCGCCTCGAAAAGGCGAAATCCATGGTGATTGCGCAGAAAAAGACTGGCAAGATCCTGCAGATCGGCCACCAGCGCCGCTCCAACCCGCGCTACATGCACGCGATCAACCGCGTGATCCGCGAGGCCAAGATGCTGGGCCGCGTGACGCACGCTTACGGCCAGTGGAACCGCTCGGTCGCGCCCTTCATCAAGGAAGGCGCCCGGCTCGACATCCCGATCGAGACGCTCCAGAAGTTCGGCTATGAGAACATGGAACAGTTCCGCAACTGGCGTTGGTTCGACAAATACGGCGGCGGCCCGATGGTCGACCTCGGCTCGCACCAGATCGATCTCTTCTTCTGGGTGTGGAACTGCCAGCCGATTTCCGTGACGGCCATTGGCGGCAACGATTACTACAACCGCCAGATGAACGACAATGTGATGGCGATGTATGAGTTCAAGACGCAAGAAGGGCTGATCAACCGCGCCTACTACCAGGTGCTGACGACCTCCAGCCGCGGCGGTTTCTACGAGCAGTTCATGGGCGAGAACGGCTCGCTCACCATCTCCGAGATTGCCGCGCGCGGCAACACGGTGCAGCGCGAAGTGCGCTCGAACGGCCCCGAGGAGTCGCAGTGGGTGGAGTTCGCGAAACAGGGCTTCGTGGTGCAGCCGAAAAAGGCGGTGTCCCGCGAGGTGACCAGCAATGTTGCGATCGACGCGCGCGTCACGGCGGCGGCGGACGGCTGGCCGCTGCCCGTAGACCTGCTGAAGCCCGCGCACATGCCGCACCTCGAGAACTTCTTCCTGGCCGTGCGCCGCAACAAGCCCGAGCTGCTGAACTGCCCGGCCGACTTGGCGTACGAGTCTGCGGTCGCGGTGCTGGCCGCCAACCGCTCGGTCGCCGAGCGCAAGACGATCTACTTCAAGTCCGAAGAGTTCAAGGCCTAAGCTCCGGCAAGGCCGGGCCGTGTCCGACGCGTCGGCCGGCCCGGCAGATAGGATTCAATGATGAAACGATTTCTCACATTAGCTCTGGCGCTGGCGGCGGGCGCAGCCTCTGCCGCGGTGTCATCCCATTGGGACGGCGGTAGAAACACGCCGGTCCACCGTCTCGCGCTGAAAGACGGGTTCGGCGACGCCATCGCTCCGGGCGCCCACGATGCCTTGCCGGTCAGCACGCGTCAGACGTGCGGCCAGTGCCACGACTACGACGCCATCGCGTCGGGGTGGCACTTCAACATGTCCAGCACCAACGCGGTGCCGGGACGGCCGGCTCAGCCGTGGTTCCTGATCGATCCGCTCAGCGGCTCCCAAATCCCGATGAGCCTGCGTGACTGGTCCGGCACCTTCAAGCCGGGCCAGATCGGCATGACCGACTGGGAGTGGGTTTACGCCTTCGGACGTCACCTGCCCGGCGGCGACGTTGCCGACCCTCAGGACCTTTATGCCGAAGGCGGGCTTCGCGCCCGCTGGGACGTGTCCGGCCCCGTCGAGATCAACTGCTTTGCCTGCCACAGTCAGAGCAAGGCCTACGACCACAGCGAGTGGGTGCGCCTCATTGCTCGCCAGAACTTCCGCTGGGCCGCTACCGGCGCGCTCGGGCTGGGTGAGGTTCTCGGCATGGGCTCACGCGTGCCAGACTACTGGAACGAACTGCGGGGACTGAACCGCGACGATTCGGTCTACGCCGTGCCGCCGCACGTGACCTACGACACCCGGCTGTTCGACGCCAAAGACCGCACGGTGCTCGATCTCGGCGCGCCGCGCTCCGAGAACTGCCTGAACTGTCATTCCACCTCGCAGGCCGGCATGCCTCACAAGGATATCGACGGTGACGTTCATCTGCGCGCCGGCATGACCTGCACGGACTGCCACGGCAACGGCGAGGACCATGCGATCGCACGCGGTTTCGAGGGCGACAACACGTCTAAGATGGACAAGACCCGCGCCACCGCGAGCTGCGTCGGATGCCACATGGGCTCCGATGCGGCCAAGGCCGGGCGTCATGGCGCTCCCGCGCCCAAACACGTCGGCATCCCGGTCAGCCACTTCAGCACGCTCACCTGCACAGCGTGTCACTCGGGCGTGACCGAGAACGGCGACCTCGCTCAGGTGCGCACCTCCCGCGCAAACCGCATGGGCGTTTACGGCCGCGCGCGCTGGGCGACGCCGCAGCCCTTCATCCTCGAACCGGTCTTCGTTAAGAACGACCAGGGCAAGATCGAGCCGCGTCGCATGGTGTGGCCGGCCTTCTGGGGAAGACGCGACGGAGAGGCCGTCAAACCGGTCCGTCCGGAGGACGTCAATGCCGCTTGTGCGGGGCTGTTCAATGTGCGCGAGCAGGTCGGCGCCATGTTGGCGACACTCGCCACGGATCCCAACGTTCCCGCGCCCGTGCTGGCGGCGGACGGCAAACTCTTCGTCAAGAGTGTCGACGGCGTGACCGTACCCGCGGGGAAAGCGGAGAAGTCCTCCGGCTGGTTCTACCAGTCCACCAACGGCCTGATCGCCGTGCTGCCCGCGTTTGATCCGCTCGCCGACATCGACAAGTTGACCGAGGAGCAGGCTGTCGTCTTCACGGCGAACCAGAAGACGCTGGCGAATTTGCTCCAGACGCTCGACGCGTCGCCTGCGGCACTGACCAACGGATACGGCGCGGCAGTTTTCGCCAACCGCGTCTTCTTCCGCGGCGGCGAGAACGATGCGGTGATCTCCACCAACATCGCGGAAAAGGCGGATGCGCCCAAGGCCGGCTGGTACAAAGACGGCGTGTTTAAGCCGCTGCTCCCCGACTACGTGATCCGCAACGCCGTGGCGCTCAGCGGCACGGAATGCACGCTTACCGAAGAGATGGTCGCGGCGGGTCTCAAGCGGCTGGCTGAAAGCGGAGAGACGAATCCCGTCTATGTCGCGCACGGCCAGGTGTGGGCGCTCGGAGCGGACGGCAAGCTGTTCGCAAAGGTTGAGAAGGCGGCTGAGGCGGTCTCGTGGTCGGTCGGCCACGATGTGCGTCCGGCCCGCATGGCGCGCGGCGCGAAGCCCGTCAAGTGCGCGGACTGCCATACGGTGGACTCGAAGTTCTTTTTCGCCAAGGTGACGTCGACCGGCCCCCTCCTGACCGCGCAAACGCTGGTCAAGGCGCAGAACGAGTTCATGAATCTCAGCGGCAGCTACAACAAGGTGTTCGGCACCACGTTCCTCATGCGCCCGTTCTTCAAAATCTTCCTCTGGGTGGTCTTCGTGATCCTGGTGCTGGTGGCGGTGGCATTCGTGGCCGCAGCCGTGCCGGTCGTGCTGGCCAAGGGCGAGATTCCCTACGGCAAGCCGTCCGAGAAGCTGATGGCCATGGCCGATAAATGCGCGGCGCTGGGCCTGATGGCCGCAAGCGCTTATCTGGGCCTGTCGGGGCTGCTGGGTTGGTTCTTCCACCTGATGACGGGCTACCTGCTGGTCTTCCACATGGTGGCGGGAGGGCTCTTCGCGGCCTGCCTGTTGGCCCTGATCTGGTTCCGGGGCGCGCGGCGCATCTCGAACATGAGGCGCAACGTGCTGTGGATGCTGGTGATGGCCCTCGGCGTCGGCGTGGTCTTCACGGCCGTCGCGCCGATGATGACCTGGTTCGGCGAGGGCTGGCAGCACGTGATGATCTGGGCGCACCGCTTCACGACGTTGTCCTTCTTGGCCGTGTCCGCGTGGATGCTCCTCACGGGCGGCCGCAAGGAGTAGTTGGGCTGGGCGGGGGCCCCGCCCCCGCCCGGGACGCCTCGGCGAGGTGTTCCGGACGTGAGGTTTGTTCTATGACAGATGGAGTCCACCGGTTCGGGCATCAGGCGATGGCCACCGTGTTCGAGGTGATGCTCGTGGCGGACGACGCGCAGGTCGCGCAAAGCGCGGCCTACGCCGTCTTCCAGAAGGTGGACAGGCTGGAGGAACAGATCAGCCGTTTCCTCGACGTGAGCGAGGTGGCGATGATCAGCCGGCTCAAGCCCGGCGAGACGTACCGCGTCGCGCCGGAGACGCTCGATCTGTTGATCATTGCCACCCAGGTTTGCGCGGCCACGCAGGGCGCGTTCGATGTCACCGTCGGTGCCATCATGGACGCGCTGCGCGAGGTCAAGCACCGCTGGGGCGGCCTGACGGAGCAGGAGCGCGAAAGCGCGCTGGCCGCGTGCGGCATGAACCGCCTCATCATCGATGCCGAGAACCTGCTGGTCGCGGTCAAGCCGGACCGGTTGGGACGCGCTTCGCCGCTGGAACTGGACTTCGGCGCGGTGGGCAAAGGGTATGCGCTAGATCTGGCATGCGACCTGCTCTCCGAGGACTATGGGTACACTGATTTTCTGATCCACGGCGGCACGAGCACGGTGGTGGCGAGGGGCTCAATGGGCGACGGCCGGCCCGGCTGGCCGGTGGGCGTGGGCGGCGACTGGCGCGGACGCGCGGGGCTGGACGCCGTGCGGCTTAGCGGTGGCGCGGTGAGCGGCTCGGGCTTTGAGGTGAAAGGCGCGCACGTCGTGGACGTGCGGCAGGGGGTGGCGGCCGCGCGGCATCCGGCGGCATGGTCGTACGCCTCGTCGGCGGCTGTGGCGGATGCGCTGTCGACCGCTTTTCTGGGGCTGAGTTGGAATGAGATCGAGGCCGCGTGTGCGGCCGTGCCGGGAAGCGGCGCGTTGGTGGCGCGCGAGCAGCCGTTGTGGATGGACAAGATCCGCAGGCCGGTGCGCACGTGCGGGGCGTTTCCGCTGCCGGCGAGATGAGGCTTTGGGTTGTCGGGCGGCCGGATTTTTCCGGCGGCCGGCGGCCGGTAACAAGTAACCTGTAACATCATCGGCTTCGACTGAAGCCAGACAAGGAGAGACACATGAAACTGAATGGAATGATGCTCATGGCCGTTGCGGCCGGACTTGCCGTGGCGGCAGGTGCTCAGGACGCTGCGAAGATTCAGCTCAAGATCGAGTTGCCGAAGCCGCAGTTCACGGGTACGCCGAAGGATATCCGCTCGCCGAACCTGGAGCCTGCTCGCGGCGGGAAACCCCGCCCTCCGATCGATGTTCCGGCCGGCGCGGACAAGGTGCTTTCGCGTGACTGCAAAGTCACCTCCAGCGATCCCGAGCCGATCATCGGCGAGCTGGCCTTCATCACGGACGGCGACAAAGAGCATGACGCCGCGACATACGTCGAACTCGGCCCCGGCACGCAGTGGGTGCAGGTCGACCTGGGCAAGGAAAAGGAAATCTACGCGGCGTGCGTGTGGCATTATCACGGCGAGGCGCGCGTCTACCGCGATGTGGTCTGCCAGATCTCCAACGATCCTGACTTCATCGATGGCGTGGTGACCGTGTTCAGCAACGACCACGACAACTCCTCCAAGCTCGGCGAGGGCAAGGAGAAAGAATACATCGAGACCAACGAGGGCCGTCCCTTCGCCGTCAACGGCGCCAAGGGCCGCTATGTGCGCTTCTACAGCAAGGGCAACACCTCGAACGAGATGAACCACTACACCGAGGTCGAAGTGTACGGCAAGCTCTAAGAGATGGCTCGGCGCGGGCTGCATGCCCGCGCGCATATGCCGGATTGCCGGGCGGTGGCGCGGACAGCAAAGTCCGCCCGCCGCCTTTTTTGTCACTGTCACTGCGGTTCAATAGCATCTGGGAATGAAATATGAAAACGCTGGCGTTGATCGTGTTTGCGCTGGCCTTGGCGGAAGTCGTTTCGTCTCGGCCAATGGATATCCGCTCTCCCAATCTCGAAGCGTCGCGCAATGGGAAGCAGCGTCCCCCGGTGTATGTGCCGATGGATGCGACGAACAATTTGGCGCTGGGGTGTCGTGTGACGGCTAGTGCGGAGCCTACACTTCAGGATTCAGCCGAGAGGCATTTTCCGCTCGGCGATTTGACCTGCGTGTCCGACGGTACTAAAGAACACAACGACGAACGCTTCAACCTTCCGCCCGGTAAACAGTGGGTGCAGATTGATCTCGGGAAAACGCAGGAAATCTGGGCGGTCCAGATCTGGCACGCATATGATTATGCCTGTGTGTATCGCGATGTGGTGGTGCAGATTTCAAACGACTTCGACTTTAAATGCGGCGTGGAAACCGTATTCAACAATGATCACGACAATTCCGCCGGTTTGGGGGCGGGGACGGATAAAGAATACATTGAGTGCTTCGTCGGACGTTGCTTTCCGGTTGAAGGTGTTCGCGGGCGATACCTCCGTTTCTACAGCAACGGTTGTACCGAGACCCCCGTCAATCGCTACACCGAGATCGAAGTTTACGGGCGTGCGCCAGTTGAGCGGCGGCCTCAGGACGAGCCGCGGGTGCGACTGCTGATCGTGCTGCCCAAACCCATCTTTATGTAATGCTTCCTGAAAGATTGTCGCGACTCGGCCAGCAGGCTGACCGCTCAACCGGTTGTGTTTATGGGCGTGCGGAAATGTGTTCCATCCCTATTTTCAGCACGTTTTTGAATTGTGTCAAAAGCGCCGGAAGAGTAACATGAAAGATCTATTTGGTAATAGGGCGTCAGCCCGCGTGACAAGGAGATTCGGGTGAGTCATACGATTGATGTGGCGTACGTTGCGGGACTGGCTCGGCTGGCACTTTCGGCGGATGAGAAATGCACGTTCCAACAGCAGTTGGAGACGATCGTGAAGTACGTCGAAAAGATCGGCGAACTGGATCTTTCGGGCATCGAGCCGACGTTGCACGGACAGTCGCTGGTCAACGCGTTCCGCGAAGATGTGGTCGTGCCGTCGATGGACCGCGAACGGTTCCTGGCGAACGCGCCCGAACGCAATGGTTTCGAGTTCAAGTTGCCCAAGATTGTGGAAGACGCCTAGCCCTAAGCGAGGAGTTAGGATTCAGGAGTTAGGAGCCGGGTCGAAATGAATATTTTGAAGCTAACACTCTGTGAGGCCGCGGAAGGGCTGAGGAAGAAAGCCTTTTCGTCGGTCGAGCTGACGCGCGAAGTGTTGGATGCGATCGAGAAGAAAGACGGTGAGCTGAACGCGTATTTGAGCGTGGATGCGGAGGGGGCGCTGCGGCAGGCCGCGGCGGCTGACGCGGCGCGGCAGAGCGGCCGGGACCATGCGCTCTTGGGGGTGCCGGTCGGCATCAAGGATCTGATCAATGTCGAGGGCCAGCCCTGCACGTGTGCCTCGAAGATCCTGCAGGGCTTTACGTCGACGTACGACGCGACGGTTTCGGCCCGGCTGCGCGAAGCGGGCGCGGTGTTCGCGGGGCGCACCAACATGGACGAGTTCGCGATGGGGTCGTCCACGGAGGGGTCGGCGTTCAAGGTCACGCGCAACCCGCACGATCTGACGCGCGTGCCCGGCGGCTCCAGCGGCGGCTCGGCTGCGGCGGTGGCGGGCGGCGAGGCGATCGCGGCGCTGGGAACCGACACCGGCGGATCGATCCGTCAACCTTCCGCGTTTTGCGGGTGCGTGGGACTCAAGCCGTCGTACGGGCGCGTTTCCCGGTACGGGGTGACGGCCTATGCGTCCTCTCTGGACCAGGTGGGGCCGATGACCAAGACGGTCGAGGACGCGGCCGTGCTGTTGCAGGCGCTCGCGGGTCGAGATGCCCATGACGGCACGACGCTGGACGTGCCGGTGCCGGATTATCGCGCGGCGCTCCGCGGCGGACTCAAAGGATTGCGGATCGGGCTGCCCAAAGAGTATTACGTCGAAGGTTCTGACCCCGAAGTGATGGCCTGCGTGCGCAAGGCGGTCGACGCGTGCGCCGCGGCCGGGGCCGAGATTGTGGAGGTCGGGCTGCCGCACACCGAGTACGCGATTGCGGTCTACTACATTGTGGCCACGGCCGAGGCCTCGGCGAATCTGGCGCGCTTCGACGGTGTCCGGTACGGGCACCGCACGCCGCGCCCCGACTCGGTCTTCGACCTGTATGCAAAAAGCCGCGCGGACGGGTTCGGCACCGAGGTCAAGCGCCGCATCATTCTGGGCACATACGTGTTGAGCAGCGGCTATTATGACGCATACTACGGCCGCGCGCAGAAGGTGCGCACGCTGATCCGGCAGGATTTCGCTGAGGCCTTCAAGCAGTGCGACGTGATGTTCACGCCGGTGGCGCCGACGCCCGCATACCGTATCGGCGAGGCGAGCAACGATCCGCTCAAGATGTACCTCGGGGATATTTTCACGGTTCCGGCGAACCTGGCCGGGATCTGCGGCATCTCGGTGCCGTGCGGCAAGACGGCGGCGGGGCTGCCGGTGGGGCTTCAGGTGTTAGGCCCGGCGTTCGGAGAGTGTGCGATCCTGCGCGCGGCGTACGCGTATGAGCAGGAGGTCCGGGCATGAGCAAGTATCTGATCACGATCGGTCTGGAGACCCACGTCCAGCTGAAGACGAACACCAAGATGTTCTGCGGGTGCAGCCTGAAGTTTGGCGCGGAGCCGAACACCAACGTTTGTCCGGTCTGCCTCGGTTATCCCGGCGCTCTGCCGGTGATGAACCGCGAGGCGATCAAGCTCACGGTCATGTCCGGCCTGATGCTCGGGTGCGAGATCAACCCCCGCAGCACGTTTGACCGCAAGAACTACTTCTATCCGGACATGTCGAAGGATTACCAGATCTCGCAGAATACGCATCCGCTCTGCCTGGGTGGCGGCGTGACGATCCCTACGCCGACGGGGGCGAAGCGCGTCCGCATCAACCATATCCATCTCGAAGAGGATGCGGCGAAGATCAACCACTATGCGCGGTTCAGCGGCGTGGACTTTAACCGCTGCGGCACGCCGCTGATGGAAATCGTGTCGGAGCCGGACTTGTCGTCCCCGGACGAGGCGATGGAGTATCTGCAGGCGCTGAAACAGATCCTGATGTACGCGGGCGTGAGCGACTGTAACCTCGAAGAGGGAAACCTGCGCTCGGACGTGAACATCAGCGTGCGGCCGGAGGGACAGGAGAAGCTCGGCACCAAGGTGGAAATCAAGAACATGAACACCTTCAAGGGCATCTACGCGGCGCTCGAGTACGAGATCGCGCGGCAGCTCAACACGGTGACGCGCGGCGGGACGCTGGTGCAGGAGACGCGGCGCTGGGAACCGGATCTGGGCGAGACGCAGTCCATGCGTAGCAAAGAGAACGCGCACGATTACCGTTATTTCCCCGAGCCGGATCTGGTGCCGGTGTCGCTGAGCGACGAGATGATCGCCGAGTGGCGCGAGGCGCTGCCCGAACTGCCGACGGCGCGGCGCGAGCGGATGGTGGCCGAGTACGGAATTCCCGAATACGACGCGGGCGTGCTGGCGGACGCGAAGGCGAACGCCGATTTCTTCGAGGCCGCGGCGCGGGCCTGCGCGCCGGGCTTGGGCAAGACGGTGTCAAACTGGTTCATGACCGAGATCATGCGGCTTCTCTCGGAGACGGGAACGGCGATCGGCGAGTGTGCGCTGACGCCGGCGGCGCTCGCCGAACTGGTCACGCTGGTCGACAAACGCGTCATCAACGGGCCGACGGCGAAGGAGCTGTTGCCCGAGCTGTTCCGCGAGGGGGGCATGCCCGAGGCGCTGGTGAAGGCGCGCGGCCTTGGGCAGGTGAGCGATTCGGCCGCGCTGGAAGGGTTCGTGGCTCAGGCGATCGCGGCGAACCCGAAATCGGCGGAGGATTTCAGGGCGGGTAAAAAGGCGGCCGCCGGATTCTTGGTGGGCCAGGTGATGAAGCTGAGTCACGGCAAGGCTGATCCCAAGCTGGTCGGCAAACTGGTGGCGGAGAAGTTGGCAAGTCCGGCATGAGGCGCAGCGACAACACGTTTAGAGGAGACTGACTGTGACATCAAACGATGAATATGTCTTACAGCTCTTGCAGGAACAGGGCTATGTGACGTCCGAGCAGATCGCGACCGTCGTGAACTCGATCAGGCAGGAAGGCGAGACCTCGCTCGACATCCTGATTCAGACGGGCGCCGTCTCGGAAGACGATGTGTTGGCGATGATCGCCGCGCAGTTCGGCATGGATTACGTGCACGTGAATGCCGACGCGATCGATCCGGCGGTCAAAGAAGTGATGCCTTCGGACGTGGCGCGGAAATACGGCGTGGTGCCGGTCTGCCGGTCCGAAGACTCGCTGACGGTGGCGCTGAGCGACCCCATGGGGTACGACACCGTGGACAGCCTGCGGTACGTGCTGAAGATGAACGTCGAGGCGGTGGTGGCCCCGCGCGCGGAAGTGCGGGCGGCGATGGACAAGCTCTACCCCGAAGAGTTCGAAAACATCTACGGGGCGATGTCGGACGAGGAGATCGACGTCGCCGAAAAGGCCAAGAACGACGGCAAATCGGACGCCACGGACTCCGATGCGCCGGTTATCCGCCTTGTGAGCATGATCATCACCGAGGCGATCAAGATGCGCGCATCCGATATTCATCTGGAGCCGATGGAACGCCATTTCCGGGTGCGCTACCGCGTCGACGGCGTGTTGCGGCAGATGGACAGTCCGCCCAAGCGGTTGCAGGCTGCGATCATCAGCCGTGTGAAAATCATGTCAAACATGAAGATTTCCGAAAAGCGGATTCCGCAAGACGGACGCATTCAGGTGAAGGTCCAAGGGCGGGATCTCGACTTGCGCGTGTCATCGGTTCCGACCAACCATGGCGAAAGCATCGTCATGCGTATCTTGGATAAGACGAATCTGTCGCTGGGGTTGCCGCAGCTGGGCTTCCTGTCCGACGACCAGAACAAATTTGAGCGTCTGATCAAGTTGCCGGACGGCGTGTTGCTGGTGACGGGCCCGACCGGTTCCGGCAAGACGACGACGCTGTACGCTTGCTTGGGTCAGATCAATCTGCCGGACCGCAAAATCATCACGGTCGAGGATCCGGTCGAATATCAGATGTCGGGCATCAACCAGGTCCAGGTGAACAAGGACGTGGGCCTCGACTTTTCGGCGGCGTTGCGCTCGATTCTGCGTCAGGCGCCGAACATCGTGATGATCGGTGAAATTCGCGATCACGAGACGGCGGACATCGCCATGGAGGCTGCGCTCACGGGCCACTTGGTGTTCAGCACGCTGCACACCAACGACGCGCCCAGCGCGGTGACGCGTTTGCTGGATATCGGCGTGAAACCCTTTCTGGTGGCCTCGGCGCTGCGGGCCGCCATGGCGCAGCGTTTGGTGCGCGCGATCTGCGATAAGTGCCGTGCGGAATACACGCCGACGGAACGGGAGCTGAAGATGCTCGGCTCGATCTCGAAGAACGCCACCGTGTCGAAGATGTTCAAGGGCACCGGATGCCCGGTCTGCAGTCAGTCGGGGTATAAAGGGCGCAAAGGTATTTTCGAGATTTTTCAGATCGATGACACGATCCAGCGTCTGATCTTCGACCATTCCCCTGCGACGGTCCTGCGTGCCCGCGCACGCGAAATGGGAATGCGTACGCTGCGTGAAGACGGTTTATTGAAGGTGTCCTCGGGCATGACGTCGCTTGAGGAGGTTTTGCGGGCAACGATGGGAGATGCAGATTAATGAGTTCCGAAATCAACATGATGGATTTGTTGCAGGCAACGGTGGACGAAGGAGCATCCGACTTGCATATTCGCGTCGGCATACCGCCGATGCTGCGCATCCACGGTTCGCTGACGCCGCTTGACAGCCCCGTGCTCACGCCGGCGGACACGGAGGCTTTGGCGCGGATGATCACGGCCGAAGACAAGCTGCATGAGATCGAGAAGTGCGGCGGAGCCGACTTCGCCCTGCCGTTCGGCGAGCTCGCGCGTTTCCGTGTGAGCGTGTTCAAGGAGCGCGGCCATTTCGGCATTGTTTTGCGTCAGATTCCCAACAAGCTGTTGTCGCTGGAACAGATCGGTTTGCCGGAACAGGTGAAAGAGCTGCTATTTAGGCCGCGCGGTCTGATTTTGGTGACGGGACCGACCGGTTCAGGCAAGACGACGACGCTTGCCAGCATGATCGACATCATCAACAAGGAACGCGATGTTCACATCATCACGGTTGAAGACCCGATCGAATATTATCATCCGCACAAGAAATCGGTGGTGACCCAGCGCGAGATCGGCCATGACGTGCCGACGTTTGCGGAGGCCATCCGACGTGCGCTGCGTCAAGATCCGGACGTGATTCTGGTCGGTGAAATGCGCGATCTGGAAACCATGCAGGCCGCGATCACCGCGGCGGAAACAGGCCATCTGGTCTTCGCCACGTTGCATACGACCGGTGCGGCGGCGACCGTCGATCGTATCGTCGACGCATTCCCGACCGACCAGCAGGAACAGGTTCGGACGCAGCTTTCGGTAGGCTTGGTCGCGGTGATCTCGCAGTTGCTGCTGTCCCGCGTGGACAAGCCCGGCCGTGTGGCCGCGTTTGAGATCATGATCTCGACGCCGTCGATCCGTTCGCGGATCCGCGACAACAAGACCTTCCAAATCAGTTCGGATATCCAGACCGGTGCGAAGTTCGGCATGATTTCACTGGATTCGCATTTGATGGATCTCTATCTCGGCGGGTTGATTTCGTATGAAGATCTGGTGACAAAGTCACAGGATCCCGACACCCTGGTTCAGAAACTGAAGGAAGAGCTGCAGTCAAGGAGGTAGGGTATGGCAGAGACTTTGACACCGATTGCGTCCGCATATGATCCGCTGCTTGACTTGGTTGTCAGCAACGGCATTGTCGATCAGCAACAGGCTGAGGAGCTGCGGGATGAGCACACCAACACGGGTCAGCCGATCCGCAAATTGCTCATCGACAACGGCTACGTGAACGAGGAGGATTTGCTGGGGATGATGGCGGCCTATCAGGGGTGCGAGATGATCGACCTGGCGGTCATGGCCATCGACGACGATGTGATCCAAAGCATTCCGGCCAATGTGGCTCGCATGTACAACGTGTTGCCGGTCTACGCGACGGCCGGAACCATCACGTTGGCGACCTGCGACCTGATCGATCCGCATGTGATGGATGAGCTGATGTTCGTCCTGACCAAAGACGTGCAGTTCGTGTTGGCGCGCGAAAACGATGTGCGGACACGCGTCGCCGAATACTACGGTGACGAGAGCTCGACCGTTTCGGACATGCTCAACAGCTTGGAGTCCGATCTCGCGTTGGACACGTCGCTGAACGTCGACGACGCTGATGACAAGAGTTTGGAGTCCGCCGCTTCTGCGGCACCTGTGATCCGGTTTGTGAATCTGGTGCTGTATCAGGCCGTCACCGACCGGGCGTCGGACATCCACTTCGAGCCGTTTGAGACCGACTTCAAGATCCGGTACCGCGTGGACGGAGCGTTGTACGAAATGTCGCCGCCGCCGCGTCGTCTGGCCCTTCCGATCATTTCGCGCATCAAGGTCATGTCCGGGCTGAACATCGCCGAGCGCCGCATCCCGCAGGACGGACGCATTTCGCTGACCGTGGCCGGCCACTCCGTGGATCTCCGCGTGTCGTGCCTGCCGACCGCCCATGGCGAGAGCGTGGTGCTCCGTGTGTTGGACCGCAGCGTGGTGTCGCTCGAGCTCGAAAACGTCGGTCTGCCGGAAGATATTTTCGAAGAGCTGACGATGGATATCGAAAAGCCCAACGGCATCATCATCGTCACGGGGCCGACCGGTTCCGGTAAAACGACGACGCTGTATTCCTGCTTGCGGCGCATCAACACGGTCGACCAGAAGCTGTTGACGGCTGAGGAGCCTGTCGAATACGACATGGACGGAATCGTGCAGGTGCAGATCAATCCCGGCGCCGGCAACACCTTCGGCAAAGTGTTGCGCGCCTTCCTGCGCCAGGACCCGGACATTATGATGATCGGCGAAATCCGCGATTTGGAAACCGCCGAAATCGCGGTTCAGGCGTCACTGACAGGCCACTTGGTGTTCAGCACTTTGCACACGAACGACGCGTCCGGCGCGGTGACGCGTCTGGTCGATATGAACGTGGCGCCCTACCTGATCGCGTCGACTTTGGAAGCCGTGTTGGGGCAGCGCTTGGTCCGTACCATCTGCCTGAACTGTAAAGAGCCCTACATGCCGGATGACGACACGTTGGTGCGCATGGACCTGAAACGCGTCGCCGTGGGTGACCGGCCGTTCTATTACGGCCGTGGCTGCTCGAAGTGTAACGGCACCGGATACAAGGGCCGCAAAGGCGTGTTCGAATACTTGCGGATATCGGACCCGATCCGCGATCTGATCAACGAGCGCCGCCCAACGCTGTACATCCGCGAGCGGGCACGCGAACTCGGGATGCGGACCATGCGCGAAGACGCCATCCGAAACGTGCTCGACGGCTACACGACGGTGGACGAAGTCTTGCGCTATACCTAATGGAGTCAAACGTGTGGCGCCCGGCGCTTAACGCTGTGCGCCCAAGGAACGACATCAACTCCTGGGCGTCGGGAGCTGGGCGTTTGCATTGAGCATTGTTTCTGTTCAAGAATCGGAAGAGGTGTTCCATGGAGCAAGTTGTGATTGTCGGCAGCGGGCCGGCGGGGCTGACGGCGGCCATTTATGCTGCGCGTGCGAACTTGAATCCCGTCGTGATCGAGGGCATGCAGCCCGGCGGCCAGTTGACGCAGACGACGGACGTCGAGAATTTCCCGGGGTTCGAAAACCCGATTGCGGGGTCCGATCTGGTCTCCACAATGCGCAAGCAGGCGGAACGCTTCGGCGTGCGCTTTTTGATGGATGAGGTCGCTTCGTGCGATCTTTCCGGCGCGGTTAAAAAGATTTCGCTGATGATCGCCGGCGAACTGGAGGCCCGGACGGTCGTCATCGCCACCGGCGCCAGCGCGCGGTATCTGGGACTCGACTCCGAGCGCCTGCTGATGGGAAAAGGCGTTTCGGCCTGCGCCACTTGCGACGGCGCTTTCTTCAAGGGGCAGCCCGTGGCGGTGGTCGGCGGCGGCGATACGGCGATGGAGGACGCGCTCTACTTGTCGCGCCTGGCGTCTCGGGTGACGGTGATCCATCGCCGCGACGCCTTCAGGGCTTCAAAAATCATGTCGGACCGCGTCCTCTCGACGCCCAACATCGACGTGGTTTGGAATGCGGTGGTCGAGGAGATCGCCGATGTGGCCAAAGGCGAGGTGACCGGCGTGCGTCTCACGAATGTGAAGACCGGCGAGCGGTTCGAACGCGCGGTTCAGGGCGTGTTTATCGCTATCGGGCACACGCCCAACACGGCCGCATTTGCAGGGCAGGTCGAGTTGGATGCGGATGGTTATGTCGTGACCGACGATGCTCGGACCTCGGCGCCCGGCGTGTTTGCCGCGGGCGACGTGCAGGACCGGCACTACAAACAGGCCATTACGGCGGCCGGGAGCGGTTGTATGGCCGCGCTCCAGGCCGAGCGTTACCTGACGGCGAACGGATAGCCTATGGAGTTCTTCGACAAAGAATACACCGCCAAGGAGGCTTACGGCCGGCTGTATCGCTATGCCCGCAAATACCGCGGGCGGTTGCTGGCCGGTTTGCTGGCGGGTTCGATCACGGCGGGTTCTTGGGTGCCGATTTTCCAGGTCATCCAGCCCATGCTCAAACATATCCAAGCCTCGGAAGAGAAGCGCCATGGTGTTCTTGCCGAGGTGTCCGAGGCCGCCGTCGAACAGAAGAAATCCGGGCGTTCTGTTCTGGATGGGAACCTGAAGGATCTCGTCAATTCGGCCTCGTCTGGCGTGAGCTCCACGGCCGGAAAAAGCGATGAGCTTCCCGCTTGGTTCGGCAAGGTCGAGAAGTATGCGAACCGCGTCGGGATCACGTTCCGGGATTCGCAGGGGCGCATGACGGGAGAACTGCTCCTGATCTCGCTGGTGGTGGTGCCGTTCGTCATGCTCGTCAAAATGGTGACGATGTATCTGAACCATTACTTCCTGCGATGGACCGGTTCAAAAGTTGTCCAGGATTTCCGGATGGACCTGTTCAGCCATCTCCAGAACCAGTCGCTGAGTTTCTTCGGGCGGACTGACGTGGGGCAGCTGATGAGCCGTTGCACCAGCGATCCCCAGCAGATCGAACAGGTGATCGCGCACACGCTGGCGGACATTTGCCGCGCGCCGTTCGAAATCATGGTGGCGGTGGGCTTTGTGATCTACTTCGCGATCAAGAACAACATGATCGAAACGTTGGTGCTGGTGCTGTTCGGCTTTCCGCTGTTTCTCATGCCGATGGCCGTGTTGGGGACGATGGTGCGTAAATGGTCTCGCAAGGCCCTGCATCGGATTTCCTTCATTGCGGCCAAGATTCACGAGAACCTGACCTGTATCCGCGTGGTTAAGGCTTACCACACGGAGGAGTTCGAGATCGAGAAATACAAAGCCGCGAACCAGTACTACGTCAAAAGCGTTCTGCGGTCCATCCGGCTGGAATTGCTGATCACACCGGCGGTCGAATGCATGGGCATCTTCCTGATCTTCGTTTTCGTGGTGTATTGCTTCTTCCGTAAACTCGCGATCAACGAGATCGCTCCGCTGCTCGTCCCGTTCCTTGTCGCATACCGTCCGATGAAGCAGCTCGGCAAGGTCCAGGCCCAGATCGAACGCGGGCGTGCGGCGCTGGCGCGCATTTACTCGCTGCTGGATACCGACTTCAGTCTGCCGGTGGTGGCCGATCCGGTCAGGAAAACCGGGTTCGACACCCGCGTGCATTTCGATCACGTCTGTTTCCGCTATGGAAGCAATCCGGATCTGACGATCAAAGACGTGTCTTTCGACATCCCGCGCGGATCGATCGTGGCCGTGGTCGGCGGCACGGGGTCCGGCAAGACGACGCTGGCCAACCTGCTGGCCCGGTTCTATGACCCGGTCGGCGGCGGCGTGACGATGGACGGCGTGGACCTGCGTCAGATGCATGTGGGGGACCTGCGGAACCTGATCGGCGTGGTGACACAAGAGACGGTGCTGTTCAACGACACCATCGCGGCCAACATCGCGTACGGTTCGCCGAATGCGACCCGCGAACAGGTGGTCGAGGCGGCCAGGATGGCGAATGCGCATGACTTCATCGTCTCGCAGCCGGAAGGCTATGACCGGGTGGTCGGCGAAAAAGGCTTCGCGCTGAGCGGTGGCGAGCGGCAGCGGGTGGCGATCGCCCGGGCGATCCTCAAGAACCCGCCGATTCTGATCTTGGACGAGGCGACCAGCGCACTGGACACGGTGACCGAGCGACTCGTCCAGGACGCGATCAACAAGCTGATGGCAAACCGGACCACCTTCGCGATCGCGCATCGGCTGAGCACGATCCGCAATGCCACCCAGATTCTGGTGCTGGACAAGGGCGTGATCGTCGAGCGCGGTTCGCATGAAAAACTATACGCGGCCGGCGGTTCTTACCGCACGCTGTGCGACATGCAGATGATGGAGTAAGGGCGCCTTGTTGCGGTGCCGGTGCGGGGGTGCCGGTACCGGGGGGGCGGGTCGTTTCACCAAACGGGGGGGGCACATGGGTGAACACAAAACGAGTCTTGAAAAGCGCATCTTCAAGGCGAGCGTGCTGGTCCTGATCGCGCATGTGCTGTTCAAGCTTGCGGGTTTGATCCAGGCGAAGGTGATGGGGCACTATCTGCCGCAGAGCACCTTCGACGTCGTGTACGCTTTTGCCTTCGAGAACTGTATCTTCATGCTGTTCCTGATTGGCGAAGAGGTTCTCGGCCCGTCTTTCCTGCCCGTCTTCATGCGCGAACTGGACACCGAATCCGAGAAGAGCGCATGGAGGTTCGCCAATACGGTTCTGACATTGCAGTTTTTCTTGCTGGTGGCGGTGGCCTGTGTGCTGTGCGTGGCGCCGCATCTTGTGGTGAAACTGTTGACGCATTGGAGCGTGGGCCATTCCCCCGAGAAATACGAACTGGCCGCGCGCAGCGTGCAGACGCTGGCCCCGGCGGTCATCGGCCTTTCGCTGGGATCGACCACCTATGTGCTGTTGAACGGGTACAAGCGCTTCTTCCTGGCGGCGTTCGGCGATGCCGTCTGGAAGTTCTCCGTCGTGTTCTTTCTGGTCGCGGGCACGGTGATGGCGCGGGACAACGCGCAGATGCTCATGTGGGGTCTCGTGGCGGGGTCGGCCTGCAAGGTTGGTACGCATCTGCTTGGCCTGCGCGACAAACTGCGTCTGTTCCGCCCCGAGTTTGCGTACTCGCATCCGGCTTTCAAGCGCCTGTGCTGGCTGGCGTTGCCGCTGCTGGCGGGGATCGTCATGGCGAAGGTGCGCGACGAGTACAACAACGTGTATGTGCTGAGCGCGCTGGACCAGTCGGGCCTGATGCAGGCCAACTCAATGGGACGGAAATTGCAGAGCACGTTGCTGTTCCTCGTACCCTATACGCTGTCGATCGCCGTGTTCCCGTTCTTCTGCGAACTGGTTGACAAGAACGACCGGGCGAGCCTCGGGCGGCTGGTCACGCGGTTCGGCCGCATGTTGCTTTCGGTCTTCGCGCCTTTCGCGCTGTTCGTGGCCGTGGCCGCGGTGCCGGTCACGTCGCTGATTTTCAAGGGCGGTCACTTTGATGCGGTCGCCGTGCAGCGGACGGCGGTTTCGCTCTCGTTCTACACGTTCGTGCTGCCGGCTGCGGCGATCGAGGCCTTGGTGATGCAGGCATTCTTTGCGAACCGGCGGATGGTCGCGGTGACGGTCATCGGGATTCTCTTCTCCTCGATCAGCATTTTGATCAGTTGGGTCGGGCTCAAAGTGTACGGTGGACACGAGCTGGTTCTGCTGTCCTTCATCGCGGGAGGGTTTACGGTGTCGCGCATCTTCAAGTGCGTGACGTTGGTCGAGATGCTGAAAAAGAACGCGCCGGTCTTTCCATTCGTTGATACGGTCTCGTTTGCGGCGCGGGTCGCCCTGGCGGCCGGGGTGGCGTCCGGTTTGAGCTGGCTGACCCTGCATCACGTCGGTGCGGTGGCGGCGCTGCACGGCCGGGCTGGGGACTTCCTGAAGCTCGGGATCGGGGGGCTGGTCTTCGGCATTGTCTATCTGGCGGCGGCCTACGGTCTGCGGATCAGCGAGCTGCGAGAGCTGTTCACGTTCGCGCTTCAAAAAATGCGTAAACGGGCTTGAGGCGCGGGGCGGGTTTGTATTAGACTTTGTATTCAATTAAACCAGAACAGCGTGCGCGTTTGCGCGCATTCATGATTTTTAAGGAGTTTGTCATATGGGCATGTTGGATCAAGTGAAACAGGCGATGCAGATGCGCAAAGAGGCGAAGCGTATTCAGGCCGAAATCGAGAAAATCACCTGCGAATACGCCAACGGCGGGATCACGTGCGTGGCGCGGGGCGATTTCACCATCGTGTCGCTCAAGGTGTCGCAAGAAGCGCTCAAGGAAGTGCTTGCCGGCAAGCCGGAGCGCTTCGAGACCATGCTGAACAACGTGGTCAACGGGGCGCTCAAAGGCGTGAAGAAGCAGACACAGGAAGCCATGGCCAAGATGATGCAGGGCTCCGGCATGGGGGATATGTTCGGAGGCTGAGGTTCTCATGGTTCCGCCGGTCGACAATCTGATCCGCTCGCTGGCCAAACTGCCTGGGTTGGGAAGACGGTCGGCGGAGCGTGCCGCGCTCGCCCTGCTCCGCAAGCCGGATTTGCTGCTGGACACGCTCGTGTCCGCACTTCAGGACGCACGGGACGCGGTCTGTTGCTGCTCGGTTTGTGGCGGGTTCACTTCGAAGGATCAGAATCCGTGCAGGCTCTGCGCCTCTGTCACGCGCGACGCCGCCGTGTTGTGCGTGGTGGAAGAGCCGTCTGACATTTTTGCCATCGAGCGTTCGGGAGGGTTTAACGGGCGCTATCACGCGCTGATGGGCAAGTTTTCCCCCGCGCGACAGACGGGGCCGGCCGAGTTGCGGTTGCGCTCGCTCGCCGAACGTGTCGCGCGGGACGATGTGAAGGAGGTGCTGCTGGCCTTGAGCACCGATATGGAGGGAGACGCCACGGCTGGCTATATCAGCGAGCTGCTGAAGCCTCTGAACGTCCGTGTCACGCGCCTGGCTTTTGGTTTGCCCGCAGACAGCGGGGTGGGGTACTCCGATCCGCTGACGCTGAAGCGAGCCATTAATGGCCGCGTGGCATGTGAGTGAGAGGACCGGGCGCTTTTCATTTTTGAGGTGTTTCCGGAACCGGTCACGTCCGCCGATCATCGCGGAAGCGCCCGGAGCCGAGAGCGAACGGCTGTGGGCAGAGGGGGACACGGCCGTTCCGCAAAACATCCGGAAAAGGGGGGGTATGCGGCGAATGAGACCGGTGCCGGCTTGTCTGGCCGGCGTTCTTTTTCTGGGCGTGACCGTTGTGTGGGGGCAGACGGAAACGGCCCGCATCGCGGCCGTTTGCCGCACGTTGCCGGTTGCGCCGCTGGGCGCGCCGAATCCGTGGCCTCAATTCCGGTTCCAGCTCAAAGGCGGACCTGTCGCCATCCCGGAGGGACTCAGCGAGGAGGACCGTGCGGGTATGGCTCCGACGACGGTCGTGCCGCTGTTGCCGTATCTCAGGCTGGACAATTACACCCGCGAGCGCCACCTCGGACGCTTGCCGGTCATCGGGATGGAAAACGCGTTTCTGCGCGCCATCGTCTATCCGACCTTCGGCGGGCGGCTCATGTCGCTTTATGACAAGGCCCGACAGCGCGAGTTGCTCTTCGACAACCCGGTTTTTCAGCCCGCCAATCTCGCCATCCGCAACGCGTGGTTCTCAGGTGGCGTCGAGTGGAACGGTCCGCTATATGGGCACAGCCTGCTCACGTGCAGCCCCGTGTTCGCCGGCGTCGTGGAAACGCCGCGCGGGGCGCTGCTGCGGCTGTACGAGTTCGACCGCGCGCTGGAGACCACGTGGCAGGTGGATCTGTTTCTGCCGAACGGGGAATCGCGCCTTTGGGCGCATGTTAAGGCGATCAATCCCAATGACCGCGACATCAATTTTTATTGGTGGACTAATATCGCGGTGCCGATGACGCCGGAAACGCGCGTGTTCTCTCCGGCGGATTACGCGCTTTCGCATGATGCGTCGGGAAATTCGCGGTTGACATTTCCGTTTTTCGACGGGTTCGACGGCAGCTATCCGTCCCGCTACCCGTATTCGAAATCGGTCTTTTTCCGAATGCCCGGGCGGACGCACGCATGGTCCGCCTGTGCGGACGGAAACGGGCAGGGGTTGAGTCACGTTTCGACGGATACGCTGTTCGGGCGCAAGTTCTTCACGTGGGGCTCGGGGCGCGGCGGCAAGCGCTGGATGGATTTCCTGTCCGAAGATGGCAAGGGCGATTACCTCGAGATCCAGGGCGGTGTCACGCCGACCCAGCTTCAGACCCGGCCGCTCAAGGCGGGGGCATGCATCGAGTGGACCGAGTGCCTGAGCCCCTTCTCGCTGGACTCGAAGACCGCGCACCTTGCCGACTACTCTGCCGCGTGCGGTGCCGCTGAGCACGCGGTCGTCCGGGACGTTCCTTTGGCGGCGCTGAGGGAGATGGACGCCTTCCTGTCGGCCCTGGCCGACGCGCCGGTGCGGACGGTCTTGGCGCGCGGGTCGGCGTGGGGCATGCTGCACGAGAAGATCGTCGGAAAACCCATCAGCCCAGGGCTGAGATTCGAAGCCGATCTGAGCGAGGAGGAACGTCCGTGGAGCGAACTCCTGACGGACGGCACATTCTCCGAGAAGGCGCTCGCAGAGCTTCCCCGAAGCTTCAACGTCTCGCCCGGATGGGTGTCAGTGGTGCGCGCGTCGATGAAGGCCAAGGGCGCGACGTGGCTGCATCATCTCCACGTGGGCGTCGCTCAGTTGGAGGCCGGTGACTTCGGCGAGGCGAGGACGTCGTTCGAGGCTTCCCTTGCGCTCCAGGCCAACGCCGCCGCGTTTCGCAATCTGGCCGTGCTGCTCGAACACGACGGCGATCCCGACGCGGCGCAGGGGGCGTATTCGCAGGCCTGGAAACTGTGCGGAGGGGAGCGCAGTCTGGCGGTGGAGTTTTGCGATTTCTTGATGCGCCACAAACGCTATGCCGCGTTCCAGGCGTTCGGCGAACATTTGCCGCCGTCTGCCGCGGGGCATGAGCGCATCCAGCTGATGCGGGCCCAACTGGCGCTGGCGCACGGCGATTCCGCCGCCGCGCGCCGGTTGCTGCAACGCGAGTTCTGCACGGTCCGCGAAGGCGAGCTGAGCTTGAGCGAGCTGTGGTTCGCCTCGTTTGTTCAGGAGGCCGAGAGGCGTAAAGGCGGTGTGTTGACCGCGTCCGAAAAACGGGCGCTCATGGATGCGAATCCGCCGCCGCGGATGATTGATTTCCGGATGAAATGATCTGACGAAAGGAGAGCTGATGGCTATGCGTGGTCGCTTGACGGATGCGGTTTGTTTGGTGTTGTTTGTGCTTGCTGGTGCGCGCGGCCTTTGCGCCGAAGACCTCGCGGATGTCCCGCCGCCGTGGGAGCCGGTGAGCGTCAAGCAGGAGCAGACGTCAACGGACATTGGCGTTTGGGGCAGGGGCCACCGGTTCTCCGGCGCCGGCCTGCCGGCTGCCATTCGCGCGGCTGGAAAGGACGTGCTGGCCGCGCCGATTCGCGTGGTGGCGGAGTCCGACGGTAAGCCGGTCGCGTGGCAGAAGGGCGGACATTGGGTGCTGGAATCGGACGCGGCGCATGCGACGGTCTGCGGCTGGCTGTCGGCGGACGACGTGGCGGTCAACACCTCCATGCGTATCGAGTACGATGGCATGGCCCGCATTGGACTCACGGTGGTGCCCCGGGCCAAGCGGGCGGTAAGGGTCGGGCGGCTCTGGCTGGAGATCCCTTTGAAACGCGAGTGTGTCAGCCTGTATCATTACTACCCCGGCCGGTGGGGCGGGGCTGCGAACAGCGGCGCTGTGCCCGCCGCGGGAATGAGCCTGCCGTTTAAGCCCTTCGTGTGGCTTGGAACCGAGGATCGCGGTTTGGGGTGGTTCACGGAGTCCGATCAGGGATGGCAGCCGGAGTCGGCGGAGCGCGTGATCGAGCTGCAACCGCAAGAGGGGGCGATGGTGCTGCGTGTGCGGCTGTCGGACCGCGAACTGAAATTGCCGGCGACCTTCACGTTCGGTCTGCAGGCTACGCCCGTGAAGCCGTGGCTGAGCGATTTTCACGAGAAGCGAATCTGGCACGCGTCCGAATTGGGCGTGGGGATCACGATGCCGGTGCCGAAAGAGTGGTGGGTTTGCCACCGTGCGTTCCCAGACCGTCAGCCGTTGCGGAAATTGGACCGGGCTCAGGAGCTGGGCGTCAAGACCGTGGTTTTTCACGAGGACTGGATTCCCATCCAGAACTATCCCGTGACGAATCCCGAAACAGAATTCAAAGGCATCGTGGACGCCTGCCATCAGCGGGGCATGCAGGTGTTGGTCTACCAGGGCTACGAGTTGTCGCCGCTCGCTCCCGAGTGGGCGGAGCTTCACGACGAGGTGTTGGTGAAAGACGCGAAGGGCGCGTACGAGTCTTGCTGGATCCGGCCGCCGGACCAGCGCGACTACAAGGTCTGCTACAACAGCGTCTGGCGTGACAGGCTGGCCGAGAAGATCGAATGGGCCATGGCGCGCTACGGCTTCGACGGGCTCTATCTGGACAGCACGATCATGCCGGCGGGATGCTGCAACGAACGGCATGGTTGCGGTTATCGTGCGGCCGACGGCTCGCTGCATCCGACCTATCCGGTCTTTGCCGTGCGTAAGCTGATGCAGCGGCTCAGCCGTGCGGTCCACGCGCGCGGCGGCATCATCAGCGCACATCAGAGCACCTGCTGTGTGACGCCGACGCTGGCTTTTGCCGACACGTATTGGGACGGTGAGCAACTGACCTCCGGGAGCCATGCGAACGAGCCGCTGAAGGCGCTCTCGCTGGAGACTTTCCGCGCCGAGTTCATGGGGCGCAACTTCGGCGTGCCCTGCGAGTTCTTGGCGTATGAGCGTCCGCCGCAGTGGACGTTCGACCACGCGCTCGCGGTGTCGATGTTGCACGATGTGCGCGTGCGGCCCTGCGGTCTGATGACGCTGGAAAAGATGGCGCCGATCTGGGATGCGATGACCCGGTTCGATGTCAGCGCAGCCGACTGGCATCCGTATTGGGAAGCGCAGCCGGCGGCGACCGCCCAGCCGTCGTCGGTCAAGGTCAGCCTGTATGCGCATACGGCGACGTTTTGGGAAAAAGGGCGCGTGTTGCTGGTGGTCGCCAACCTGTCGCCCGATCAGGCCGTGACGGCCCAAGTGGCGGTTTCGCCGGCAAGGCTCGGAACGAAAGCCCGCACGGCTCGCGATGCTTTGAGCAACGCGCGCTTGTCGCTGGCCGGCGGAAACATCGCTGTCCCGCTCGACCCCATGCGGATGCGGCTGGTGTGGATCGAATAGCGCCGTCGCGCGGTTCGGCGCGGCTTAGCCGAGCGCCAGGCGTAGCCCCGTAACTGACTCGACAACCGCGGCGGCGGGGCACGGCGCGGCGAGGTCGTCGAACGATGCGATGACGGCGTCGGGCCCGTGGTCGTTAAGGATTTCTGCGGGATACGAGGTGGTGATTGCGATGACGCGCATGCCCGCAGCCCGGGCAGACTGGATGCCGGCGATGGCGTCCTCGAACACGAGGCATTGCGCGGGCGGCACGCCGAGACGCTGGGCGGCCAGCAGGTAGATCTCGGGGTCGGGCTTGCAGTGCTTCACGTGTCCCGCGTCCACGATCGCCTTGAAATAAGGCCGGAGTTTGAGACCGTCGAGCGTGAAACGCACGTTGTCGTCTGGCGCGGAGGTGGCGACGCCGCAGACGATGCTTGCACGCTGGGCGAAATCAAGTAGGGCGATCAGCCCGGGAGGCGTTTTGAGGTGGGGGCGGCAGATTTCGCGGTAGAGCGCCTCTTTCTCCACGGTGGAACGCGCGACTTCGTTTTCGGAGGGTTCGCGTCCGAGCACGAAACGCATGTATTCGCGATTGTTGAACCCCAGGCGTCGCTTGATGTCGTCAACGCTCAGTTCGCGTCCGAATTGACGCGAATAGGCGGTCCAGGCTTGCACATGGAAGTCCGAGTTGTCGATAAGCACGCCGTCCATGTCGAAGAGAAAGGCATTCATGCGGACGTAGTTTAGCAGAGCTGCAGCCCGGTGTCACTCCGGCGCGAAAACACGTTGAAACGCGCATGTCTACGCTTGCGGAACCGGATGTTATAAGCGTATAATAAAAGTCATTTTTTTGGAGCTACTATGCACAGATTTCTTCTTGCGTCGGTGATGTTTTTGATCGGGGTCTCCGCTATGAATGCGGAGGTCAGGGCCGCGGCGGCGCCGCCGGTGATTTCGGTCGTGAAAAAGGGGGCCGAGAAAGACACGGTCTCGCTGGCCGGGCTGAAGGCGTCCGGGCCGTATGGCCAGATGTTTATCAGGACGCTCTCCCGCGATCTGGAACTTTCCGGTTGGTTCAAGGTGGCTTCTGCCGGCGCGGTGAGGGTGAATGGGACCGTGGCCGACGCCGGTTCCGGCATCCAGAGCGGGTGCCGGGTGGAGTGGCCCGGCAAGGCGTTCAACTGGAGCAAGGTCTCGATGGGGCAGGCCGAGGTACGGCGCCAGGCCCACCAGCTGGCCGACGAGATGGTGCGGTTGATTGCCGGCGAGACCGGCATCGCGCAGTCGCGCATCGTGTTCGTGAACCGCCGCGGCCGCAACAACGCTGATCTCTATACGTGCGATGCGGACGGCCAAGGCATCATGCAGATCACGCACGACAATGTGGCGGCGGTCGGCCCGCGCTGGGCTCCGAACGGTCGCGATATCTACTACACCAGTTTCCTGAAGGGTTATCCCGCGGTTTACCGGATGGTGGCGGGGAGCGAGCGCAAGGCGCTGGCGGCGCTGCAGGGGCTGAACACGGGAGCGGCGGTTGCGCCCGACGGCTCGCGGGTGGCGATCATCCTTTCGTATCAGGGCAATCCCGAACTCTACTCGTTGTCGCTGGGGGGCGGTCAGCTGACGCGGTTGACGCAGACCCCGCACGGCGCGGAGGCCAGCCCCTGCTGGTCGCCGGACGGCCGCAGCATCGTGTATGTGAGCGACATCGCAAAGGCCCCGCAGCTCTACATCGTCGATGTGGCGAGCCGCAAGTCGCGCCGGTTGACGTACAAGGGGACCGAGAACGTCAATCCCGACTGGAACAAAAAGGGCCGGATCGTTTACGCGACCAAGCGGGGCGGCGGATATCAGATCGCGACGGTCGATCCGCGCGCGGGTGAGGGCTCCTGCGAGCTTCTGACGCCGGCGGGGGATTACGAGCACCCGTCGTGGGCGCCGGATGGGCGGCACGTGGTGTGTTCCAGCCGTTCGTCGCTCTACATTCTTGACACTCTGGGGGATCCTGCTGTACGGTTAATCAACATTGCCGGAAATTGGATGTCCCCGGATTGGTCTGATCGTTAAACGGTTCATTAGGAGTTCACTCATGCATATTCGTTCGGTCGTCGTCGTCAATGTCGCCCTGATGGGCGCGCTCGTATTCATGGATACCGGTTGCCGCACCAAGGCGGGCGGCTGGCGTTGGCCTTGGCAGAAGGACCGCTCGACGGAAGTCGGCGCCGGCCTAAGCGACCCGACCCTGTTGGAGAACACGGATCTTTCCAAGGTGACCGGCGAGGATGGGTCTCTGGTGAGCGGCGCGCGCTTCGAAGACACGCTGCAGGCCGCGCAGGGCGTCAAATTCGCTCCCGTGTATTTCGCGTTCGACAGCTACGCGTTGCCCCCGAGCGAGGTCTCAAAGATCGAACAGGTCGCCCAGCACCTCCAGCAGAATGCGGGTCACGTGCTGGTCGTCGAGGGACATTGCGACGAGCGCGGCAGCAACGAGTACAACCTGTCGTTGGGCGAGAATCGCGCGCTGGCCGTGCGTTCTTACCTGGTCAACTTGGGCGTTGCCGCAGACCGCATCCAGACCCGCAGCTATGGCGAAGAGAAGCCGGCTGTGGTCGGATCGGGCGAAGAGGCTTGGCACCTGAACCGCCGTGGCGAATTCGCTCTGTTCCAGAAATAAGCGGGTAGGGTCGGGAGCTTCCGGGTATGTCGTATTTTCCTAGCGTGGCGTTCCTCGGCGGCTCCGTAGGTGCGAGCGAATGGGTTGTGCTGTTTGTGGTCGTCCTGATTGTGGTCGGCCCCAAACGGCTTCCCGAGATAGCCCGCAAACTGGGCCGCACGATGGAGATGTTCCGTCGTGCGGCTGACGAGTTTAAAGACCAGTTGATGAACATGGACCAGGTGCCGCCCGCGGGAAATCCGAATCCGCCGCCGGACGCGTCCAGTTCGTCCGCTTCGCCGGACTCGCCGGAGGCTTACGAGAATCCTTATCCCGACGCCTCGGATTATCCCGGCAACGAGGGGCAGGTTGAAAACTGGTCTCCGGATTCCCCGTCCGAGGGCGCTGCAGTTGCGGCGCCGGTCGAAACGGCCGGAGAAGAAAAGCCCGCGGAGGGCGGGCAATGAAGGTCGGGCGTTTCTCACTGAAGCAGCCCGGGACACCGGGGCAAGCGGACGAGTACGATGATCCGCCGCGGCCTTTTCTCGAGCATCTGATCGATCTGCGCAACTGCATGGTCCACTGTGCGGTCGCATGGATCCTGTGCGAGATCGCGATCGTTCCGTTCGCGCCTGCCATCACGAGTTGGCTGATCGCGCCCGCCGGGCTGTCGAAAGACATGGTCCAGGGGCTGGGGTGGACCGCCGGCTTCAGTATCCTGATGAAGATCATGTTGTGGGGCGGCACGGCGCTCAGCCTGCCTTTCCTTCTTTTTTTCCTCATGCGGTTTGTCTTCCCGGGTCTGAAGCGCAGTGAGCGGACGATCATTGTTTTCAGTCTTTTCATCTCAACCGTGCTGTTCGGCATGGGCGTTTGGATGGCTTATGCGGCAACGCTCGAGGTCGCCATCAAGGTTTTGCAGCAGATCAACACGTGGGTGGGCATCAAGGTCGACATCGTGAAGCTCGACGAGCACGTGGACATCGTGATCAAGACGATCATCGCCTTCGGCTTGGCGTTCCAGATGCCGCTCTTGCTGCTGGTGCTGGGGTGGATCGGAATCATTCCATCCGAGGCGCTGCGGTCGCATCGCCGCGTGGCGATTGTGGTCATCTTTGTTATCGCCATGATTCTGACGCCGCCGGATCCGGTCTCGCAGATCATCATGGCCGTTCCCATGTGTGTGTTGTATGAAGTGTGCATCTGGGTCATCCGGTTGCGCGAGCTGGCGAGAGGCGAAAAGAAAGACGATGCCGCGGCGACGGGCGGCGCGGCGTAAAACGGAGGCAGCCATGGCACGTACAGCGACACGGACACGCACGACGCGCGAGACGGATATCGCGGTGACGCTGAATCTCGACGGGACCGGTACCTGCAGTGTGGAGACGGGAATCGGGTTTCTTAACCACATGCTAGAGCTTTTCGCGCGGCACGCATTGATCGATCTGGAGGTCAAAGCCGCGGGCGACGTCAACGTCGATTATCACCACACCGTGGAAGACGTGGGTCTGGTGCTCGGCGCCTGCCTCAACCAGGCGCTCGGCGACCGGCGCGGCATCCGGCGCTACGGCTTCTTTCAGCTGCCGATGGACGAGGCGCTCTGCGAGGTCGCGGTGGATTTGGGGGGGCGCCCGTTCCTGGTCTTCGCCAGCGCGATGAAGCATATGCAGGTGCGCGATTTCGAGGTGAAGCTGCTGGAGGAGTTCTTCCGGGCGCTGACGGTCGAGGGCCGCCTGAACCTGCACGTCCGGCAAATTTACGGCGATGAGGCTCACCACGTCTGCGAGGCGATGTTCAAGGGTTTTGCAAGGGCTTTGCGCATGGCGGTTGAGGCCGATCCTCGCGAGGCCGGCATCCCTTCCAGCAAGGGCGCGATTTGATGCCGGGCAGGGGGTCGTGCCCGCCAGAAGAGGATGCAGGATGATCATTTTACCGGCGATCGATTTAAAGGACGGCAAGTGCGTGCGGCTGCGCCAAGGCAAGGCGGACGACGTGACCGTGTATTCCGATGACCCCGTGGCGCAGGCTCTCAGGTGGCGCGGGCAGGGCGCGGAACAGTTGCACGTGGTAGATCTGGACGGCGCTTTTCAGGGCGAGCCGAAACACGCCGAGGTGATCGCGCGGATTGTCCGGGCGATCGGCATTCCCGTCGAAGTCGGCGGCGGACTGCGCACCGATGCGCACATTGAGCGGCTGCTGCAGGCGGGCGTGACGCGGGCCATCATCGGCACGCGCGCGCTGGATAGCCTCGGCGCGCTGGACGCGCTGGTCAAACGCTTCGGTGATGCGATCGCGGTCGGCATCGACGCGCGCGACGGGTTCGTTCAGGTCAAAGGCTGGGTCGAGACCACCGGGACCCGCGCCATCGATTTGGCAAAGCAGGCTGAAGCTGTGGGCGTGCGCACGATCATTTACACCGACACGGCGACCGACGGCATGCTGGGCGGGCCCAATCTCGAGGCGATGCGTCAGATGTGCGCGACGGTCTCCTGCCGCATCATCGCGTCGGGCGGCGTGAGCGCGCCCGAACACGTGACCGCGCTGAAGGCGCTGGGGTACGAGAACCTGTATGGCGCGATTGTGGGCAAGGCCCTCTATGACGGCAAGACGACGCTGGCCGCGATGCGTGCGGCCGCGGTTTAGGACTTTATGTTAGAAAACGTTCAGGTTACGGTTTTGAAGAACGGCGCGACGGTGGTGTCGTCGCCCACGGCGTCCGCGGAAAGCGTTGCGGTCGGCATTTGGGCGGGCGTGGGCGGCCGCTACGAGAACACGTCGGTCGGCGGCGCGAGCCATTTCCTCGAACACATGCTTTTCAAAGGAACCCCGACGCGCTCGGCTTTGTCCATCTCGCAGGAGATCGAGGGTCGGGGCGGGTATCTCAACGCGTTCACGCAGGAGGAGGGGACGTGCTACTATGCGCGTTTGCCGTACGAGTACATGACGCGGGCGTTCGATGTGTTGTCCGACATGTACTTGAACGCGACGATCGGGGAGGACGATTTCAGCCGTGAGCGCGACGTGATCCTGGAAGAGATCAAGATGTACCAGGACCTGCCGCAGCATGTGGTGCAGGAAAAGTTGCAGGAGGTGATGTTCAAGGGGCACGCGCTGGGCGCGCCGCTTTCCGGCGACGAAGCTACGCTGCGTAAAATGAGCCGCGAAACGCTGCTGCGGTACAAGGCGCGGGCCTATGTGCCGGGGGCGACGGTGTTCGCGTTCGCGGGGCGCTTGGATCATGCGACCTGCGTGGCCTGCGTCGAGAAAGTTTTCGGCGGCGTGCGCAAAGCCAAAGGGCTGGATTTCAAGCGCGTCGACGGCAAGGTTCCCCAGGAACGGTTGTCGCTGGTGAAAAAAGAGATCGCGCAGGTTCACGCGGTGGTGGGGTTCCGTCTGTTCGGACGGCATGACGACCGCCGCTATGCGCTGCGCGTGCTGAACGGTCTGCTCGGAGAGAACATGAGCTCGCGGCTTTTCCAAAGCGTCCGCGAACGCCACGGCCTGTGCTACTCGATCCAGTCGAGTTTCCAGTTGTTTGAGGAAACCGGCCTTTTTGCGATCAGCGGCGGGTTCGATAGCCAGCGTGCGGTGGCGGCGCTGAAGCTGACCGCCACGGAGATCCGGCGCGTGCTCGACGCCAAGGTCGGCGCGAAAGAGATGCGGCGGACCAAAGACTATCTGCTGGGCACTTTCCGGTTGGGGCTGGAAGGTTCCGGCAGCCAGATGATGTACATCGGCGAGTCGATGCTGAACTATGGGCGCGTGGTTCGTCCCGAAGAAACAATCGCCGGGATTGAGGCCGTGACGGCCGACGATGTGCGGTGCGTGGCGGCGGATGTTTTTGAGCCGTCGCGGCTGACGCTTTCGCTGGTCGTGCCAACGACGCAGCCCCAAAGCGAGGATGACTGGCTGGCGAGCTTGGCGGATGTGTGGATCTGATTTTCCGCGTTCTTCGTCAGCGATGGCCGGGAGGAATTTTTGATGAACCGCATTCTGTTTGAGCCGGAAGAGATCCGGGCCGACGGGACGGTTCTGCTCACCGATGAGCGTGCCGAACATGTCCGGCGGGTCTTGCGCGCAGCGCCCGGACAGGTCATCACGACCGGCACGCTGAACGGCTTGGCCGGCATCTCGCGCGTGCTGGATGTGGCCGAATCCTGCGTGCGGCTGCTTCCCGATCACACGGTTATTCTGCCTGAGCCGTGGTTCGATTTGCTGCTGGCAGCGCCGCGCCCGAAAGTGCTGAGGCGACTGTGGCCGCAACTGGCCGCGCTCGGCGTGGGCCGTGTGGCGCTGCTCAACGCTTACAAAGTCGAAAAATGTTACTTCAGCAGCCAGTGGCTCGATCCGCTCCATTATCGGCCTTTACTGATTGAGGGCTTAACCCAGGCGGGCTTGACGCGGTTTCCGGAAGTTCGCGTCTGCCCCCGCTTCAAACCCTTTGTCGAGGACGAACTGGATGGTCTGTTCCCGACGGCGTTGCGCTTGTTGGCTCATCCCGGACCGAGGCGTACGCTGCCGCACGTGGCGGATCAAAAGGCACGTCCTTTGCTTGCCGTGGGGCCTGAAGGGGGCTGGACGGACTACGAAATGAAGGCGCTGGTCGCCCATGGTTTTCAGATGTTCTCACTGGGTGAACGCATCCTGCGGTCCGATACGGCTTGCATCGCGCTGGTGTCGGTCTTGGAGTACGCTTTGAACGGGCTGGAAAATCAAATAGACAGCCGAACATCACCTGTAATAGTATGAGTTTTCATTACAGACCGGATCTGTTATCGAAGTGATTGGAGGGTGGTGATGGACAATACGGTGCTGGAAAGAATGCACGATGACCGCATGGACCGGCGCACGTTCATAAAGACGGCGGCGGCGTTTGGTTTTGTGGTTGCAGCGGGAGGAAGCGGGTGTGCGATGTCCCGCAGCAACGCGAATGTCAAGATCGTGATCGTCGGCGGTGGCGCCGCGGGACTCAGCATGGCGTCGCGTCTCGTGCGTAACCTGAAGAAGTCTGATATTACGCTGATCGATCCGGCCGACCGCCAGTTTTACCAGCCGGGATTCACCCTGATCGCTTCGGGCGTCTACAAGCCGGACCAAGTTTATCGGCGTCAAGCCGACTGTATGCCGAGCGGCGTGAAGTGGGTCAAGAAGGCGGTCGTCGCCATCGAACCGTCCCAGAACAAGGTGACGGTCGACGGCGGCGGCGTGTTCTCCTATGATTTCATCGTGCTGACCCCCGGACTGCAACTCAACTGGGGCAAGGTGGAAGGGCTTTCGCAGAAAACGTTGGGCTTGGGAAACGCCCATTGCATCTACGATTTCGAAGGCGCGCAAAAAACGTGGCCGGCGATTCAAGCGTTTGTGAGAAAAGGCGGACGCGGCATTTTTACCGACACCTACACCAAGCTGAAATGCGGCGGGGCCCCCAAGAAAATCTGCCTGCTGACCGAGCATCTGGCCCGGAAGGCGGGCACGCGGCAGATCGTGAAGATCGACTATTTTTCGGCATCAAAAGAACTCTACGACGTGCCTTTCTTCACTCCGCGTCTCGAAGCGATCTACAAGGATCGTCAGGTCAGCGTCTCGCTGCATGCCCGTGTCAAGGGCGTCGATACGGAGGCGAAGAAGGTCTATTTCGACCGGGTCGAAAAAGTCAAGAAGGAACAGGCCGATCCCCTGACCGGCAAGCTTTCGACGGTTGAGGAGACGGTCACAACGCCTTTCGTGGAAGATTATGATTTCCTCCACCTTGTGCCGCCGCAGAGCGCGCCGGATTTTGTCCGCGAAGCGGGATTGGGATGGGACGAAGGAAAACTGTCCGCGGAGGCGTGGGCCATGGTCGACAAGGCGACGCTGGTCCATCTGAAGTATCCGAACATCGTCAGCCTGGGCGATGTCGCCGGCATTCCGACGAGCAAGACCTCGGCCGCGATACGCAAGCAGGTTCCGGTCGCCGCGAGAAATTTGATCGCGCTGATCGACGGGCAGGCGCCGGGGGCGAAGTATGACGGCTACGCCGCTTGTCCGATCATTACCGATTACGGGCATGTTTTGCTCTGCGAGTTCGATTACGAGAAGAAGCCGCGGAGCAGTTTCCCGTTTTCGTTGCTGGATATGTCCAAGGAGCAGCGGGCCGCCTGGCTGCTAAAGGTTTACGTCCTGAAACCGCTTTATTTCTACGGGATGATACCCGGGTATTGCTGAGGAATAATGAGACAGAGAAATAAACAGCACAAAGATTTCCGCGATGACCGTGGCGAGGAGCGCCGAGCCCCTTCCGACAGGGGCGACTGGATCTATGGACGGCGTCCCGTGCTGGAGGTGGTCAAGTCCGACAAGCGCCACATTTACGAGGCGGTGTTGCCTCTGGCGGGCCGTGACGCCCCCGACGTGGCGGAGTTGCGTGGATTGCTGATCGCGCGCGGGGTGCCGTTCCGGACGATTGAGCGCGAGGAGCTCGATGTCTTGTGCGAGGGGGGGAACCACCAGGGCGTCGCTGTCCGTGCCGGCGGTTTTCCGTACATCTCGATCGAGCAGGTGATCCATGACGTGAAGGAAGAGCCGAACGCGCTGATCTTGGTCCTTGACCATATTGAGGATCCGCAGAATGTCGGTTCCATGTTGCGCACCGCCGATGCCGCCGGCGTCACCGCCGTGGTGTTGCCGGAGGACCGCGCGGCGGGCGTCACGCCGGCTGCGGTGCGCGCGTCCGCGGGCGCGGCTGAGCACATGCGCGTGGCCAAGGTTGTGAACCTGGTCCGCGCCCTGCGGGAACTGAAGGAGTGCGGCGTTTGGGTCACGGGGCTCGATTTTGGGCCTGACGCGAAGAACTACACCTCGCTCGACTTCAAAGGGCGTGTGGGGTTGGTCGTCGGCAGTGAGGGAAAAGGACTGTCAAGGCTTGTCCGAGAGACGTGCGATTTCATCGCCTGCCTGCCGATGAAGGGGCGCGTCGAGTCGCTCAACGCCGGCGTGGCCGGCGCGGTCGCACTGTACGAGATCGTTCGCCAGCGCGGATGAACGGACCGATGTGAACACCCTTCTCGACAGATTGGTCCCGCGAGTGCGGTCGGTCCGGCGTGACGAGGGGGCCTTTCTGTTGCCGGAGACGGGGTGCTGTGCGGTCGAAGGCGATGCCGAAGAAATTCCGCCCGCAGTTGACGCCTTGCGGAAAACGCTTGGGCAGGGGTGGCGCGTCGGCCCCTGCGCAGAGGAGAAGCCGGCTCTTCGTTTCGCGCTTGTGCCACGGGTGGCGGGACCGCAGTCGTACCGCATCCGTATCGCGCCGGAAGGAGGCGTCAGCGCCGCGGCGCAGGACCGCGCCGGACTCTTCTATGCGGCGGCGACGATGGCGCAACTCATACGGGCGGCCGAAGGATGTTTGCCTGCGTGTGAGATCGAGGACGCCCCAGACTTTCTCGTGCGCGGCGTGATGCTCGATATCAGCCGCGATAAAGTGCCGACGATGACGACGCTCTTCGGCCTTGTTGACACGCTCTCAGGGATCAAGATCAATCAGCTTCAGCTGTATACCGAACATGCGTTCGCTTACCGCGACCACGCCGAGGTGTGGCGGGACGCCAGCCCCATGACGGCTGCAGAGATCCGCAGTCTGGACGCCTATTGCCGTGCGCGGTGTGTGGAGCTGGTTCCTAATCAGAACTCGTTCGGCCATTTGGAGCGCTGGCTTGTCCGGCCCCGCTACAACGGACTGGCTGAGCTGCCCCAGGGCGGCGCTCCGTTGCCGTGGGGCGGCACGCATGAGAAGCCCACTTCGCTTTGTCCATCTGATCCCCGCTGCGTCGATTTTCTGGCGGGACTCTATGATGAGCTGTTGCCGAATTTCACCTCGCTCCTTTTCAATGTCGGTTGCGACGAGACCTTCGACCTGCGGGGGGACGGCCGGTCGGCCGCGTTGGTGCGGCAACAGGGCGAGGGACGCGTGTATCTCGATTTCTTGAAGAAGATCCACGCGCTTGTGAGCGCACGCGGCAGGACCATGGCGTTCTGGGGGGACATCATCATCCGGCATCCGGAACTCGTGCCGGAATTGCCGTCCGACTCGGTGGCGCTCGAGTGGGGATACGAGGCGGACCACCCCTTTGACGCGCACGGCGCGCTGTTCGCGCGGTCGGGCGTGCCGTTCTATGTCTGTCCCGGTACCTCCGCCTGGAACAGCCTGGCGGGGCGCACGTCGAACATGCAGGAGAACCTGCGCTCTGCCGCCGTGAATGGCCGTAAGCACGGCGCCTGCGGATATCTCATCACCGATTGGGGCGACGGGGGGCACTGGCAGCCGATGGTGGTCAGCCTCGCCGGCTATGTTTATGGCGCGGCGCTCTCATGGGGATTCCGCCAGAACGTCGGAATCGACCTCGCGGCCGCTGTGGACGCGGTTGCGGCGGAAGAGATAGGCACTCTGCTTTTGGCCCTGGGGAACCTTTATCTGAAATGCGGGGCCTTGCGCGGGAACGGCACGGAGCTTTTCCACATCCTTTCCAAACCACGGGGGCGTCCACTTCTGCCGGGCGTCACGGGCGAGACTCTGCGGGCCGTTTTGTCGGATGTCGAGCGGTTGGCCGCGCCCATTCCTCCGTCGACGTCCGTGGTGGCGCAGGAAGCGTGGCAGGTGATCCGGTTGCTGCGTGCCGCCTGCCACCGCGGGCAGGCCCTGCTGGACGGCGGCATCGACGGAGATGAAACGCGCCGCGCGTTGGCGCGTGAAATGGATGAGCTGATGGCTTCGCACGCGACGGTTTGGCGCTTGCGCAACCGCGAGGGCGGCTTGAAAGACAGCCTGGGTCGTTTTGCGGCAGTCCGGAAGGAATATGGGGGGTGATCTGCTGCCAACCCCGTCCCGACTGGCGAAACCGACAGTTTTGCCGGAGTGAAAACAAGCTCGGTCCTGTCGTGCCTGAAATCCAGTCAGGAGAAATCGGTCCTGCGCGGAAGTCAGAGGAGAGCCCGAGGCTCGCCGTCGGACGCGCACGCTGACGAGGCCTGAAATTCCTGCTGGTATTCGCGGCTTTGACGGAGTTTTGCGAGCGCCTCTTCTTCGTGCCGTTTCAGCCGGGCCAACTCATCACCGGAAAGATGTGTTTGGGCTCCGGAGAAGGTCAGCTCGGTCGCAGGAAATTCGCGTTCAAAAATGAAGCGCGCGCGGGGGATGTGGAAATCGGACGTCACTACAATCAGGTCTGTGATGCCGTGGCGTTCCAAAATCGGTCGGCTAAGACGGGCATCTTCAACGGTGTTTGAGCTTTCTACACATTCGAGGAAAACGCCAGGCGGCACGCCAAGTGATTCTAAATATTTCCGGGTGAAGTGGCCGTGGGGATGTGCGGCCACGTTGAAATGTGCACCCCAGCCGCCAGTGGTGATGATGTGCACATCCGGATCCGGCGTCCGCCTGAATTCGGCCAGCGCTTGCCGGCAGCGCTCGATGGCGATGCTCGAAAGCCCGCCTTGCGCATCGTTGGGAGAACCCAATACAAGAATGGCAGTTTCCATCGTCCCCTTTTCTTATCCGAATCCGTTGTTCATGGCGATTGCGACACGATTTTAATACTAACCGTACTTTTAATGTATCAAGAGGGAAGGTTGCCGACAAGTGCGGGACGGTTTCCGAAATGCTGTCCCCGCAGTTTGCCGAAAGGGATCGGAAAACTTGTGCGGGTGCGTCCGTAAGGGTTTGCGGACTGACGCGGCTGCGGTTACAATTGGGCATCTTAAGAACGGGGATGCCGATGGAAATGCCGATGCGGATTGAAGCGGTGCCAGAAGTGCCGCCGGTGAGTAACTGGCGGACCACCGATCAGGACGAAATCAACCGGCGCAAGCTGCGAGCGGCGAAGGAGCCCATGCGTTTCCGGAACCTCGCGCCCGAGTATCCCGTTTTCTCCAACTTCAGCGTGGAGTCCGCGAGCGGCCAGACTTACCAGGTGGAACTGCGGGGCCTCGCTCCGCTGGTCAGCTCCTGCACGTGCGTGGATTTTCGGGTCAACGGCCTCGGGACCTGCAAACATGTCGAGGCGCTGCTGCGCTGGCTGCGGGGCACGGGGCCGGCTCTGCGGCAGGCAGAAGAGACGGGCTCAGGCCGCATTGACCTTGTGCCTGACATCGCCACGGGACGCCTCATGGTGGAGCGCAACATGAATCAGTTGCCATCGTGCCTGCGAGGGTTCTTCGACATCACGGGATTGGCGTTCCCCGAGTTTTCCAAAGAAGAGATTCTCGCGGCGTTCGATCGGGCCGGCCGCCCGACGGTGCGCGTGTCGCAGGAAGTCGCGGCGTGGATCGGCCAGCTGACGCGCAACGAGGACCGCATCCGGCTGCGGCGCGCGTATGAGCAGAACGTGCGTTCCGGACTCTACCCCGCGCAGGAGACCAAGTTGCCGCTCCTGCCGTACCAGCGCGAGGGCATGCTGCATCTGGCTTTTACAGAGCGCGCCTTGCTGGCCGACGAAATGGGACTTGGCAAAACCGTCCAAGCCATCGCGGCGGCGGCGCTGCTGCATCGCTTGGGCAAGGTGGGCCGCGTGTTGGTTGTGGCTCCGGCGTCGCTGAAGACCGAGTGGGAGGAGCAGATCCGTCTTTTCACCGATCTGCCGTATCAGATCGTCTTCGGCGAAAGGTCTGCCCGCCGGTCTGCCTATGAGCAGCCGGCCTTTTTCACCCTCACCAACTACGAGCAGATTTTGCGCGACGTGGCCGGCATCAACACGGTTCTCAAGCCGGACTGCGTCATCCTCGACGAGGCGCAGCGCATCAAAAACTGGGACACGCTGACCGCGCAGGCGGTCAAAAAGCTCCAGAGCCGCTATATGTTTGTGCTGACCGGCACACCGCTCGAAAACAGGATCGACGAACTGTACTCGCTCATGTCGATCCTCGATCCTCAGGTGCTGGGGCCGCTCTTCCGCTTCAACCGCGAGTTCTACGTGCTCAACGCGAGCGGACGTCCCGAAGGGTACAAAAACCTGCAACACCTGCGCGAACGCATCAGACCCTATCTCCTGCGTCGCCGCAAGGCGGACGTGGAGAAGGAGCTACCGGACCGCACCGACAGCACGGTTTTTGTGGCCATGGCGCCGGAGCAGCGTTCGCGCTATGCGGTTCACGAAGAGCGCGTGGCGGGGCTCGTCGCGCAGTCTCGGGCGCGGGCGCTTACGAAGCCTGAGTCGGAGCGCCTGCAGCGCGAACTTTCGATGATGCGCATGGTGTGCGACACGCCGTATATTTTGGACGAGGGGTGCCGGGTCTGTCCGAAATTGGATGAGGTGCAGAGCCTGCTGGAGAGCGCGCTTTCCGCGCCGGGGGTGAAGGTTTTGATCTTCTCGGAGTGGGAGCGAATGCTCCTGCTGGTGCAGGCGCTATGCCGCCAGATGGGTTTGCCGTTCGCGTGGCACACCGGGTCTGTGTCGCAGCCGCGGCGCCGACAAGAGATCATACGCTTCAAGAACGATCCCGAGTGCCGCGTGTTCTTGTCGACGGACACCGGCGGCCTTGGGCTGAATCTTCAGCAGGCGAGCGTGGTGGTGAACTGCGACCTGCCGTGGAATCCTGCTCGTCTGGAACAGCGCGTGGCGCGGGCCTGGCGCAAGAACCAGGTGCGGAACGTCACGGTCGTCAATCTCGTCACAGAGGATAGCCTTGAAGCGCGTATGGTGGAGACGTTGGCCCGCAAAAGCGCGCTGGCGGACGGCGTTTTGGATGGCGAGGCTGGGCTGGACACGCAGCCGCTCGGCTCGGGGCGACAGGCTTTTCTCCAGCAGGTGGTGTCGGTCGTGCGGGTGCCGCAGGTGCCGGTGAGGACTGTGCCGGGACCCTCCGTTGAAGCGCTGCGGGCGGTCGATCCCGAACTGGGCTTCGCCGCAGTGGTCGCCGAGCGGTTGGGTGATCGGCTGCTGGCGTGCGAGGCGTGTCAGCCGGCGCAGGGGCGTCCGGTGCTGCTGGTTGTGGCCGAAGGTGACCCGATGGCGGCGTCAGCCTGTGCCGAGCGGGTTTGCGCCGATTGGTTCGGCGGCCTAGAACCGCGTCACGTGCCGGTCGTGGAAGTGGTGGGGCGCTCCGCGCACGAAGCCGTCAAGCGGTTGCTGGCACGGGGGGTGTTGATGAGGACGGAGCATGCCGTGCGGACGCTGTATCGGCGGGGCGAAGGCTTGGCGCAGCCCAAGTTGGCCGCTGATAGCGAAAAGGCTCAGGCGTTGACCCTGCGGCGGCAGGCGGCAGAAGCGTTCCGGCGCGCGCGCCAACTGGTCGCGGCGCTTTCGTTCGATGCGGCGCGCGAGCCGCTCGAGCAGTCGATTGTGCTGTTGGCTCGCGCTTACGCGGCGCAGAAAAGGATGGCCGAACCGCAGAACGTGCGGCAGGCGTTATCCGGCGCATTTGCGGGATTGTGGGGCGATACTTTGCCGGCGGTGGCCGGCCTGCTGGAAAGCGATGGTTCGCCGGTGACGGTTTCGCGTGCGCTGATGACCAAATTCGGGGGATGACATGAAACTCGCAGGACTCATTTTTCTGTCGGGTGCGCTATGTGCGCTGGCGGGGCCTGCCACGCTGAGAGAACAGGTGGAGCGGCTGCGTCCTGAGTCTGTGGCAGAGGCGGTGTCGGCGTTTTCGGAAATCGCCCCCGCGCGATATGCGGCTGAAACTCGGGGCTGTCTCGCCTCGCTTGCGGGACGGCGCGAGGCGCTTCTGGGCGCATTTGACGATGCGGCTGCTCGGGCGTGGCTGGCGGACGTCAAACGCCTGCTGTTGGCTGACACCGCGTTCGATGTGGAGCGCGTGGCGGTGGTGCGGCGCACGCACGGGAATATCGGGCAGCCGGCGAACTGGTCTGCGGCGCGCGAGTTGGATTTGACAGGGCTCACGAACGAGATCGCCGTGCTGACAGGCATAAAGGGAACGGCGTCAATCCAGCCCTTATACAGCCCAGAGGGGCAGACCTTCGCGGGCGAGATGTGTCTGCATTGGGACGCGGACAAACTCATGTTCACCGAGCGCAAGCAGGGAAGTCCGTCGCGCGTGAAGGAGCTGTCATTGGCGGACGGTGCCGCGCGCGAGTTGACGCTGATACCCGATGGCGACGTGGACAACTATGCGGGCTGCTACCTGCCCGATGAATCGATCATCTTCCTTTCCACCGCTCCTTTCATAGGTGTGCCGTGCGTGCGCGGAAGCTCGTGGATCGCTCATCTTTACCGCTCTTGGCCGACGACCGGAAAAATCAGGCGGCTGACCTTTGACCAGGAGCACAACTGGCATCCGACGGTGCTGGATGACGGGCGTGTGCTGTATTTGCGCTGGGAATATAGCGACATTCCGCATTACGCGGCGCGTATTCTCTTCACGATGAACCCGGACGGCACGGGACAGCGCGCCTTCTACGGCAGCAACTCCTACTGGCCGAACGGCGTTTTTTTTCCGAAACAGATGCCGGGGGATCCATTGCGTGTGGCCGGTATCGTCAGCGGTCACCACGGCGTGGCGCGGATGGGCGAACTGGTGGTTTTTGAGCCAGGGAAAGGCCGTTTTGAAGCGGACGGCGTGGTGTCGCGCGCCGGCACAGCGGACCGCGTCGTCAAACCGGTGATTTTGGACAGATTGGTCGACTCGTCGTGGCCAAAGTTTCTGAATCCCGCGCCGATGGGCCGCCACGCTTTTCTGGTTGCGGCCAAACCCGGGCCGAACTCGCTCTGGGGACTGTATTACGCCGATGTTTTCGGAAATCTCCTGCTGCTGTATGAAGATCCCCGGTGGGCGATCTTTGAGCCGATTCCCCTCGTGCCCCGCCGGCGTCCTCCGCGCTTCGCCGACAGCGTTGATGAATCCAAGAAAACGGGTTTGGTGAAAATCATTGACCTGTATGGAGGTCCGGGACTTAAAGGTGTGCCCCGCGGTACGGTGAAGCAGCTGCGCGTGTTTTCGTATGCCTTCTCCTATCGCGGAATGGGCGGTCAAGTTGACCGTGTCGGCATCGACGGGCCGTGGGATGTCCGCCGCATTTTGGGGACCGTGCCTGTCGAAGCCGACGGTTCGGCCCTTTTCGAGGTCCCCGCCAACACACCCGTGGCGTTCCAGCCGCTCGATTCTGCGGGTCGTGCGGTGCAGACGATGCGCAGTTGGGTGACCGCGATGCCGGGCGAAATGCAGTCCTGCGCCGGTTGCCACGAGGACCAGAACAGCAGTACGGGTGGGGAGTCGACACGTTTGGCGCTGCAGAAACCTCCCGCGAAGATGGCCGCTTGGTATGGGCCTGCGCGCGGTTTTTCGTTCAACCGCGAAGTCCAGCCGGTGCTTGACGCCTATTGCGTGCGCTGTCATGACGGGACGCAGGCTCAGCCGGACTTGCGTCTCCGGCCGGATGTCAAGGCCGGGATGCCGGCAAAGTGGTATGACGACGCAGGGCACTTCCCGCCCGCCTATCTGGCGCTGAAGCGGTTTGTCCGCAGCTATACGATGGAGGGCGATCTGCACCTGCTGAATCCCTACGAATGCCACGCGTCGACGACCGAGTTGGCGCGTCGCTTGGAACGGGGTCACAAGGGCGTCCAACTCTCCGCCGAGGCCTGGGATCGGCTCAACGTCTGGATCGATCTGAACACGCCGGCACACGGCACGTGGACCGAGATCTGCGGGACCAACCGCGTGGCCGCTATGGCGGAGCGGCAGCGCGGGCTCAACCGCCGCTACGGCGGCCCTGACGAGGATCTGGAGACTGTTTATCCGGCGGCGGCCTTACCCGTCGCTCCTGCGGCCGACCCCCGTCCGGGGCTGACGGACCGCGTGTCCGCGTGTGACGGATGGCCGTTCGATGCGGCTGAGGCCGTGCGGCGCCAGGCCGCCGCCGGCGAGGTGCGCAAGGTGCTGGAGTTGGGCGAAGGCGTGACGCTGGAACTCGTGCGCATACCCGCCGGCCGGTTCGTAAAGCCCGGAGGACAAGCCGCCGCAGCGCGGGTGGTTGATATTCCTAAGTCCTTCTGGATCGGGCGGACCGAGGTGTCGAACCGGCAGTTTGCGCGCTTCGATCCTGCGCACGACAGCTGCATCGAGGCGGACGACTTTCTGCAGTTCGGCGCGGAGGAGCGCGGCGATCCGGTGAATCTCCCCGACCAGCCGGTCTGCCGCGTGCCGTGGCAGCGCGCACGGGACTTCTGCGAATGGCTCTCGAAGAAAAGCGGGCTGGCCTGCGGGTTGCCCGACGGGGACCAGTGGGAGTGGGCGGGTCGGTCTGGTGCGGACGGCGCGCTGGCCTATGGCGGTGACGAGGCGGATTTTGCGAAATTCGCGAACCTCGCCGACGCGACGTTCCGCCGCGTGAAGACGTTTCCGCCTTGGGATCTGCCGCGCGGGGCCATCGCGCCGTGGCGCCCCGCCGTGACGAACGTGAATGACGGATTCCGCGCCAGCGCACCGGTCGGATCGTTCGCGCCCAATGCGTGGGGCGTGTGCGACGTGCACGGCAACGTGGCGGAATGGACGCGCGAGTGTGCGCCCGACGGCGTGCGCCGGCTCGCGCGCGGCGGGTCGTGGTGGTCGCGCCCGAAGCGCGCCACATTCAATGAGGCGTGGCCCTATGTGCCGTGGCAGGGCGTTTACGATGTGGGATTTCGCATTGTGGTTACGGAAGAGTGAGGCTTATTAAACGCGCTTCTCTCCGTCCATGCCGTCGCGCAGCTCGCGGATTTTCGCCGCCACGAGTGCCGGCAGGTCGGCCCCGGTCGGAGCTTGGGCAATGAGTCGCACGAGTGCCGAACCCACGATGATGCCGTCGGCCATCGGCGCGATGGCGCGGGCATCGGCGCCCGTGCTGATGCCGAAACCGATGCATACCGGGTGGGGGCAGACCGCCTTCACGGCGGCGGCGTGTTTCGCGATGTCCGCATAATCCAGTCCGCCTGTTCCCGTCACGCCGGTACGGCTGATCAGATAGAGAAAGCCTCCCGCGCCGTCTGCCAGCATGCGGATACGCTCGGGTTTGGAGGTCGGCGCCGCAAGGCGGATCAGGTGAATGTCCTTGCCTTTGAGCGCGTCGGAGAGCGGCCCGGCCTCTTCCGGCGGCAGGTCTACCACGAGCAGCCCGTCCACGCCCGCTTCGGCCGCCTCTTTCGCGACGCGGTCCAGTCCGTATTTGAAAAACGGGTTGTAATAGCTGAAGAGCACAATGGGCGTCTGCACCGTCTTGCGCAGTTCGGCCGCGAGCCGGATGCTTCTCGACAGGGTCATGCCGGCTTTCAGGGCTCGGGCCGAAGCCATCTGGATGACGGGGCCGTCGCACGTCGGGTCCGAGAACGGCACCCCCATTTCGAGTACGTCTACGCCGGAGGCACAGGCGGTGCGGAGGATCTGGAGGCTGGTGTCGAAGTCGGGGTCGCCGGCCGTCAGGTACGCGACAAGCGCTTTGCGCTTGGCCGCGGCGAGTGTCTGGAAGGTGTTGTCAATGCGGTTCATAAGAAGAGAAGGGGTTGGAATTAAGCGTTAAGAGTGATGCCGTTGGACTTCATGTAGGCGGTGATGTGGTCGAGGTCTTTGTCGCCGCGGCCGGAGATGCAGACCAGGATCGCCTGGTCCTTGGGACGTTGCTTGGCCTCCTTGATGGCGGCCGCGAGGGCGTGCGAGCTCTCTAGCGCGGGGATGATCCCCTCGTACTTGCAGAGCAGCTTGAACGCCTCGACGGCTTCGCGGTCGGTGATGCCGTCATATTTCACGCGGCCGAGGTCGTGCAGCAGCGCGTGCTCGGGCCCGACGCCCGGGTAGTCGAGCCCGGCCGAGATCGACCATGCCTCTTGGATTTGCCCCTCGTCGTTCTGCAGCAGATAGGTCATGGCGCCGTGCAGGGTACCTGGCGATCCGCCGGTGATCGACGCCGCGTGGTGTGGCGTGTCGAGCCCTTCGCCTGCGGCTTCCGCGCCCAACATGGCGCACGGATCGTCGAGGAACGGGTAGAACAGCCCCATGGCGTTGCTGCCGCCGCCCACGCAGGCGACCAGCAGGTCCGGCAGCTTGCCCACCTGTTCCAGCATCTGGCGGCGGGCTTCGTCGCCGATGACGCGTTGCAGGTCGCGCACCATGGCCGGGTAGGGATGGGGCCCCGAGACGGTGCCGATGACGTAATAGGTGTCTTCCACTTCGGCGACCCAGTAGCGCAGCGCTTCGTTCATGGCGTCCTTGAGCGTGCTGGTGCCGGAGGTGACCGGCACGACTTCCGCGCCGAGCAGGCGCATGCGCAACACGTTCGGTGCCTGGCGGCGCACGTCTTCGGCGCCCATGAAGACTTTGCAGGACATGCCGAAGCGAGCAGCGATCGTGGCCGTGGCGACGCCGTGCTGCCCCGCGCCGGTCTCGGCGATCACGTTTTTCTTGCCCATGCGGCGGGCGAGAAGACCTTGGCCTACGACGTTGTTGATCTTGTGTGCGCCGGTGTGCGCGCAGTCCTCGCGCTTGAGGTAGATGCGTGCGCCGCCGATGTGGTCCGAGAGCCGCTCGGCGAAGTCCAGCGGCGTTGGGCGCCCCGCATAGTTCGTCAGCATCGAACGGAACTCGCCCATGAAGGCGGGGTCGTTTTTCGCCTCGTTCCATGCGGCTTCGAGATCCTGCAGTGCGGAGATCAGCGTCTCGCCGACGAAACGTCCGCCGTAGAAACCGAAGTGTCCGTTCTTGTCGGGGTATTGATTGATGAGGGATGGTGTTTTCATAGTGCGTCGCGTTGGGTTGAAACGGATGGTCACTTGGTGGTGCGTTTCGCGATCACGGCCGCGTAGCGGTCATGCGCTTCACGCAAAAGCGTTTCGGTCGTGGCCCAGTCGATGCACGCGTCGGTGACCGAGAGGCCTGGGCGCAGGTCCTTGGGGTCCTTCGCCATGGGCTGTGCGCCCCATTCGAGGTGGCTTTCCAACATGAACCCGCGAATAGAGCGGTTGCCGTTTTCGATCTGCGTCAGGATGTCGTTGAGGACTAGGCCTTGTCGTTCCGGCTTCTTGTCGGAATTCCCGTGGCTGCAGTCTACGATGATGTGGAGCGGCAGATGGGCTGCGCGCAGTTCATCCTCGCAGGACACAATGCTCGCCGCGTCGAAATTCGGCTGCTTCCCGCCTCGCAGGACGATGTGCGGATAGGAGTTGCCGGTGGTGCTGAAAACGGCCGGCAGGCCGTCCTCGGTGACGCCGAGGAAATGGTGCGGACCCATGGCGGCGCGCATGCCGTTGACGGCGGCCGAGAACGAGCCGTCGGTCGCGTTCTTGAAGCCGACCGGCGTGGAAATGCCGCTGGCGATCTCGCGGTGGGTCTGGGCCTCGGCCGTGCGTGCGCCGATCACCGACCACGAGATGAGGTCGCCGATGTACTGCGGCATGAGCGTGTCCAGCACTTCGGTGGCGGCCGGCAGGCCGATTTCCGCGACGCGCACAAGGAAGTGGCGTGCCATGCGGATTCCCTCTTCAATGTGGAAAGTGTCGTTCATGTAGGGGTCGTTGATCAGGCCTTTCCACCCGAGCACGGAGCGCGGTTTCTCGAAGTACACGCGCATGACCACGCAAATGGCATCGGAGATGTCGTCGCTCAAGATCTTGAGCCGCATCGCATATTCTTCGGCGGCTTCAAGGTTGTGGATCGAACAGGGGCCGACCACGGCCAGCAGACGCGGGTCATCGCCGTCCAGAATGTGCTCGATGCTTTCGCGCCCCTTGATCACGGTGTTCAGCGTGGTCGGTGTCTGCGGCACGGCGTTCTGCAATTCGTGCGGGGTGGCGAGCAGAACCACCGATTTGATGTTGACGTTTTCAAGTCTTGGACAGTTCATAAGTCTTTTTTGGTTAGGGGTTTCAAGTGCTTCGGGTGCGGAGGCGGAAATGTGCCCGCCCTCACGGTTTCCAGAAAGAAGGCGGGTGGGTGGGACACCATCGGCGCAGGTTGTCGGTCAGTTTCAGAATGGCTTCATGGTCTTTAATCCCCGGTGCGGTTTCGACGCCGGAACTGAGGTCCCAAGCGCTCGCGCCGGATAGCGCGGCGGCTTGTTCCAAGTTCTGCGGCGTCAGTCCGCCCGCCAGCGCGAAGGGGCGAAGGCTGGCCAACGGCGCTGCGTCGGCCCATTGCCAAGCGGCACCGTTGCCGCCGGGCAATGTTCCGAGGCCGCATTCTACCAGAATGCCCACAGAAAGAGGAAGGCTCTGGGCCGTTTCGACCAAGGCGGTGCCGGAGAGCTTAATGACTTTGATCACGCGGAAGCCCGCTTTTTGCGCGGCCGTGACGGTGTCCAGAGACTCGTTGCCGTGCAGTTGTACGGTGTCTAGACCCGCCGTGCGGGCGGTGGCGATCAGTTCCTCGGCGGGCGTGTCGACAAACACGCCGACGTGTGCGACACGGTCAGGCAGGCCTTCGAACATCCGGCGGGCGTGCTCCGGAGAGACATGGCGCGGACTTTTCGGGAAAAAGACCGCGCCCAGCGCGCCCACGCCGTGATCAGCGCAGAAGCGGGCGGTTTCGCGTGTGGTGATGCCACAGATCTTGAGATTGGCGAGGTTCGCGTTTCCTGTGCCGGAACGGGCCTCTGTGGCCGCGGCCAGCGCTGTCCACCCGCGCAGAATGGCGGTCGGGTCGGGCTGGCGCACAAGCGTCTCGCCGATAAGGAAACGGCGGATGCCGCCCGACAACGTCTGCCGGATGTCCTCGTCCGAATGGATGCCGCTGAGGGCGACGATGGACGTGCCGGCGCGCAGGTGCGCCGCGAGCCGCGCGGCGTGCGAGACATCGGTCTTGAAGTGGGCGAGGTCGCGGTTGTTGATGCCGATCAGCGTCGCGCCGAGCGCGTTGGCCCGTGCGGCGTCCCGCTCATCGAAGATTTCGGTCAGCACGTCGAGCCCCAGCGAGCGCGCCAAGCCGTACAAGGCACTCAAGGTCTGGTCGTCGAGGATGCGGACGATCAGCAGCATCGCGTCAGCGCCCATCGCGGCGGTCTCGTAGACCTGATAGGGGTCGATGATGAAATCTTTGCGCAGGACCGGAATTCCGACGGCCGCACGCGCCTGGCGGAGATCCTCGGACGACCCTTTGAAATATGTCGGTTCCGTGAGTACGGAGAGCGCGGCCGCACCCCCGGCCGCATAGGCGCGGGCGGTCGCGGCGGGATCGAGATCGGCCCGGATATCGCCCCGCGACGGCGAGGCGCGCTTGATCTCCGCGATGACGCGTACGCCGGGCTTGTCGAGCGCGGCGCGGAACCCCCGTGTGACGCGGGGGGCGGCGGCCTGCCGTTCAAGCGTGGACTGCGGCACAAGCGATTTCGCCCGAACGAGGTCCGCACGTTTAGCATCCAGAATTTTATCGAGGAAGGTCATAGTTTTGAAAAGGCGATGAGGCGTTCGAGACGGTCATAGGCTGCGCCGGAATCGATCGATTCTGCGGACTTTCGCAGGCCCTCTTTCAGGTCTTCGACGTGATTCGCCGCGAGCAGGGACGCGGCCGCGTTGAGGAGCACAATGTCGCGTTTCGGACCTTGCGTTTCGCCTTTCAGGATCGCCCGTGTGATGGCGGCGTTGTCGGCCGGCGTTCCGCCTTCCAAATCGGCGTTCGTGCAGAGGTCGTCGAAATAATTCAGGGGGTCGATGTCGTACGTTTTGACCTTGCCGTCTTTAAGCTCGGAACAGCGGGTGGTGGCGGTGAGCGTGATTTCGTCCATGCCGTCGTGGCCGTGGACCACGAGCACGCGCCGCGAGCCGAGCTTTTTAAGCACTTCCGCAAAGGTTTCCGTCAGCTCCGGCGCGAAGACGCCGATGAGCTGGCAGGGAGCGCCGGCTGGGTTGGTGAGCGGGCCCAGGAGGTTGAAGAGCGTGCGCACGCCGAGCTGTTTGCGCACCGGCCCGGCGAAGCGCATGGCCTTATGGAAAGACGGCGCGAACATGAAGGTGATGCCGATTTCGTTGAGCGCCTGTTCCATGATCTCAGGGGCAGCGTTCAGGTTGAGCCCCAGTTGCTCCAGACAGTCTGCGCTGCCGCTTTTGCCTGAGCTGGCGCGGCCTCCGTGTTTGGCGACGGTCGCGCCGGCGCCGGCGGCCACGAAGGCGACCGTCGTGGAGATGTTGAAGGTCATTCCGCCGTCTCCGCCGGTCCCCACGGTGTCGAGCGTGTTGGAGTTGAGCGACTGGATGCGCGTGGCGGCCGCCCGCATGGCGCGTGCCCCTGCGGAGATTTCGTCGACCGTCTCGCCTTTGGCCGCGAGCGTGGCGAGAAATGCGCCGATTTGGCCTTCCGTCAATTCGCCGGACAGGATGGCCGTGATGGCGTCAAAGGCCTCGTTTTCCGTGAGGTTCTGGCAGGCGATGAGCTTTTTTAGCAGTGTGGCGAAGTTCATGCGGAACACCTAGACGTTGGCGAGTTTGAGGAAATTGCGCAGGATCCTTTTCCCGACCGGGGTCATGATCGATTCGGGGTGAAACTGGATGCCGGCGACCGGGTGCTCCTTGTGGCGGATGCCCATGATCTCGCCGTCTTCCGACTCGGCGGTGATCTTCAGGCAGTCGGGCAGCGTTGCGCGGTCGATCACCAGCGAATGGTATCGCATGGCCTTGAACGGGCGGTCGCCGAGCCCCTTGAAAATTCCCTCGCCGTCGCAGGTGATCTCCGAGGTTTTGCCGTGCATCAGCCGCTTTGCGTATGTGATTGTGGCGCCAAAGGTCAGTCCCATGGCCTGGTGGCCGAGGCAGACGCCGAGCAGGGGCACCTTGCCCGCGAAGGTCCGGATGGTGTCGCAGGAGACGCCCGCGTTCTCGGGGCGTCCCGGCCCCGGCGAGATCACAATGGCGGAGGGTGCCATGTCGGCGATCTGCCCGACGGTGATCGCGTCGTTGCGATAGACCGTCACGTCGGGCGTCATTTCGCGCAGGTACTGCACGAGGTTGTAAGTGAACGAATCGTAGTTGTCGATCATCAAAATCATGGCAGTCTCCGTGGGTTAGGCGCGTTTGATCTTGGTCTCTTTTTCCTGGACCAGTTTGAGCAGTTCGATGGATCGGGCCATGGCCCCCGCCTTGTTGACGGTCTCGCGGTATTCGTACTCCGGATCTGAGTCGGCGACGATGCCTGCGCCCGCGCGAATCGTGAGCCTCCCGTGTTCGGCGATCGCGGTGCGGATGCAAATGGCGAAGTCCATGTTGCCGTCGAACGACACGTAGCCGACCGCGCCTCCGTAGGGGCCGCGCGGTTCGTCTTCCAGTTCCGCGATGAGCTCCATGGCGCGGATTTTCGGCGCGCCGCTCAGTGTGCCGGCCGGGAAGGACGATTTGAAGAGATCGAAGGCGTCATACTGTGGCTCGATGTCGGCCGTGATGTTCGAGACGAGGTGCATCACGTGCGAATAACGTTCGACGATCATGAGGTCGGTAACCTGCACGGTGCCGGGCAGCGCGACGCGGCCGAGCTCGTTGCGGCCGAGATCCACCAGCATCAGATGCTCGGCGCGTTCCTTTTCGTCCTGAAGCATCGAGTCGGCGTTCTTGCGGTCCTCCTGCTCGGTTTTGCCGCGCGGACGCGTGCCCGCGATCGGGCGCAGGCAGGCGGTGCGGTTGTCGAGGCGGATCATGGTCTCCGGCGAGGATCCGATCAATGTGCAGCCCTGCGACTTCAGGAAGAACAGGTAGGGCGAGGGGTTGACGTAGCGCTGCGCGCGGTACAGGCTGACGAGGTCGTCCGGCGCGGGGCCGACGAAGCTCTGCGAGATCACGCACTGGATGATGTCGCCTTCATAGATGTGCTTCTTTACCTTCTCGACCATGCCCTTGTAGTAGTCCGGTCCGTGCACGGGCTCGGGCATTTTTACGGTGCGCCTGTTGAGGTGCATGGCCACGTCGGCGGGTTTGGCCAGCACCTCGAGAATTTCCTGCACGCGCGCGACCGCCGCATCATAGAGTTTGTCATCGTCATCGTCGCCTTTGAACGCGAGGGCGAGCACGGCCAGCGTATGGGCGGTGTTGTCGAAGATCAGCAGGGTGTCGGGAATGATGAACTCGGCCATCGGGCGTTCCGACGGCAACGTGTTCGGCACGCGCGGCTCGAAGAAGTGGATCATCTCATAGGCGAAATATCCCACGAGTCCCCCGCAGAAACGCGGCAGTCCGGGAAGTTCCGCGAGGGTGTAGGGCTTCATGATCGAACGCAGTACGGCGAGCGGGTCCCCGTCGTGGGCGATGCGCTTTTCGCTGATGCCTTGGCGGATCACGACGTCGTTCCGGTATACGGTGATGTTGGCGCGGGCCGAGATGCCCATGAAGCTGTAGCGGCCCCATTGCTCGCCGCCCTCCGCGCTTTCGAGCAGGAAAACGTTGGGGTTTTCATGGGCGAAACGGGACAAGACCGAGACAGGTGTTTCGGTGTCCGCAAGGATTTTCGCACCCACCGGCACGACGGTGGCCGTCCGTAAGTGCGCGCGGAAATTTTCGTGTGAAGGAAACGTATCGAGTAACATAGTGATCTCCAATGTAGCTGAAAACGTCTGGGTGGTAAAACAAAACGGAAACCGGGTTCGCTTGAAGCCGCCGGTTTCCGTTCGCTTGATTCAGTCTGATATCGCGCACAACTCCGTCACCGGCTTCGCCAAGAGCGACCCCGCCAGCGCCAATACCCCATCGTGTTGTTCGCGTAAATCATGACTTTTCTGACCCCATGGCATCGTCCGTTTCGCCTGATGCCCTCTGTTTGGTGTTTCTTTATATAGAAACGCCTGGCGAAAGTCAACGGCGTTTTTTATGATTTTTTCGCCGCATGCCTGCGGATGCGGTTATGGTCGGGGCTATCTTTGTACGAATGCGGGCTGATCGGCGGCTGCATCGGGGTGCCGCGGCCCGACGCGGCGGGCACGTGCGGCCGCGACAACGCCTGTGTCTGCGGCGACTGCTGGATCCGGCTCGGCCGGCTGAACCGGGGGCCGCGCGGGGCCACGGCGGCCCGCTGAAACGGCGCTGCGGGCCGGCGGGACCGGGGGTTCCCGGCCCGCGGGCGCCCCCCGGCGGCGGGCGGCGCGCATTTCCGGGGGCCCGCACGGCGTTCGCGTATTGAATCGCAAGTCTTTGCCGGACAGCTGTTTGCGGTGATCCGCGCCGCGGCGTCCGGCCGGCGGCGGCGGAAAAGATGCGAATTTTTTAAAAAGCCGGTTGACCGCGGGGGGCGGCTTTGCTATTGTTTGCGGCTCTTTCACGCCACACGGGGCCGCGAGGCGCCGGCG